>Ga0187780_10003235_pt1 | contig 12324 bp, 10 predicted proteins | sample 1015_Q2_SP10_20__FD_132429 | JGI IMG/M metagenome (GOLD analysis project Ga0187780, IMG submission 132429) | Tropical peat soil microbial communities from peatlands in Department of Meta, Colombia - 1015_Q2_SP10_20_MG | ecosystem: Environmental > Terrestrial > Soil > Wetlands > Peat | place...
AACGGTAATATTTCCGCCTACAATCGTCTGAATTCCCGCGGCCAGATTTCCCAGCACACTCCTCGAACGCACCGTGATGCCACGAACAATTCCGAAATTTCGCACTACTCGGTATCCGGGCAATTCTGTTCCAGACGTCACCATCGAACTTTCCACGCGTCCAGTCATCTTCCTCTCCTCTCCCCTTGAAGGGTGTTTACCGCTGCGATTCTACCTCTGGACATCCTGCTTCTGTCAGTACCAGGCTTTGTTATGCTCAACCTACATGGAAATCCTTTTCACCCTCCTGGCGCTCGCCCAGATCGCTGCCGGATTGTATCTGCTTTGGCAGGGTGTCCAATGGCTCGCGTATGTTCGTCGCCGCCTCACCACCGACCCTGGATTCTACGCGCCACGCACCGCCGTGATCTGTCCTTGTCACGGAATGGAACCCGGCCTTGAGCGCAATCTGGTCTCTCTCTGTGAGTTCGACCACCAGAACTACGAAGTGTTCTTCGTCCTCGCTTCGCAATCCGATCCTGCCCATAGCACCCTGAAGCGCGTCGCCGCTTCTTCCAAAGCGAAAGCTCATATCATCATCGCCGGTCCACCGCAGAATTGCAGCGAGAAAGTCAACAATTTGCGCGTGGCCGTCGAACAGCTCCCCGCAGAGTTCGAAATCCTCGTGTTTGTGGATTCCGATGGACGTCCCGGCAAGTCCTGGCTCCATCATATGGTCGCTCCGCTCAACGATTCCCGCATCGGCGCCACGACCACCATGCGCTGGTTCATCCCCAACAATAATGGCCTCCCCACTGCCCTTATGGCAGCGTGGAACGCTTCCGTCGTCACCATGCTTGGTGCTCACGACAAGAATTTCTGTTGGGGAGGAGGCACCGCCATCCGCCGTGCGATTTTCGATCAAATCGGCATGCCTGAAGTTTGGCAGTATTCTTTCAGCGACGATTACTCGCTTACCTCCCGCATCGAGCAGTCTCGTCGTCTCATCGTATTCCTTCCAGAGTGTCTGATTCCTTCTTACGTGCAAACCGATTTTTCGGGTCTACTCGAGTTCACTGGCCGCCAAGTCCGCGTCACCAAAGTCTATCGGCCCCAGGTCTGGGCTACCGCCTTCGCCACTCATTCGCTCTACTGCCTGACCCTGCTTCTTGGCCTCGTGGTCTTTCTCAACCTCACCCTGGCCGCACGCCCGGCTTTTCATGTAACCACCCTCTTGGTCTTACCCCCGCTTTTGGCCGCGATCCGTGGGGCTCTTCGCGTGATCGGCGTCACAGAAGCTCTGCCTTCCCTTCGCTCCCTAATTATGGGCCAGTCTTGGATTTACATCGTTCTCGCTACCCTGATCCCCTTCCTCTTTCTTGCCAACTTCCTCGCTTCCCTCGTTGGGCACCGCGTGACATGGCGGGGAATCGCATACGAGCTTATTTCCCCGGAACAGACTCGCATCGTCCCTTATTGAGGACAATTTTCGTCGCACTTCGAGAAAAAAATTCGGCCCTCGCGCAATTTCTACCCAGGCCCTTTTGGCAAAATTGTGCAAAACTTTTCCTAACTTGCTGATAATCCTTCCTCTGTCAAAACTGACAGTCCGGCACTCCGGATGCTACCCAGAACTTCGGTCAGGTGTAGCTTTTGCTAGCAAGCCGGTGGGGACTCCTTCTCGTTGCCCCAAGAGTGGTGCTTCCAGTCCTTTCCTGAGGGAAGCCCCTTTGTGCGGTATACGCCCCGCTGGTTTGTCCGATGCGTCCGGCCAACCTCTTTACGAGGCTAGTGTTTGTCATTTTTCAGGCGCGTCTCGTTCCCACCACGAGGCACCCACGGAGGAGTGCACGTGAAATTCGTCCGCAGAAGTGTTGCGACCCATCCCATAGGTCAGCCCAAATCCTGTTGCGAGCCCAGCGTCTACCTGTTCTATGAAAAGTCCTCAGGGACCGCCCATTTCCATGTCGAGGCAGGGCCTTCCGGCGAACTCCCCGTCGATCACGCCGCCGGCCTGCTCGCCATGCACTGCATGGTGCGCGGACAGTCCCCTAGCGATTACCTCATCATGGTCCCAGCCGCCCCGGAAAGTCTCCAGGGGCTGACCGACAAGGCTCAGAAATTGCTCGATGCCGGCCACAGCGTCAAATCCAGTGTCAGGCTGACACGCCGCGAGGAAGAGGTTCTGGATGGCATTCTTCGCAGTCTCGCGAATAAGGAAATCGCCTCCGAACTCAATCTCTCCGAGCGCACTGTCAAGTTCCACGTTTCTTCCTTGCTCTCCAAATTCAAGGTCCGCAGCCGCATGGAGCTCATGCGCGAAGCCTCTCAGCAATCCTTGAAGCCCCTCACGGCCGCGATCGGTGCCGCCTCCTCGCACGTTCGCTCCTTCCACGCGGAAGCACCGAGAAAACCCCTCAATGCTGGAAAGGTATTGCCCCTGGCCCGGCCGCGACTCATGGCCTGACCATCAAACGTTCCGATTTATCCATAGCAGCAGAAACACAAAGGCCCGGCTCGGATCCCTCCGATGCCGGGCCTGTTGTCGTCAGGCGCGATCGCTGCTATTTACGCGCTGCCACGTACAGCTCTGCTGCCTTATCCCAATTCACCACATTCCACCACGCGTCAATGTAATCTCCGCGTAGGTTCTGATACTTCAGGTAGTAGGCGTGTTCCCACACGTCGATTCCCAGCACCGCTTTTCCACCCAGCAAATACGGCGTGTCCTGATTCGGCGTGGAATCGACCACCAGCTTCCCGTCCTTCACGATGAGCCACGCCCACCCCGAGCCAAACCTCCCCAGCCCGGCTGCCTTGAGCTTGTCCTTGAATCCGGCAAAGGATCCAAACGTTGAATTGAGCGCCGCCGCCAGGTCGCCCTTCGGCTCTCCTCCGCCGCCCTTCTTCATCAATTGCCAGAACAGCGTGTGATTCCAGTGGCCTCCGCCATTGTTGCGGACCGCTGTGCGAATGTTCTCAGGGATTGTGTCCAGCCCCTTCAGGAGGTCGTCAATCGACTTCGCCTGCAGGTCAGCGTGTCCATCCAGCGCCTTATTGAGGTTTGTGACGTAGGCGCCGTGGTGTTTGTCGTGATGGATTTCCATCGTTTTGGCGTCAATGTAGGGTTCCAGTGCGTCGAACGCGTACGACAAGGGGGGCACAGTAAATGCCACGGGTTTATCCTCCAAATTGAGATGGGAATCTGAATCCGACCTGGTCACTGCATGCGACACTTCCCGTGCCGCCGCGCTTGCTCCGAGGAAGCCTGCGCCGACAATCCCACTGCTCACAAGAAACTTCCGGCGATTCATGGGAACTCCTCTACTCCGGTGGGCACCCAGACTGCGTGCGAGAGTATAGCTCTGGGGGCGGTCTCCGCTCAACCAAGTTTCACCCTCAGGCCTCGCCGACGCACTCGGTCACTCGGCCCTTCTTTGGATGCGCGAGAGCGCCCATTGGGCAGATTCTGCAATTGTGGAAATCTCCGACTCCCTCAGTCGCTCCAGCAGCTTCTCAATCCTCTGATACGCCCCGCTACCGGGAGAAACCTCCGAATTCCCCAATGCTACGCAGGCGTTCCTCACCAATCCCGCCCACTTCGCCCTCTTCACCGCGCTTCCCCGAAAAACCTCTTTGAACTCCTCTTCGCTCATCCCCGCCAACCACTCCAGCCTCGGTTGCAATAGGCTTTCCTGAACTGATGTGCCGCGAGGACGAAATTCTACAAAAGGACTGACCGGCGCAGCCCGATTGAACGGGCACACATCCTGGCATATGTCGCACCCGTACACCTGCCAGCCCATCGGTTCACGGAATTCCTTTGGAATTGCTCCTCTCAACTCAATCGTCAGGTATGAAATGCACCGCCTTGCATCCAGCACGTACGGCTCGACCAGCGCTCCGGTCGGGCAAGCATCCAGGCACTGCCGGCAATTCCCGCACAAATCTACTGGAGGTGCCTCCGCTGTCCCGAGCGACGGCGCGAGATCAAGTGAAGTCAGCACTACGCCAAGAAAAATCCACGACCCCAGCTTCTCAGTCAATAGCAAGGTGTTCTTGCCGAGCCACCCGAGCCCGGCATACTTGGAGAAAATTCGCTCCGCAACCGGTCCAGTATCGGCATAAGCGCGCGCCATGAACGGTTCCGGGAACCTTGCCTTAAGCGTCGCTGTCAGCGCATTCAGCTTCTCCCACATCACTTCATGGTAGTCGCTGCCCCATGCATAACGCGAAATCCATCCCCGCGGCTCGCCATCGCACACCCTCGTTGCCGCTACTTCCGTCGAAAACGGATATCCCGTGTTGTAGTTCAGCCCGCAGATGATCACGCTCCGCAAATCCTCCATCACCAACCGAGGATCCCTTCGCCGCGGATCCTCCAGGTACTTCATCTCCCCTGCGTATCCGCGCCCTAGCCAATCCTCAAATCGCTCCAACTCCGGAAACTTCTCCGCGCGCACCACCCCGCACAAATCAAATCCCAGCTCTTTCGCGCGTTCCACGATCCAAGCGCTTTCCACCGTCATGCCCCGATTGTCCCGCAGAGTCCGGACTTTTGCGAAGCAGTAGTGTCGTCGCCAGCGATGCCCAAGATTGTCATCCCGAGTCCGCCTCTGCGGACGAGGGATCCGCTTTTTCTGGCCCATACGGCTTTAGAAAGTGTCGATTTGCCTCAGGCTGAGGCAGCCCGAACCGCCGCCGGCATTTGCCGTGGCCACGGCTTGTGTCGCTGGTAGGACTTGGCCAGCTCCAGAAAGATCCCGATGTCGCGCTCGAGATCGGATTGCGTCCCATCGAAATAGAAATTGCGGATGGGGATCCCGGCATTGTCACGACTAACGCGCGGATAAACCGCCTCGCCCACGATCCCGTTCATACAAGTAAACGGGCTGATGTCAATCACACCGTCGAGACCCTTGTGCGCAAAGTAGATTGCTTTGCCCACATTCAAGACCATCTCTCCATTCACGCCCGTCCACGGCAGGTACGGTTGCGCGCACTCCAAAACCTCTCGAACGTGCTTCGGCTCCTCGTAACCCCGGAAATCCTCGCGAAACATCTCCAGGAGTGCATGTTCGTCGTGGTGCTGAATCGTGTTCCGGATGTGTGCGCCCAGTGCCTCCATCGAAACCTGTCTGTTGTGCAACTTCAACATCCGGAATTGATCCACGTTGACGTACCATATCCATTCCGCCATGTCGTTCATCCACACTTCCGCTCCCGCTTCCTCCAGCCTCCTCACTAGGTGCCGGTTGCTGAAATCATTCAGCCGGCAAAAAATCTCGCCCACCACCCCGATCAATGGCTTCTGTGTGTCGAATCGCACCGGCACTCCGCGGAAGCTTCCCCGCGCCCGCAGCAAACACTCTTTCATCGCGGCCATCTGCGCCTTGTCGTTGGGATACGAGATCTCCAGGACACGGCACAACTCTTCCAGGCTTTCCTCGAAGGCCCTGTCAGCAGACCCGCTCTCCACTTCATAGGGCCGCGTTTTCAGCAGCAGCTTTAGCAGGATGTCACCCGAGACGATGGCGCGCCAGGCCCCGCGCGTAAACAAGTCCGATGCCTCTCCGAAGTCGCTATAGCCGTATTCCGTGCTCGGATGAAATACGGTGACCTCGCCGTAGCCTCGCTCTTTCAAAACCCACTTCAAGTAGTGCACGTATTGCCCGAACCGGCACGGTCCCTGGCCACTGACCATGAAAAACGCCGTCTTCTTGGGATCGGTTCCCGGCTGTTCGAGCACTCGCAGAAAATCGCCCAGCGTCACTTTCAGTGGATAGCATTCGTCCCCGCTTGAGTACTTCCCCCCTAGTTCCAGCGTCCGCGCATCCGACGGCGGTACAACCTCCACGTCAATCCCCAGTGACCGCATCACGGCAGCCAAAGCCCGTGCGGATCCTTCCACCATCCGCGGTAGGTACGTTTTCTTCCCGTAGAGCGGGTGGCTGCGAGGCACCATTCGCTTTTCGTTCAGTTCTTGTCGCTGCACCGGAGCAATCCTTTGCTGTCCAAGTACGCTTCGCACCGCGTTAAATAGCCCGCGTCATTCCCGTGCCCGTCAAACTGCAGCACCAGAAATGGCATTCCCGCCACGTCGCGCAGGAAGTGTTTGATGAACGAATCGGGCCCGCACTTGAAGTTCGTTATGTAAATCACGTGCATGCCCAAAAATTCCCTCGCAAACCTTCCGGCCTCCAGGATGCGCCGCCCGGAATTCCAGAACATGTTGGGGTGCAGGTCATCCACAGGCCTTTCATCCAGAGGAAGAAAGTCAAGTGGCAGCACATTTACGCCATACAGATCGCGCAGCTTCCTCGGGATGTCACAGTTCCCATTGCGGTCGTAGATGTTGTACGCGCGTCCAAGAAGCAGCACGGATGGCTCGCCCGTCGCCCGCAACGTCGCGCACGCCTTGTGACCCTCCTCGATGAGCCGCTCCGTGAATCTCGTCTGCACTTCGTATGCGGCCTCCACCGCATGGTCGCTTTCCTTTCGCTTCACGCCGAAGCGCTCAAAGTATTGCGCGAGTTGGTTTCTCACGTGCTTTTGTCCCACTCGGAAATGCAGCGTCGGTGCAAGGAACACGTCCGAAAATGGCTCGAATTCAGGGGCCACCCGCATCACAAAGGGCAGTGTTTGATTCCAGGGGCAAAGATGGGAAGCCACCGGCGATTCCGGCGCCTCCATGTCCATCACATTCGGCACAAACACAAAGTCAACCGGCGGACGTTCTTCCGTGCCTCGCAACAGCGCATGGATGTGCCCATGCGCAATCTGCACCGGAAAGCACGGTTCTGCAATGCTGAGTTCCGCCCCCCGCGTCGCAATTTTTTGATCCGTCGGCCCGCTCAACACTACCTCAAAGCCAATTCCCTCGAGATACGTCCGCCAAAACGGAAAGCGGTCATAGAAAAACATCGCCTGAGGAATTCCGACACGCAGCTTGCCTGTCACGGAACTCTTTTCCGGCTTCACGAATCCTTCCACCAACAATTGATCCCGAAGCGCCATCAAATCCGCGATGACCGGCTTTCGCTCTGTCCGAGCACGCTTCCGGAATTTATCCGAACACTTGTCGCCCCAGTACGTCTTGCGTCCCGCGACCGTTATCTCTTTCATGTCACAATAATTCGAGCACGCCTTGCACACAAATTCGCGTGTCTGAAAACTCGTCTTGTTCAGGTCGAACCCGCGAAATGTCGAAATGCTTTGCGCTCGCGGGGCTATCGTCATTGTCGTCCCGCTCGATCCCCCCGTCGCGGCTGCGGCGCTTGCAAATGCTCCCAGGCGCGCATGGTCCTGCACTCGCTCCTTGGCCCGAGTAACCTCCTGCGCGATGAGTGCCATTCCAATGGCTCCGATAATCCCATTGTGCGGCGGCACGATGATTCGCTTTCCCAGGATCTGTGAGAACGCCGCAGCCACGGAGTCGTTATAAGCCGTGCCTCCCTGGAAATAAATCACGTCTCCGATCTTCCGCCCGCGCACCACTCGGTTCAGATAGTTCACCGCCACGGAATAAGCCAATCCTGCCGACAGATCCTTGATGCTCGCCCCGCGCTGCATCCATCCGGTTACGTCGCGCTCCATGAATACCGTGCAGCGCTCGCCCAATCGCGCCGGCGTCCGCGACGCGAGTGCGCACTCCGAAAACTCATCCTTGATCTGAATGCCCATGCGCTCGGCTTGCTCTTCCAGGAACGAGCCGGTCCCTGCCGCGCAAGCTTCGTTCATGGCGAAGTCCACCACCACCCCGTGATCCATGGAAATGAATTTCGAGTCCTGGCCGCCTATTTCAAAAATCGTGTCTACTTGCCCATTCCCCCCGTTCTCCCCTAGTGCGGAGGCTGCCTTCCCCTTCACGATTCTCTCGTGGACAAACACTGCTCCCGTCTTGTGCGCTGTTATTTCGTCGTTGACGGTATCCGCGCCAACTAGTTCTCCGATCAGTTCTCGTCCTGATCCCGTGGTCCCTACGCCTCGCACAACGATTTTCCCGCCGAACAGTCCGTCTATTTCCTGCAAGCCTTCCTGCACGACTTCAATCGGCCTGCCCGCCGTTCGCAAATAGATTCCGTGCAACAGTCGCCCGTCCTCGTCCAGAAGCGCCAGGTTTGTGCTCACGCTGCCGACGTCTATCCCGAGATAGGCAGGGATCTGTTCCCCCCCGATTGGCAGTGCCGCAGTCCGTGAGGCCTCCGGGTGATCCCTCAGCAGCAACACGTCTTTTAGTGAAAGTGGCGGAAGATCTTCCTGCTTCTTCCCAGCGTAGAATCCGTTTCCTCCCACAAGCGATGCCTTCTTCCGCTTCGCTGGCTCTTCCTTCTGCTCTCTCTCCAGCAGCGCGCATCCCAGCGCTCCCATCCACGCATACTCTTCTGGCACGAAAAGATGCTCTCCGGCCAATCGAAAGGCATCCCGCAACGCCTGCACCACGCCTCGGTTCTGCGATACGGCTCCGATCAGCGCCACCCGCGGTGTCACTGGCTTCCCCCGCACGATGTTGCTCTTGAAATTCCGTGCGACCGCTTCGCAGAGTCCCTTCAAAACCTCTTCCGTGGAAAATCCCTTTTGTTGTGCGTGGATCATGTCGGACTTGGCAAACACCGAGCAACGCCCCGCAATTCGCGCCGCGCATTTCGCCTGCGCCACCACGTCCCCAATCTCTTCCACGCGATACTTCAAGCGTGTCGCCTGTTGGTCCAGAAAAGAGCCTGTTCCCGCTGCGCACTCTCCGCTCGTCGAATAGTCTGTGATCCCCGTGGCAAACGTGTTCGCGTTGGAGCCGGTAGTCTGTTGTCCCTTCTCTTCCTCTGCCAGCCGCAGGTACTTCGAACTCTCTCCTCCAATCTCGAACACCGTCCGCACATCCGGATACACTTTGCCGATTGCGCAAGCGATCGCCTTAAACTCATTTTCGGAGCGTGCATCCAACGCTTCAGCAACCAATCGGCCTCCCGACCCGGTCACGCGAATCATTAGCCGTGCGTTCCACGGCAGAATGGCGCGAAGTTCGGCCAGAAGTTCCTTTGCTGTCTGGACTGGATTTCCAAATGTCCGGCGGTAGTTTGAAAACAGCACACGCGCGCTCAGGCGCTGCTCGACTGCGGGGCTTGCCCGAAAGAACCCTGCGATTTCCACTCGTTCTGCGGAAGCCTCTGCTTCTTCCGGAATCCAGGCGGCCGTCAACTTCGCACTGACGCTTCCGACGTCGAGGCCAACGTAGACTCCCATCTCCGGTTCCTCCGAGTGCATGAGGGCAGGTTTGCTTGCAGCCCTCGGGTGACACCCTACCTAAGGTGTCCGCGCGAATGGATACGTCCTAGTACTGCCGAGGGCGGAAAGAACTCTGCTGTTGAGAAAATAAGCACGGCCCCTGCCAACGTCAGCGAACTCGGCAGTTCTCCGCGCTAGATGCGCCCTTCTCTTCTAAGCGATTTATATCTATTTAGTTAGTTTGAAATTTGAGGCGGGAGACCCAGCGTCGAAGGAAATCGCGATTTCCACATACGTTGCAGGAATGCTCAACCCATGGTGCATTTCGCGCACTAGGACTCGGACCGATTCAGGCTTAATTTGGAGGATGCCCTGGAAGCACTAGGAAGAACTACCTGTAACTCCGCACCGCCGTACCTTCATCCGTATACACATCAAAGACCGTGAACAGCTTTGTGAGTTGCAGCAGATCGTTGACCTTCTTCGTCAGGTTCAGCAGTTTCAACTCGCCGCTGCGATTTCTCACCGCCGTAAACCCGCTGACCAGCTCGCCAATCCCGGAACTGTCGATGTAATTCACGTCTCCCAGGTTCAGGAGAATCCTCGTCTGCCCATCCTCCAGCAAATCTCGGATGGTTTTGCGCAATAGGGCGCTCCCCTCGCCGAGCGCAATTTTGCCGCTCAAATCCACGATGGTGACCACGCCCACTTCACGGCATGTGGCGAATAGCGCTGCCATAAACTTTCCTACGCTTCCTTTTTCGGAGCCACGTCCGTCTTTTGCGATTCGTGGTTTCCGTTGTTCGATGCGCATCCCGGGGGAATCTTCTTGGACATGATCACTTCCGCGCCGCCCGTTCGCCCCGGCACGATGCTGAACTCGTCCATGAATGTCCGCATCAGGAATATGCCTCGTCCGGAGGTGCTCAGCAGATTCTCTTCCGCCAGCGGATCCGGCACATCCTCCAACCGGAATCCCTTCCCTTCATCCATTACGTGGATGACGATTTTTTCTCCCGTCAGGTCCACCGCCAGGTAAATCTTCTTCTCCGGCTTTTCCTGGTTCCCGTAATGAAAGGCGTTGATTACGCCCTCTCGCACCGACATCCCAATCCGGTAGCACTCGTCCTCGTTGAATCCTACCGCCTCGGCGACACGCACACACATTTCCTCTGCGAGATTGACGCTCTCGACGTGTGTATCCAGGATTACCTCTAGGTGCTTTGCCTCGGGCGCCATTCCCGCCTGTCGCTTCGGCCAAAGAATAAATACAGAGCGTATTTACTGGTAACACAGCGGACAAACCCAAGTCAATGGAGCCCCTCGTTTTCCTGCATCCTGCTCTCGTAGGCCCTGTCTTCTGTCGCGAACTTTTGCGCCCAGGTGTGCCGTCTGGAGCGGTCCGCCGACAACTCCGCACCACCGTGGCACCATGCGAAGCACCGGCCATCCTTCCTCCTCGTAGGGGCACGCTGCATCGTGCCCTTCAACCTACGACCAATAGCTCCTGTCCAGCGTCCGGTACTGAATCGCCTCGCTCAAATGCTTTGACTGTATGTCTCCCGATGCGTCCAGATCCGCGATCGTCCTCGCCACCTTCAAAATCCGGTCGTGCGCCCGCGCCGAAAGTCCCAGCCGCGTCACCGCATTTTCCAGCAGCTTCTCGCCTTCCTGCGTAATCGCACAGCACTTCCGGATCAGCTTCGGCGCCATCTGTGCGTTGCAGTACGTCTTCTTTTCGCTCTTGAACCGTTCCAACTGCTTTCCTTGCGCGGCAATCACCCGTCCGCGTACTGCCGCCGAATCTTCCGAAGAAGAAGGCGCTCGCAGCTCCTTATACTTCACCGCCGGAACCTCGATATGGATGTCAATGCGGTCCAACAACGGCCCTGAAATCTTGGACACGTAGCGCTGGATCATCGGTGGCGTGCAGTGGCAGTCGCGCGTCGGATCGCCGAAGTACCCGCAAGGGCACGGATTCATCGCCGCCGCCAGCATGAACCTCGAGGGAAACGTCACTGACACTGCGGCTCGCGCAATCGTCACCGAGCCGTCTTCCAGCGGCTGCCGCATCACTTCCAGCACGTTGCGCTGAAACTCCGGCAATTCATCCAGAAACAGCACGCCGTTGTGCCCCAACGAAACTTCCCCCGGCCGCGGCACTGCTCCTCCGCCAATCAGTCCCGCGTCGCTAATCGTATGGTGCGGCGAACGAAATGGCCGCGTCCCGATCAAGCCCTGGCTGCTTTCGAGCGTGCCCGCCACGCTGTGGATTCGCGTTGTCTCAATCGCTTCTTCCAGCGACATCGGCGGCAGGATCGTCGGAATGCGCTTCGCCAGCATCGTTTTCCCGGCCCCCGGCGGCCCAATGAACAAAATGTTGTGTCCACCTGCGCACGCCACTTCCAGCGCGCGCTTGGCCGCCTGCTGCCCGTGCACGTCCCGCAAATCCACCGAGTACTGCGCCGCCTCGCTCAACATCAGCTTGGCGTCCACCTTCACCGTCTGAAACGACTCCGGTGAATTCACCAGGTCCACCGCCTGCGGCAACGATTTCAATGCAAACACGCGAATCCCGTCCACCACCGCCGCCTCTCGCGCGTTCGTTTCCGGCACGGCGACCGCCTTCAGCCCTCTTTCCCGTGCCGCAATCGCCGCTGACAGCGCCCCGCGCACCGGCCGCACGCTTCCGTCCAGCGACAGTTCCCCCAGGAACATCATTTCGTCCAGAATCTTCCCGAAAAACTGCCCCTGGCAACCCACCACCCCCAGCGCCATCGGCAAATCGAACCCGGAACCCTCTTTCCGCAAGTCCGCTGGCGCCAAATTGATCGTCACTCCCTGCCCGTACGGGAATTCGAAGCCGCAATTTTTCAGCGCCGCTTTAATCCGCTCCCGGCTTTCCTTCACCGCGTTGTCCGGCAAGCCCACCACGTTAAAATCCTTCATGTAGGCCGACCCCACGTCCACTTCGACTTCCACTGGGTAGGCATCAATTCCGTAAACCGATGCGCTAATCGTCTTGAAGAGCATGGCTCGCTTCTGGGAGTTCCTTTTATGACTATATATTATCTAGCTACTATTGGCTAGCAGTGATGAGCGGGCCCCTTCCCTCCTGCGGCC
>Ga0187780_10003237_pt1 | contig 12318 bp, 11 predicted proteins | sample 1015_Q2_SP10_20__FD_132429 | JGI IMG/M metagenome (GOLD analysis project Ga0187780, IMG submission 132429) | Tropical peat soil microbial communities from peatlands in Department of Meta, Colombia - 1015_Q2_SP10_20_MG | ecosystem: Environmental > Terrestrial > Soil > Wetlands > Peat | place...
CGCTGGCCGCCCGCTGGCTTGACAGCCGTCGCGGCGGGATCTGCGGGCGGAAGTCTCGGTGGCGGAAATCTGTTACGCAATGGGGGCCAATCTGTCTTATTCTTCCCGCCGGTTATGGAGTCGCGATCCGTGGTGTCTTCGCCTGCCGAGCTCGCCGCGCGCCCTGATGCGCCGGCCGGGCGCCCTGATGCGCCGGCTGGCCGCTCCGAGGCGCGCTCCGGGCGCTCCGGAGCCAGGCGTCCTGGTCCGCGGGACGGGCGCTCCGCGGCCCGGATCGCGGCGCGGGCCGCGCGCCGGGCGGCGATGCCATCGATCTCGTACCCGTCCGAGCTGCCCGTCAGCCAGCGCAAGGACGAGATCGCCCGCGCGATCCGCGACCACCAGGTGGTGATCATCGCGGGGGAGACCGGCTCGGGCAAGACGACCCAGATTCCCAAGATCTGCCTGGAACTCGGCCGGGGCGTCGACGGCCAGATCGGGCACACCCAGCCGCGCCGGCTGGCCGCCAGGACGGTCGCCGAGCGGATCGCCGAGGAGCTGGGCAGCCCGCTCGGCGAGACCGTCGGCTACCAGGTGCGGTTCACCGACGTGTCCGCCGGCGACACGCTGATCAAGCTGATGACCGACGGCATCTTGCTGACCGAGCTGGCCCGGGACAAGCAGCTGCGGCGCTACGACACGCTGATCATCGACGAGGCGCACGAGCGCAGCCTGAACATCGACTTCATCCTCGGGTACCTGCGGCAGCTGCTGCCGGCCCGGCCGGACCTGAAGGTGATCATCACGTCGGCGACCATCGACCCGGAGCGGTTCGCCGCGGCCTTCGGCGGCGCACCGGTACTGGAGGTGTCCGGGCGGACGTACCCGGTCGAGGTGCGCTACCGCCCGCTAGAGCCGATCGACGGGGAAGACGGCGACCAGGGGCAGGCGATCAGCGACGCGATCGACGAGCTGTGCGCCGAAGGGCCCGGCGACATCCTCGTGTTCCTCAGCGGGGAACGCGAGATCCGCGACACCGCCGACCTGCTGGCCAGCCGCGAACGGCTCGAGGTGCTGCCGCTCTACTCGCGGCTGTCCGCCGCCGAGCAGCACCGGGTCTTCGAGCGGCGTCAGGCCTCCAGCTACACCCGGCGGGTGGTGCTCGCCACCAACGTGGCCGAGACCTCGCTCACCGTGCCGGGCATTCACTACGTCATCGACCCGGGCACCGCCCGCATCTCCCGGTACAGCCAGCGGACCAAGGTGCAGCGGCTGCCCATCGAGCCGATCTCGCAGGCGTCGGCCGACCAGCGCAAGGGCCGCTGCGGCCGGACCGCGGACGGCATCTGCATCCGGCTGTACTCCCGAGCCGACTTCGAGTCCCGGCCGGAGTTCACCGACCCCGAGATCCTGCGCACCAACCTGGCCTCGGTGATCTTGCAGATGGCCGCCATCGGCCTCGGCGACATCCCCGCGTTCCCGTTCATCGACCCGCCCGACGCGCGCCACATCGCCGACGGGCTGACCCTGCTGGCCGAGCTGAACGCGTTCTCCGACGGCCGGATCACCGGCCTGGGACGCAAGCTGGCCCGGCTGCCGGTGGACCCGCGCATCGGCCGGATGATCCTGGAGGCCGACCGGAACGGCTGCGTCCGCGAGGTGCTGATCCTCGCGGCGGCGCTGTCCATCATCGACCCGCGCGAGCGGCCCGCGGGCGCGCAGCAGGCGGCCGACGACAAGCACCGCAGGTTCGCCGACCCCGACTCGGACTTCATCGCCTACCTGAACCTGTGGGACTACCTGGCCGAGCGGCAGCGCGAGCTGTCCTCCTCGGCGTTCCGCCGCCTGTGCCGGGCCGAGTACCTGAACTACCTGCGGGTCCGCGAGTGGCAGGACCTGCAGGGCCAGCTGCAAAGCCTGGCCGCTGATCTCGGGGTGTCGGTCAAGTCCTCTTCTCCCGAACGGACAGTGGTGCACCTGTCCCTGCTAGCTGGACTGCTCTCCCAGATCGGCATGAAGACCGAGCCAGCCCGGGCCGCCGCGTCGGCGCGCGGCGGCGGGGCGGCAGGGCCCGGTTCGGCGGGCCGACGGCCGCGGCCCGAGTATCTCGGCGCCCGCAACGCGAGGTTCGCCATCTTCCCCGGGTCCAGCCTGGCCAGGAAGGCGCCGGACTGGATCGTGGCCGCGGAGCTGGTCGAGACCTCCCGGCTGTGGGCGCGGACGGTGGCGCGCATCGAGCCGGAGTGGGTCGAGCCGCTGGCCGCTCCCCTGGTCAGGCGGAGCTACAGCGAGCCGCACTGGGAGAAGAAACGCGGCAGCGCCGTGGCGCTGGAGAAGGTCACGCTGTACGGGGTGCCGCTGGTGACGGACCGCAAGGTCAGCTACGGCCGCATCGACCCGCGGGCAGCGCGGGAGCTGTTCATCCGGCACGCCCTGGTGGAAGGCGACTGGCAGACCAGCCACGGGTTCTTCGCCGAGAACCGCCGGCTGCTGGCCGAGGCCGAAGAGCTCGAGCACCGCGCCCGCCGCCGCGGCCTGGTCGTCAGCGAGGAGGAGCTGTTCGCCTTCTACGACGCCCGGATACCGCCCGACGTGGTCTCCGCCCGGCACTTCGACACCTGGTGGAAGCAGGCCCGTCGGGCCGATCCCGGGCTGCTCACGTTCAAGCCGGGCGATCTGCTCAGCGAGGACGCCGCGCAGGTCGCCGCGGACTCCTATCCCGACGTCTGGACCTCGCAGTCCGCGGCGGTCAGCGCCCTGCCGTTGTCGTACGCCTTCGAGCCCGGCAGCGACGCCGACGGGGTGACCGTGGACATCCCGCTGACCAGGCTGAATCAGGTGAACGCGGCCGAGTTCTCCTGGCAGGTGCCCGGGCTGCGGCAGGAGCTCGTCACCGAGATGATCCGGTCGCTGCCCAAGTCGCTGCGGCGCGAACTGGTACCCGCGCCGGACGTGGCCCGCGAGGTCGTGGCCCGCCTCGGGCCGCCGACCGGTGACCTGCGCGACGCGGTGGCGCGCGAGCTGCGTTCGCTGCGCGGGGTGACCGTGCCGCGTGACGCCTGGGACTTCTCCAGGCTGCCGCCGCACCTGCGGATCACGGTCCGGGTCACCGACGGAGATCGCGTCCTGGCCGAGGGGAAGGACGTGGCCGAGCTCCAGCGTCAGCTCCGGCCGCGGCTGCGCGCCGTGCTGTCCCGGGCGGCGGCCGGCATCGCCCGCTCGGGCCTGACGTCGTGGGACTTCGGCGCGCTGCCCCGGGTATTCCGCGAGGGCTCCGTGGTCGCCTACCCGGCCCTGGCCGACGCGGGCCAGACCGTCGACGTCCGGCTGTTCGAGACGGGGGACGCGGCGCGTTCGGCCATGTGGGCCGGGACACGGCGGCTGATCCTGCTCGGCGCGCCCTCGCCGGTCAAATCCGTCGCGGGCCGCTTGTCCACCCGGGCCAAGCTGACCCTGAGCCACAACCCGCACGGCAGCGTCGCGGCGCTATTCGCCGACTGCGTGAACTGCGCCGCCGACTACCTGATGGCCGAGGCGGGCGGCCCGGCCTGGGACCGCGAGGGCTTCGAGCGGCTGTCGGCTGCGGTGCGGTCCCGGCTGCACGAGGTGACCGCCGAGGTAATGGCGCAGGTGGAGTCGGCGCTCGGGCTGGCGCACGTCATCCAGGCTCGCCTGGATGAGCTTGCTAGCCCGGCAAGGGGGGTCCGGGGGGATGGGTCCCCACGGTCGCGGGGGGTTCCGGAGGGTCGTCCCCCCGGACCAGCACAGTCCGACATGCGCGCGCAGCTGGCCGGGCTCATCTATCCGGGTTTCGTGACGGCCACCGGCTACCGGCGGCTGCCGCACCTGGCCCGTTACCTTCGGGGGATTGAGCGGCGGCTGGACAAGCTGCCGGAGAACCCGGCCCGTGACGCGGCCAACATGGCGGTCGTGCAGCGGGTCGAGCAGGCCTACCGGCAGGCCATCGCGGACCTGCCTGCCGCCCGCCGGAACGACCCGGACGTGACCGAGGTCCGCTGGCTGCTCGAGGAACTCAGGGTCAGCCTGTTCGCCCAGACGCTGGGGACGCTCGCCCCTGTCTCGGAGAACCGGGTCCTGGCGGTCCTCGCCCGCCTGCGCCCCTAAGTCCGGGGTCCCCAAGGCTACTTGCGCAGCGCGGTCCAGCAGAACGGCTGGATCTCGCCCGCCGGGGTGACGTGCTCCTCTCGGGCGTGGCTGATCAGCGTCCACTGAGTCCCCAGGTGATCGGCGAGATCCAGCGAACTGTAACGGGCAACCGGCAGGCCCGAGCATTGTCGCGGGCCGTCCGGGGCGAAGCAGCCGAACACGGCGATCGCGCCCGGTTCGGTGGCGGAGTCCAGGGCGTACAGGTATTGCTCCCGGTCCTGCGGCGTGGTCAGGAAATGAAAGACCGCCCGGTCGTGCCAGACGCGATAGCTGCGCCAGGGTTGCCAGGTCCGGACGTCGGCGGCCAGCCACTCAACACGTCCGGCCTGATCGCCGAGGCGCCGCCGCGCGTGGGCCATCCCTGCCTCGGAGATGTCCAGGACGGTGATGTCGCGGAATCCGCGACTGAGCAGCGCCCCGGCCAGGGGTGATGCTCCTCCGCCCACGTCAACCACGCTGGCGTCGGGCGGGACCCCGGCCGCGTCGAGCATCCGCAGCGACATGTGCGGGTGCGGCTGGAACCAGCTGTACGCGGTCTCATCCGCCGCGTAGGCATCGTCCCAGTAGGAGGCTGGCGAGTCATCGGCCACGTCATTCGACGTTACAGGTGGAGGCAACAGCTATGAACTACGTGCTGTTGCTGTGCTGCGGCGCCGGGGACGCCTCCGCTACGACAACGGGCTGACGGCCGGGACGGAAGCCCGCGTGTTGCTGCCGGTATTGGACTACATTAAATGCTACGTTCTCTCTCAGGTATGACAAGGAGACGATGCGGGAGGGAGAACCGCAGGAAGGCAGGAACCGTGACCGGAGGTCCCCCCGTACGGCGCCGTCTTGTCGGAGGCGCGCTGCGCCGGTACCGGGAGAACGTGGGCTATGCGCTCGAAGACGCGGCCCGGATTCTCGAATGTGACCGCTCGAAGATCAGCAGGATCGAGACCGGCCAGCGTGGCATCAGGCCCAAGGAACTGCGTGAACTGCTGACCGAATACGGCGTGCCCGCCGGCGAGCAGCTCGCGCTGGTGGCGATCGCCGGCCGTGGCGGCCAGCGCGGCTGGTGGCATCCCTACGCAGACGTCTTGTCCGACGACGACCTGGACTACGTGATCATGGAATCGGCCGCCTCCGAGATCATGGCGTACGAGGCGCAGCTCATCCCTGACCTGCTGCAGACCGATGACTACGCCCGCGCCATCGCGGCCGTGGAGCCGGCCTACCTGACGGGCCAGCAGCGGGAGGACGCGGTGGCGGCGAAGGCAGCGCGCAGGCAGGCCGTGCTGAACGGCAGCCGGCGGCTCGGCGTGGTCCTGGCCGAAGGCGCGCTGCACCAGGTGGTCGGGGGAGCGGGCGTCCTGGCCGCGCAGATCGGCCACCTGATCGAGCTGGGCGGCGATTGCCCGGCCATCACGATCCAGGTGCTGCCGTTCTCGGCTGGCGCGCACGCCGCCGCCGGCAGCGGGTCCCTGACGATCCTGAGGTTTCCCGACGCGCCGAGCCTGGGAGTCGTGTACCTGGAGGCGCTATCCGGCGGCGTCTACCTGGAGAGCCAGGCCGACGTGGCCCGGCATGTCCGCGCCTTCGCGTTGCTGCGCGCGGCTGCCCTGAGCCCCGCGGACAGCGCACGCCTGCTAGGGGACATGGCCCATTAACGGCCTCGGTCAGGGACTGAGCGCCGGTCGATGCCCAGCTAGCGCGGCGAGCCCGGCACACTGCTCCCCGGTCGGCGGAGCTGCTGGGTGACGGCCGCGAGCTTGTCGATGATGTCCTGGATGTCCTGCACAGGTCGCTGACCTCTCAGGGACCACGCCGGCTGGCCGCCGCCGTGACCAGCGGCCGCACCGGCGCTGCTGGCGTCATCCTGTCCTGGTCGGCATGACAGCTCGGCGTCTGGCACGCTCTTGCCGGGGTTCATGCGTGATGTCTCCTGGGAAACCGAATAAGCGGGAAGGCGGACCGGCGGGGACGAACGCTAGGTATCGCACCGGGCTCGCCGCGTAAGTGCACGGACCATGCTAAAGGGTTTTCGCCAGCATGTCACGCATCGGCTGGGTTGCGTGTCGTGTTCACTTCTGTGCGATCTTCGTACCTGCTTCTGCGCGTTTACCAAGTTGGGCAGCGCGGGCTTCTCGCTTCTCCCGCGCAGCCCCGCACGCTGTCTGCCGCATGGGCATCTAGCTGCGATGACAGGGGCTTCGCGAGCCGGGCCTCAGCCAATTTCCCTGATGACAGACCGGCACTGCTAACGATTGCATAATTGGCCTTCGTTAACGCGTTGTACATGCACTTGCAAATGCAATTTAAGAACCCTTAAATATCCTGCACGCCAGACCGAAGAGCAAAGGAAAACGTCAGTGATGCCGCCGAGCGTGCTGGCGCATGGTCATCTCCATCTCGTCTGGCTGCAGCGGGGGCACAGGGAGCGGGGTGAGGCTCTCCCGGGTAGGCCGCATGCCGTCGATGACCAGGGCGAGATACCGGCGCCAGATGTCGGGGCTAGCGTTCCGCGCGATCTCGGCCGCGTCGGTGAGCATGAAGACGATGAACGGGATATCGGTCTGCCTGAGGTCGGGCCTGACCTGCCCGGCTTCCTGGGCCCGCTCGACAAGCTTTTCCACCAGCGGCGCGTTCCGCTGCCGAGCGTAGGCCACCTGGTCCTGGCCGTAGGTGGCGAACATCAGCATCTGGCGCAGGCCGAGGTCGCCTGCGAGCATCTCGGCCATCTGCTCCATGAAGGACACCAGGCCCGTCCACGGATCGGGCTCCTCCGCCGCGCGTTCGGCTATGGCGGCTATCGCATCGATACGGTCGACGAACAGCGCCTCCACCAGCTCTTCCTTGGTCCGGAACCGCCGGTAGACGGTACCGACCCCGACGCCGGCCTGCCGGGCGACCTCGTCCAGGCTGACGTCGAGCCCGCACTCGGTGAATACCTTCGACGCCGCCCCCAGGATGCGCTGCCGGTTGCGCTCGGCGTCCCGTCGCAGCGGGCGGGCCGGGTCCGCGTAGTCTGCGGGGCACCCGGGCGGAGCGCACGACGCAGGATACGGCGCGGACCTGGGTGCCGCATCGCCCTCGAATGCAGCCACGGCACCCTCGAGTGCAGTCACGTCACCTTCCCGAGGTGCCAGGTCACCTTCCCGAGGTGCCAGGTCACCTTCCCGAGATGCCACGTCACCCCCAGAAGAAGTGGAGACAATCTCTCCGCTTCATGCTACCGTGAGCGAAGCGGAGAAGGTACCTCCAGATTGGTGAAGCTCATGTCTGATGTCAACATCAGCAGCGCGGGGGAGCGCACCAGCAGCCCCGAGGATCGGCGGCGGTGGCTGATCCTGGGCGTGATCGGCCTCGCGCAGCTCATGGTCGTCCTCGACGTCACGGTGATGAACATCGCACTGCCGTCCGCGCAGCGCGCGCTGCACTTCACCACGGTGGACCGGCAGTGGGTAGTCACGGCCTACACCCTGTCGTTCGGCAGCTTGCTGCTTCTCGGCGGCCGCCTGGCCGACCTGTTCGGCCGCAAGGTCACGTTCCTGACCGGGCTGCTCGGCTTCGCCGGGGTCTCGGCCATCGGCGGTGCCTCGGTCAACTTCGCCATGCTCGTGGTCGCGCGGGCCTGCCAGGGCGCGTTCGCCGCGATCTTGGTGCCGTCGGCGCTGTCGCTGCTGACCACCACGTTCACCGAGCCCAGGGAACGCGGCAAGGCGTTCGGCGTCTACGGGGCGATCGCCGCGGCCGGCGGCGCAGTCGGCCTGCTGCTCGGCGGGGCGCTGACCTCGTACCTGTCCTGGCGGTGGACCCTGTACATCAACCTGGTATTCGCCGGCCTGGCCTTCGTCGGGGGAGCGATGCTGCTGCAGCGGCATCCGTCCCGGGTCAAGCCGGAGCTCGACATCCCGGGCGTGGTGCTGGAGGCCGGCGGCCTGTTCTGCCTGGTCTACGGGTTCTCGAACGCGGCCACGCACAACTGGCACACGCCGTCCACCTGGGGCTTCCTGGCCGCCGGAGTGGCGCTGCTGATCGTGTTCGCGTTCTGGCAGGCCCGGGCCGCCCACCCGCTGCTGCCGCCTCGGGTGGTGCTCGACCGCAACCGGGGTGGCGCCTACCTATCGATGCTGTTCGCCTTCGCCGGTATGTTCGGGGTCTTCCTGTTCCTGACCTACTACCTGCAGCAGACGCTGGGATACTCCCCGGTCGTGACGGGCTTCGCGTTCCTGCCGATCGCCGGCGGCATCGCCGTCGCGGCCAACTTGTCCACGATCGTGCTGATGCCCAGGGTGGGCCCTAAGCCGCTGGTCGCGATCGGGATGCTGTGCGCGGCAGGCGCGATGACCTGGCTGGCCCACCTGGGGCCGCACACCGGCTATGCGGTGGGCGTGCTCGGCCCGCTCATCCTGACCGGAGTCGGCGCTGGCATGGTCATCGCGCCGTCCATCAACACCGGCACGTTCGGCGTGGCCCCGCAGGACGCGGGGGTCGCCTCCGCGACCGTCACCGTGGGCCAGCAGCTGGGCGGCTCCATCGGCACTTCGCTGCTGAACACCATCTTCGCCAGCGCCGTGACGTCGTACTTCGCCGTGCACGCCGCACAGGCCAGGATCATTGGCCTCCCGGCGCTGACCGGGCTGGCGCTCGCGCACGGTTATGACACCGCGTTCTGGTGGGCGGCCGGCATCTTCGCGCTCGGTGCGATCGTCGGCGGCATCCTGTTCCGCCCCGGCCCGCTCGTCCGGCAGGGCACGCCGGCCTCCCAGCCCGTCGCGGTGACGGAGCAGCCGGCAGAGGCAGGCCCCGCCATCTCTCGGCCTGACCGCTTCGGCGCCTTACGTTACCTGGGATAACGGCATTCTCAGGTGCCGTAATCGCAGGCCTGCCCCGTGGGCCCCGATCCCCGCAAAGCCGTCAGCCCGGTGCGCAGCCCGGCTCGAGCGAGCCGTGGCTCAGCATCTGGCCTGCGCCGGCTGATGGCCTTACGCCGGGCATGTCCACTCTTCCGCGCTGCGCACCGGCCCCGGGCTGGCGACGTCGGGCGGCGGGAAGTGCTCCCTGAGCGTGAAGGCGTACGGCGTGGGGCCGAACTCGCGCAGATGCAGCACCCGGTCTTCGGCCTCCTGCGTCGATGGCAGGTGCCCGCGCGGTATCCACCACAAGGCGGTGTACGCCTCCGCCATCGGCTCGAACCAGCGGCGGCGGCGCCTGAGCACCTGCCGGTGCGCGCCTGTGTACACGAACCCGGCGAGCGCCTCGACCGATTCCCACACCGACATGTTGACCAGGACGCCTGCGCTCCCGGCCCTGTCCCACTCGAACGCGCGGACCGACGTGGCGTTGCCGTCTTCCGTCTGCAGCCGCCAGACGAAGCCGGGAGCCGCGTCGGCCGTCGCGTTCACGGGGTCAAGAGCCGCCACGAAGTCAGCGAGCAGCAGGCTGTCCAGCGGTTCCCGCAGCCGCGCGACGTTCACCTGAGCGAGTACGTAGCCCACGCCGTCATGCTGCCAGCCGCCGAGCCCGGTGGCAACGCCACCGGGCTCGGCGCGGCGGAGTTCAGCTATCTGGTGGCGCCGACCAGGGAAACGGGAGCAGGTCGGGTTCCACCCAGCCGCGGCGGGCCAGCCCGGAAGCCAGGGTTGACGACCGGTAGTGCCTGCTGAGCTGGCGCTTGTCCAGCAGCGCCGGATTCGCGTCGGCGAAGACCGCGAAGTCGGCGCAATCCGGATCCGCGGCAACGTGATGCGCGACCATCTCCACCCAGGCCCGGGAAACCGTGTGATGGTACTTCTGCGGCGCCCGCTCGTACGCCGCGACGCGCTGGATCCACGCGCAGATGATGCCGGTCGCGGCGGGCATGCCGTAGCGCCGTACCGCCACGAACGCGAGATTGATGTGCTGGCGGTGCCGGAACTGGCCGCCCGGGCCCGTGACCGCGCGGAGGATCTCCGCTAGCTCGGCGTCGGGCGAGCCGTACGCTCCGGCCGGTATCTCGTGCGGGGTCACGAGCAAGCCTCCTGCAGCGCGGTGATGACCGCCTGGAAGCCGGCGATCTGGGTCGCGGACAGGCCGGAGAGCGCGTCGCGCTCGAGTCCCGCGACGGCCGCGCGCACCCGCGCGGCCACGGCCCGGCCGGCCTCCGTCAGCGGAAGCCGGAACGACCGCCGGTCCGCCGGATCCAGCTCCCTGGTGACGTAGCCGCGGTTTTCCAGCCGGTCGAGGACGCCGGTCAGGGTGGTGGCCCGGGTCCCGGTCTGGGCGCTGAGCTCGCGGACGTTGAGTACCCCGCGGTCGGCGAGGTTAGCGAGCGCGTTGATCTCGGCGGCGGTGAGGTTCTCCCCGGCCAGCGCGCTGCTCAGCGCGTGCAGGGTGCAGTGCGTGGTCCGGTGCAAGGCCAGCACCGGACCAGGTAGTCCATTTTCAGATATCACGGAAATAGATCATACGATATCGGTGTATCGCCGAAGACCGGGAAACCGGGAAACAAACTGCAGCCCCGGAGAGAATGGGCTCGTGGCCGAACCCTGGATGATCGGCGAACCGGCCCACGCCGGTCCCGAGCACGCCGCCGCGCGCCGGTTCGGGCACGTGACGGCGATAGACATCTCACCGGCCATGCTCGCGGTGCTCCGCGAGCGCTGTACGGCGCCTACACGTGCGTCAGGCTAGGCGGGTAGCAGCCCGGCGAGCGCCCGCCCGGCTTATCCGGGTTCACCGGGGTCAGCCGAGGTCAGCAGCGAGTACAGCTCCTCATAGCGCGCCCGCGTCGCGGCCACGATGTCGGGCGGGATCGCCGGGCCCGGCGGCCGGCGATCCCAGTCCAGGCGGGAGGACCAGTCACGGAGGAACTGCTTGTCCAGCGAGCGCTGCGGCCGGCCGGGCTGCCACTCCGAGGCCAGCCAGAACCGGGACGAGTCGGGTGTGAGCACCTCGTCGGCGAGCATGAGCGTCCCGTCGGCCATCAATCCGAACTCCAGCTTCGTGTCGGCAATGAGGATGCCGCGCGACGCCGCCCGCTCGGCCCCGCGCCGGTACACCTCGAGCGTGACCCGTTCCAGGTCGGCCGCGACCGAAGCGCCGACCAGGTTGGCGACCGCGGCCTTGGTCATCGGCTCATCGTGACCCGCCGCGGCCTTGGTCGTCGGCGTGAAGACCGGTTCCGGCAGCCGGGAGCCCTCGCCGAGGCCGGGCGGCAGCCGCACCCCGGAGATGGTGCCGGTTTCGTTATAGGACGCGAGCCCGAGACCGGCCAGGTAACCCCGGGCGATGCATTCCACCGGCAGCATCCGCAGCCGCCGGCACCTGATCGCCCGGCCCGCCCACTGGGCGGGCACGTCGGTGCCGGAGATCACGTGGTTGGCGATCACGTCCGTGAGCTGCGCAAACCACCATAGCGACAGCTGGGTCAGCACCCTGCCCTTGCCCGGTATCGGCGTGGGCAGCACCACGTCGTAGACGCTGACCCGGTCCGAGGCGACCATGATGATGTCATCGCCGTCCGCGTAAAGGTCGCGGACCTTGCCGGAGTACACCAGTTCCATGCGTCCTCCTCCGCGCTCCGCGCTCCGCAACCGCACCGTTGGCCCATCGATGTCGTTATAGGGACAGGTCCTGAATGTGCAAAGGTACCCTGGCCGGGGCTAGCGGTGCCGGTGTCGCTGTCGGTGCCGGTGTCGCTGTCGGTGCGGGGGTCGTGGAGCAGGGCGGCGATGGTGCGGGGTGTGTCGTCGGTGAGGGTTGCCCAGATGGTGACCTGGTCCATGTCCTTGTTGTACAGGGCCTGGATGTCAAACGCGGCCAGCAGGGCCTCTTTGATCCGGTCGGGCGCGCGGGGCAGGACGGCGGCGGCGATGGGGAGCTGGCCGAGCAGGGCCGGGTCGTTGCCGGGCGGGGCGGCTGCCTGGAGGTCGGCGAGCTTGGCTTCGGCGCTGGTCCGTTCGTCGTACAGTTCGGCGTTGCGGGTGCGGATGCGGGCGCGGTAGGCCTGGGCGGCGGGGCTGGTGTCGGGGCCGAGTTGTTCCAGTTCGGCGATGAGGCCGCGTTCGGCGGTGTCGATGCGGGCCAGTTCGGCGCGTAGGTGGGTTTTCTGCCGGGCCTGGGCCTCGGCGTGCCCGGCGGCGGTGGCGGGCAGCTGGGCGGCGAGCAGGCCGGCGCGGTCGTGGCCGAACACGTACTGGTCGAAGAACC
>Ga0187780_10003238_pt1 | contig 12314 bp, 13 predicted proteins | sample 1015_Q2_SP10_20__FD_132429 | JGI IMG/M metagenome (GOLD analysis project Ga0187780, IMG submission 132429) | Tropical peat soil microbial communities from peatlands in Department of Meta, Colombia - 1015_Q2_SP10_20_MG | ecosystem: Environmental > Terrestrial > Soil > Wetlands > Peat | place...
GACCTCCCAGCTGACGAACTACGTCTTCGTCCCCACAACGACGACCTATACGACCACCGAGACAGAACTTGGGACGACCGAAACCTCCACGGTGACATCAGCCGATACTTCGATTGTGACAAGCTACATACCGATCACCACAACCGCTACGTATCTTACCACAATCTCTTCGCCGGGAACGACTGTCACCTCCACCGTGACCACGGTTTCGACCTCCACCCTGAAGAGCTCCGTTACAGAGACTATGATCTCCACCTACACCACTACCGTCAGCGGGTCGGGAACAACCGTGACCTCTATCGTGACCTCCACGCTGACCTCGTCCGTCAGGACGGTTGCCATCGTGACCGCGGTCTCGACGCGCACTTCTACTGTCACCATTCCACCCTTGCCACCTCCGTCACTTTCACCCGTCACCCTGTCTTGCAACCATGCTTTGACGACCGTAGGCGTCAGGGTGAAGTGCGAAACAGAAGTGGAGGCTAACGTCTTGTCCCCCACCGCCCTGCCCCCGACCGGCAAGGTCGCCTGGTCAAGCGGAAGCGCAGGCAAATTCTCGGGCGTATCCTGCAAGCTCCTGGAGCACGTATTCTACAGCGCCTGCACGGTGCTGTTCACGCCGATGGCTGCAGGCAACCATGTCCTTCTGACAGCCTCCTACGGCGGAGACTCGAACAACCCTGCTTCGGTCGGGCTCTACAACCTGACCGTCGCGCAGAGTGCCACGAGGACCACTGTCTCGTGCTCGGCGAAGTTCGCGGCCGCAGGTTCGCCAGCCAGGATAACCTGCAGAGCAAGGGTGACCGGCTTCTCTCCCACGGGAACCGTGAACTGGTCCCAGAGCGGGTCCGGCGCTGTCACGTTCAGCAGCATGACGTGCACGCTCTCACGAGGGGTATGCTCCATAACCATGGGAGCGACGGCCGCCGGACCAGTGACCATCAGAGCGTCCTACGAAGGGGACTCGAACAACCAGGCGAGTTCCTCCACGGCAAACCTGACCGTCATGTAGGATGCCCTAGCTCTTCTTTGGCGTGCCGGTCGAAATCCAACCCACGAAGTGCTGACTCCCTAAGAAAAACCATCGAGGCCGCAGGTTCGTCTGGAGTCTGGGGGAGTCTCCCCGACGCGGCCCTGTGACTGGGGGCCACCAATCGCAGGCATTCTTAATTATTCAAGAGGAAGCGAGAGACTGCCATGTCCGGCCTTCTGAAGGGCAGGACCAAGCATCTTCTGATTATCGTGGCGGCGAGCGCGCTGACGAAGGCAATCTCCCTCGCCTTCGTCTACGCTCTGGTGAGCCCCGACCTCCTTGGGCAGCTATCTACGAAGTGGGACTCGAGCTTCTACATCAGCATCGCGAAGAGCGGGTACCCCTCGGGAAACCTCACCGGCGACTACGCCTTTGCCCCGATGTATCCCGTGCTGATACGGCTGACGAACGCGGTAGTGGGGAACTATCTCCTCTCGGCGGCAGTCGTCGCGAACCTCTTTTCGGTGCTCGTTCCGCTCGCGTTCTACTACGTGGCCGGGCTGTACTTCAGCCCGCGCGAGTCCCTCTTCGCTTCCTTGGCGGTCTCCTTCTTTCCGACCTTCGTGACCTACGGTCTGGTGTCGTACAGCGAGCCAGTGTACCTGTTCTTCGCGATAGTGGCCACCTACTGCTTCCTCCAGAGAAGATACTTCTACGCCGGAGAGGCTGCCAGCGTTGCGGTTCTCTCCGCCTATCAGAACCTGCTGGTCCCCGCTCTCTTCCTTGCCATCATGGTCTTGCGGGGGATCGCCGCACGAATTCGACTCTTCAGGCATACCCCAGCCGGCACGGGCGCCGCAGGAATCGCATGGAGGAACCCTGCCAAGTACAGCTTCGTCTGGCTCTTCCTGCCGTTCGTGGTCTTCGTCCTTTGGGTGTACAACCTCGATGTCACGTCGGCGCATCAGTTCTCCATTATTGCGGCCCAGGCGCCCTGGGGGACCAGCCTGGTCAGTCCCGTTGCGCAGTTCCAGACCTTCTTCACCGGAGTCTTCGCGAATCAGGGAGACCCGGTACAGATGCTGCTGCAGAGATACATGTACACCCTGCCCTTCTTCGCCTTGGCCTACCCGCTGTGGAAAATTGACAAAGGACTGGCGCTCTTCTCGTCCGTCTTCATGCTCTTCACGCTGAGCCTGGTGGGGACGGCATACATGTCTGGCCCCAGGCTGATGCTCTCGGCGTGGCCATTGATTCTGGTTCTTGGGAAGACGAGAAAGGAGTACCTCGTGACTCTACTGGTCCTGTTCATGCTCCTGTCGCTTCAAGGCACCTACGCGCAACTGACGGGCTTCTGGACATAGGGCTCAGCTGGCCCCGTGTTCCTCTGGCCTGAAACCGAGCTTGGCGCAGATCTGCTCGAAAGTGTCGACGTGGCCCTCGAACCACGGACTGAGAGCGTACACCGCGCCGTACCCCTCTCCCGACGTCACAACCAACGAGCTTGCCATCAGTATCTTCATGTGGTGCTGAATCGTCTTGTATTGCACGCCCAGCTCGGTGGCGAGTTGGTTCATGTTGCTTGGCCTCTCACGAATCGACCTGATTATCCTGACCCTGTTCTCGCCGCCCCGCTTTCCTCCGAGGAGGAACCACAGTGTCCGACGGAGCACGGGGTCTTCCTGCATCCAAGCTCGATGGCCTGCGCACTCTATTTATCGGTTGGCAGAAGATTTGGACAAACTGTTATAGGCTCGAAAGGGAGTTACAGGCTCTCGCATGGATACGCTGGTCGAAATCGCCGTAGGGGTCTCGGCCCTGAACGTCGTGCTGATCATCGGCCTTCTGTACATGTACGGCCGCATGGCCCTCAAGACGCACGCCGGCTACACCGTCGGGTTGATGATCTTCTCGGGGCTCCTTCTAGCCCAGAACTCGTTGATGGTCTATGTCTGCGGCTTCCTCACTGACCTCTACGCCTGGCAGCTGTATCCATTCCTCGACGGGCTCGCGATACTGGAGTTCGCTGGGCTGCTGGCGCTCCTCAAGGTCACTCTCTGAGGCCAACGCTGCCGGCTCGCCGACGCCGATTTTGGCGAGATTTGGTAGAAAATTCAAATGCGCGGGGACGCGGCGAAGGTTTGGGCTTTGAACTACAAGCTGGTCGCTTCCATATTCATCGTGCTCACAGTGGCGCTAGGTGCGGCCACTGGTTACCTGCTGGCCTACCCCAGCGGTGCCGGCGGAAGCGGCTACACCTCCACCAGGACCATCGTGAACACGTCCGTCAGCACGATCGTGACGCCTTCAGTCAGTACCGTCCTGATCACATCCCTCCAGGCAACTACGGTCACCGGCGCAGGCTTCGGTGGCTATTCGGTGGGAATCGCCTACAAGTCAGGCATGGGATTCTACCTCACGGACAGCTCCGGCATGACACTGTACTACAGGACTAAGGACATCCAGTCCAACGGCACTAGCACCTGTACGGGCGGCTGCGTCCAGGCCTGGCCGGTCTTTTTCGCGGCGAACCTGGTCCTGCCGCCGGGCCTAAACGCGAGCTCATTCAGGACGGCGTTCAGGAGCGACGGGAAGACGCAGCTGACATACAACGGCTGGCCCCTTTACTACTTCGCTGAGGATCACAACCCAGGGGACACGCTCGGGCAAGGAATCGGAGGAATCTGGTTCGCGTACTCTCTCTCTGATTCCGCCCGGACGACCACTACAACCAGCACGTCCGTCACTTCGTCTGTGACCCCCACCACGACCTCAACCTCGACGGCGTCCACCGCGTCCGCCGCCTCCACGACGTCGACAGTCTCGACCACGGCATCGACGTCATCTGCACCATACAAGTACTGACGGTCCCTGTCGTCGACAATCCCGATTGATGATCGGCTCTTTCTCTGGACCCCGCGCGGCCCGCCTGCTCTCACCCGGTGACGACTTCTGACCGTTCAAGGTAGCAGGAGTTCAAGGGGACCGTCACGGCGTTGACGGTGATGAGCGTCCCCATATTGCAGTTCTCAAGGACGTCCGCGGCCACATACGGCGTCCCCATGTAGACGCAGCCCATGGGCCCATTCGTCATCGTCAGGTTGCTCGTCTTCAAAGAGCAATCGTAGGTCGTCCAGTTCCCGGCCGGCGTCATGTTCGCCACCGCCCTGTTGCTCGAGTAGACCACAATCGAACGGTTGGAGCCCCCGCCGAGGGTGAAGAGCTGGTGCAGCACGATGTTGAGAGGAGCCGTGCTCAACTCGCATCCTCCGAGCGGTACCGACGCCCCATTCACCATCACCACGGGACCGGCAGCCAACATGTCGCAGTCCCTGCCGTAGTAGCCCGTGTAGTCCCCTCCGTGGTACGAGCAGATCACGATGGACGATTGGACGGCCCTGCCGATGCCGATCCCTGGGAGAACCTGCTGAGTGTTCTGCAGGCTGCATCCTTCCAGCACGAGGGTGCCGGAGTTGTCGAACACGCCGCCGAACGTGTGCCACACGGGGGCGGGGCTAAAGTAGGTCTCCTCGACCATCGGGAGAAGGACTGCGACAGAGGCGACGGCTACCGCTGCGACTATGGCCACTGCGGCCAGGGCGTACACCCATCGGCGGGACCGATGGTTCATGTACGTCATCTCGCCCTGACCTTCCCCCTCTCCGGGCGCGATTGCATCTCCGCCCCTATGCCGCTGACGCAACTCGGACCCTCCGCAGGACGTCCGGCAGTTCCTTTAATCTTGCGCGATCGCGGGCCGTTCGCCACGGAGGCTACGTTACCGTGAGGCTCGAGGTCCCTGAGCTCGCGGTGTGAGTCGAATCGCCGCTGTACGTCGCAGTCACCGTGTAGGACCCGACGGGCAACAGTCCGGACACGCTGCAACTGCTGACGCCGGTGCCGCTGGCTTTCAGTGTGCACGACACCGTTGCCGTCACCCCGCTTATCTTCCAGGACACAGTTCCCGTTGGCGAGGTCGACGTGCCGGCGCTCGTGTCTGTCACAGTCGCCGTCAGCTTGATTGTCGTTCCGTGAGTCACCGTCAGGGTGCCCGGCGAGATTGCCGTGCCCGTGCTCCGCTTGCCGATGATGATTGACGCTGACCCGGAGCTCGTGCCGTGGGATCCGTCGCCGGAGTATGACGCCGTGACTGTTATCGAACCGACCGGAGAAGACGAGGCCGGCGTGTATGTCACGCCGCACGTGCTCGAACTTGAGGTGGAGGGCGACAGGGTGCAGCTCGTGCTGCCGAACGTCCCTCCCTTCCCTCCGTCGCTCCAAGTCACCGTCCCCGTGGGGGAGGACGGCGTCCCGGAGCCGGTGTCGGTCACGGTCGCCGTGAAGGCGACCGGAGAAGCGTTGCCTACGGTCTCTGATGTCGTGCTGGGGGTGACGCCTGTCGCTGTGCTCCTGAGAGCTGTGCCCGTGATGCGCTGGACGGTGAAGCTTGTCCCGTCAGTGGTGAGCGCAGACGTGTGGGCAATCACATGGCCGCTGGTGTCCACCATGTCGATTGACTGGACGGCTGCGCCGAACGATCCGATGGGTGCAATGGTCCCGCCGACGTTGGCGTAGGATGTCGTAGCGATGCCCGTGTAGTCCAGCCCGAAGGACGCGGTCCCGAAGTCGGCCAGCGGGAGGATCCCCGAGAAGCTGGACGGAGCCTCGGCTATCCATTCAGCCGAATTCCTTTGGGCGCCCGGCACAACCGACGAGGTGCTGAACACCTGCTTGCTGTTGAAGTCCTCAATGGCCGCGGTGAACGAGCTGCCGGCGAACTTCACCAGCGCCCCCATCTTGTCGCCAGGATTGACCGTGATCCCTGAGATGATGAACGAGGGGGCGGGGTAGAACTCGTACCAGGCATAGTAAGTGGGGGAGCCGCCTTGGCAGTCCGAGTCGGTGCCGGTCTGTTCCACCGTTGAAGAGGTGAAGCCATCGATTCCGACCCAGAACGACGAGTACTGGTCGGTGGAAGAGCAGGTCCCGGCTACGCTGGGGACGATCCAGCTCCCCCAGATTTCTGTCACCGACCCGACGGATCCCGTCACGGCATAGCCGCTCCAATTCGTGCTCTCCGAGGTGGAATAGCGGATGAGCGGGGGGTGAATCAGCTGGACGGCGGGGGAGGGCGCCGCCATCACGAGGGACGGCTGGAAGAGCAGGAGGAGGGCAAGAACCGCTGCGGTTCGAAGGACCCGGCTTGACCGCATGACGTAGACTGGCTTTGCGAGAAGGTCCCTAAGCAATTCACGCTACCCGTTCACGCTGCCATATAGAATTTTCCTCTACGCGGGCCTGCACTTCTTTTTATCTCAAGGGCCGCGACCTCAATCCGCCTTGAACCTGATCGAGACCAAGCACGACATCACCTATGGAGGGCTGAGCATGACCATCGGCGGAGAGCTGGTGCCGGTCTGCACCGTGACCCTGAACGGGTCGTCGGGGCCTGTATTCTTCGAGCACCACATCCTCCTTTGGAGGGACCCCCAGATAGAAATCACGGCCAAGGTGCTCAAGGGGGCCGGGAAGCGAGTCCTCGCCGGCCTACCTGTCGTCGTAACGGAAGCCAAGGGGAACGGCAGAATCGCCTTCTCCAGAGACGCCGCCGGCCAGCTGGTCTTCGTCGAACTCGCGGCGGGAGATCAGCTCGATGTAAGGGAACACCAGTTCCTCTTCGCCACCGCCCAAGTCGAGTACGGCTTCTACCGTGTCACCGGCATATCCAACATGATGTTCGGGGGGACCGGCTTCTTCATAGACACGTTCAAGGGGCCCGGCCTCGTTGCGCTTCACGGCTACGGCAACGTCCTCGAAAGGGAACTGGGGGCCGGAGAGCAGATCGACGTCGAGCCCGGCGCCTTCATGTACAAGGACGGATCCGTGAGGATGGAGACCCTCAAGCTCGGGGTGAAGACTGGGCTGATGGGCGGCACCAACCTGTTCCTAAACAGGTTCACCGGTCCTGGGAAGCTCGGCATCCAGAGCATGACCTTCCACCTGAGCACAGGGGACTAGCAGGGTGTCGTCTCGGCTCAGACTGTAAGCTTCAACAGCACTGCGAGCCCCGCCAGCTCCACTCCGCCGATCACAGAGAGCACAGGGAGCGCATCTGAGCCGAACAGCGGGGCCATCGTGACGTACGCGAAGACTGTGAGCAAGTTCTGCAGAAGGAGGAGCCCGCCGAAGACTGCCAAGCCCACGGAGTACGAAGCCCGGGTCTTGATCGCAATCTTGCCGAACAGGTACATCAATCCCACCAGGATGCAGGAGTTGACGGCCGCCAGCCCGATTGCAACGAGCATCATGGTCTCCATGGTGAGGGTAGATGAGAAGCCCGCCGCTGAGCTATTAACCATTTTTGGAAATCTCTTAATTAGATTCGTCAGGTCAGGACAGGTCACCCGAAATGCCTGACGACCCTGAACTCCGCAGACTCCTGTGGTACCTGCTCGGCGGAACCCGGGGCGGCGAGAACAGGGCCAGGATCCTACGGGCCCTCAGGGAACGCCCGCGGAACCTCAACCAGCTCGCGTCGGCTCTCGGGGCCCAGTACAACTTGGTGCAGCATCACGTGGACGTTCTCAAGCGCAATTCGCTCGTGGCCACCGCGGGGGAGCGCTACGGGCTGACCTACTTCCTTAGCCCGTGGCTTGACGCCCATTTCGATGTTTTCGAGGACGTGGCGCACCGGCTGAACTTCTAGGGCGCGAATTACAAACAGAACTGGAACCCATTTGCAACAGATTTCAAATTACTGCTAAATACGAATGGCCGTTGCGGACCTCCATGCATCTGCGGAGCGGAGTCTCGAACATCCTTTTCGGGAGTGCTGTCATAGTCCTTCTTGTTGTGGCCGGCCTCGGGTTCGGCCTGTACCTCACGAAACCCTCTCCAGCGTCAACCACGACGGAGGCCATGATGGAGAGCACCAGCGAAGCAGTGAGCCACACTACCACCGCCATGGCCGAGATGTCGAACGGCACCACGGCTCTCCAGTTCACCCCCGTCACCGGCCAGATGATTCACAACGCCTGGCTGCTGATTGAGCCTGCCGGAATGGGCGAGTACGCCCTGTCCATTCATGCCGAAGGCTTGGAGAGCACCCAGAGCATGGGAGGGGCCTACATTGTCGAAGCCGTGATGTCGTCGGGCTCGATGGCGATGGCCCCAATAGGGCCGACGAATTCCGCTTCAGAGTTCGAGGCCGACGCGAACGGTGCGGGCAACTTCTTCATACTCCTGCACCAGAATCCGTATTTGACCCTCGAAAGCGTCCAGATCGTCTACCTGCCCGCAATGGAGATGGCCAATGCGACCGTGGCGGCTTCAGCTTCCCTTCCGGCGGTGGCCCGCTGAGGAACACGCTGGCGGGCAACTATAACAGGAGGCGATCCAGCTTGATTCCTTCCGTGGCTCAGCCGAGAGACAGGGAGATCGTGTTTCTGAACTCCGCCTTCTTCGTGCTGGGATTCACCCTCGTGTTCTCAGTGGTAGGCGTGCTTCTTCAGACGATCCTCTCGGGGATCTCGCTTGAAGCGGTCTTCGCCGTCAGGCTGATTGGGGGGTCGGTCATCATCATCTTCGGCGCGCTGATGACCGCTTCCTCCAGGTACGCCATCCCCTTCTTCAGCGTCGAGCACAAGGTTCACGTAAGGAGATTCAGGAACAGCTACCTCACCTCCTCGGTCTTCGGAGTCTCGTTCGCCCTCGGATGGACCCCGTGCGTGGGAGCCATACTTGGTTCCGTTTACACTCTGGCGGCCGTCTCCCCGGGGCTGGGCTTCCTGTATCTGATGGCCTTCTCCCTCGGCCTAGGCATCCCCTTCCTTGTCGCCGGTGCGTTCGTATCGAGGGTGTCGGGGTTAATGAAACGGACGGGGCCGTTCCTGAGATACTTCAGCATCCTGAGCGGGATCTTCCTGGTTGCCGTCGGGCTTCTCGTGGTCACGAATTACATCGGGGTCCTCCAGATCTTCCTGAACGGGGTGGGACCGCTGGGATCCCTGGCGAACCCGTTCGGTGGGTTCCAGCTCAGTTTCCTGATCGCCCTCGCCGCCGGCTTCCTGACCTTCATCTCCCCCTGCATTCTGCCCCTGCTCCCGGCCTTCCTGGCGTACGTGTCCGGCACATCCGCGGAGGGAGCCAAGCAATGAGAGTCAACGCTTACGCCGCCGTCTTCGGCCTGATTGCAATAGTTGTCGCGGCCGCGGCTATTTCGACCTTGCTATCCGATCAGGGCTCGGGGCAGACCTCCCAGACCGCGTCCGACCTCCCCGACCTTGGGAAGGCTGCGGACTTCCGGGGAATCACCGGCTGGATCAACTCTCCCCCGCTGGACATCTCCGAGTTGCAGGGGAAGGTCGTGCTCGTGGACTTCTGGACGTACTCCTGCATAAACTGCATACGGACCATCCCCTACCTCAACGCCTGGTACGCAAAGTACGGAGGGAACGGGCTGGTGATAGTCGGGGTGGAGACCCCAGAGTTTCAGTTCGAGGGGAACTACACCAACGTCGCGGCCGCCGTCCAGTCCTTCGGCATCAGGTACCCGGTCGCAATAGACGACAATCTGGCCACATGGAACGCGTACAACAACCATTACTGGCCCGAGGACTACCTCATAGACAAGAACGGCGACATCAGGCTGGTTCAGATCGGGGAGGGCGACTACAACTCCACCGAGGCGTCGATTCGGGGGCTCCTACAGGATGCCGGCTACAGCCTGACGTCGGGGGCCGTGTCGAACTCCGTCAACGCGACCAGCGTGAACTTCTCTGAGATAGGGACCCCAGAGCTGTACGTCGGCTACGGGACCGCCAGGGCCCCCATCGGCAACGCGCAGGGATTCTCGCCCGACAGGGTCGTAGACTATGCGATCACCGGCGGACTGCAGAACAACACGGTGTACTTCTCGGGCCACTGGTACAACGCACAGGACGGCATGGTCGCTGCCGGCTACGACTCCAAGGTGTATCTTGTTTACGACGCGAAGGTCGCGAACATCGTGGCCCAGGGCAACTCCAGCCTCATTTCGGTCGAGCTGGACGGGGGGAACCTCACGGGGGCTTACCTCGGGACCGACCTGACGCTCACCCAGGGTGTCGCTTCCGCCACCATAGGTATGGCGAGGCTCTACAACGTCGTCGACGGTCCGTCATACGGATGGCACGAGCTTGTGATAGCCGCGAGCCCAGGCTTCAAGCTCTACACATTCACTTTCGGCTGATTCTGAATTGAAATAGTCCGAACAGGGCCCCGGCCCATACTGACTTCGCTCGCCATTGTTTCAGACTTCGATGGCACCATTCTGAAATACGACTTGGCGCTCCTCGCCCTAAGGAAGTTCGGTCGAAAGGGATGGGAACGCTTTGATGAACTTCTCTCCAGAGGCGAAATCACGGTTGAACAGTGCGTGGCAGAACAGTATGCGGCTATCGAAGCGGAGACGCGGAAAGAGGTCACTGATTACATCGACGGCTATTGCCGCTTCAGGCCCGGATTCACAAATCTACTCTCCGAGTGCAAGCGGCAGGGCGTCGGCTTCACCGTTGTGAGCGCCGGGCTCGACTTCTGCATCAGACACGCCTTCCGCAGGGCCGGGGCGACGATGCCAAAGCTCGTCTGTCCGAAGTCCTCACTGGCGGCAGGAAAGGGGTTCAGCCTGTCCTTCCCCCGCCATCGCTGCGCTGAAGCCAAGGACTTCAAGGAGGACGTTGTCATGCGTCTCAGGAAGCAAGGAGACAACGTGGTCTTCATCGGAGACGGGGCGGGCGACTTCAACGCCGCGGCCCGGGCCGACTTCCCCTTCGCGGTCGAAGGTTCCCCCCTCGGCCTGATGTTAGCGGACAGGGGCATCCCTTACAAGTCTGTGAGGACACTGACGCCGGTCGCGAAATTCGTTCACCGAAGGGGGAGACCGTGATACACTGCGCCCAGCACTGGCTCAGGCTCTGTCCTTGGCCCTGACTACCGGAATCTCCAGACAGCTCGGATGAACTCTGTCATGATAGAGCTTCACATGAGCGGTCTTCGCATCCTTTCCTGATTCTTCCGCGACCACTCCGCCGCCGTTGTAGTTCTTCTCGTAATAGATTGAGTTGGGGCAGTTGATGGTGAGGCGAAGCCTGCTGTTCTTGGCGACCTGGCGCGAGAAGAAGGTGAACCCGTCGAACTCGTACCTGCTGACTTCGCCAGGCCGCACAGATTCCTCCTTCTTCAGCGAGTTGCGGTAGCGGGCACGCAAGAGATCCTGTGTCAGCATGATGCTTGTGCCGTTCGCCTTTACCTCGCAGACCTCGGCCATGAAGTCTGTGTCTGGGACGTCAAGCTCCATCCACAGCGCAAGCCTGGCGAACCCGGTCAGCTCAGTCTCCGACTCGAACGGTTCCGTGTGGTAGACGAGGCCGTTGCCGAACAGGTTCAGGGCGTTCGTCTGGTCGGTGATGAACGTCGGAAGGAAATCCTTCTGGTACAGGTCCGCGGGACGGGTGTCCAGCGGGTCGTAGGCGTAGGTGTCGGGGCCCGAATCCGTCGGTTCCTCCGGTGTCAGGGTGCCCGAATGGAAGGCGTCTCTCGCCTGCCCATCCCGTGAGCAGAGGAAGAGCTTCAGGGTGCCGGCGGCAATCGATTCCAACGAGTCGGCATACTTCCAGACCTCTGCCCCTGGGACGTAGTAGGCGACCCTGTTCTTGAGGAACTCGGGCTTCTCCCCCTTCTTCATGGTCCAATCATACCACCGCCTGTGCAGGTCGTTCAGGTCCAGCACGCTGGCATCCCCAACCGTCAGTCCCCCGAACTCCTTCTTCGGAGTCCGGGTCCCCGGGTGGTCCCACGGACCGATGATCAGGTAGTGCTGTCTCTTCGCTTCGGCCGTGCCGTATTTCATGTGGTTTCGATAGTAGGTCATGGCACCTGGCTGGTCAGCGTCGTAGTGCCCGGTGATGGTCAGAATCGGAAGGCTCATCCGCCGGTAGTCCTCCTGAGTGGGAGTCATCGATTCCCAATACTCGTCGGGAGTCGGGTGGGCGACCCACTTCTGGAACGTGCTGGTCCCGTTGCCGACGATTCGGTCTAGGTCTCTGAACGGGGCGTGGGAGTTGAAGAGCTCGGTGAACTTGCTAATCCAGAAGTCGGAATTGGCGAAGATCTGGTTGTTCCCCGTCACCCCGCTGGTGAATGTCAGCCACTGCATCTGGTAGGGGGAGCAGATGTTCTCGTAGTAAGGGAAGTCGACCCCGGGTTGTGCCGCCGCTGCCGGGACGATGGTCTTCAGGTGAGCGGGAAACTCCTTGAGCGTCGACCACTGATTGAACCCGGCGTGCGACCCTCCCCACATCGC
>Ga0187780_10003239_pt1 | contig 12313 bp, 12 predicted proteins | sample 1015_Q2_SP10_20__FD_132429 | JGI IMG/M metagenome (GOLD analysis project Ga0187780, IMG submission 132429) | Tropical peat soil microbial communities from peatlands in Department of Meta, Colombia - 1015_Q2_SP10_20_MG | ecosystem: Environmental > Terrestrial > Soil > Wetlands > Peat | place...
AGGCTGTTGTGAAATCGACGGAAGTCATGATTGCGAAGCCATTCACCGATGAGCGAAGACGGAAACGCAGTTCCAAGCACTGATGGTTTCGGACCCGACAATGAATTGTAAAGAACCAGGTCCTCCCACTCAGTAAATTGGTATCCTCTGGTCGACCTCCTCTGCCCACGCTCTGATCCCCCCCTTCAAGTTCCGAACCCTATGGAACCCTTCCGAGGTGAGCAGTTCCACCGCTCGTGCGCTTCTCACACCTGTGTGGCAGTACACGACGGTTTCAGCCGTCCTGTCCAGCTCTCCGACCCTCCGCCTTAGCTCGCCGATTGGAATTAGCTTCGAGTTCTCGATTCTGCAAAGTTCGTATTCGAATGGCTCTCGGACGTCCAGCAATAGTATCCGGTCACCGGCATCGATTTTTCTTTTCAACTCCATTGGCGCGACTTCCTCAACTGCAGGGGTCGCTCTTCGTACACCACAGAACTCCTCGTAGTCGATAAGCTTCCTTACGGTTGGATTCTGTCCGCACACAGGGCAGTCCGGATTCTTCTTGAACCGCAGCTCGTTGAAGGTCATGTCGGTCGCGTTGAAGACCAGCAGCCTCCCGAAGAGGGGGTCCCCTATCCCTACCATCAGCTTCATCGATTCGATCGCTTGGATACTTCCCATGATGCCTGGGAGCACACCCATCACACCCGCTACCGCACAATCCTGAACGCTGTCGGGTGGAGGGGGCGCCGGAAAGAGACACCTGTAGCACGGGCCTTTCCCTGAGTGGAAGGTCGAAGCTTGGCCGTCGAACCTGAAGACGCTGGCATAAACGTCGGGTTTCCCAAGCAGTACACAAGCGTCATTGATGAGGTACCTCGCAGGGAAGTTGTCGGTACAATCGACTACTATGTCGTAATCCCTCAGAATGTCCAGTGCGTTCGCAGAGGAGAGGCGGACTTCGCGTGGCTCGACCTTGATATGAGGATTAACACTCTGCAGCCTTTCGGCAGCCACAATGGCCTTGGACTTACCGACGTCTTCTTCGGTGTATATCGTCTGGCGGTGGAGATTGCTCTTCTCCACCACGTCCTCATCGACAAGCCCGATTCTTCCCACGCCTGCGGCCGCCAGATAGACCGAGGCTGGAACACCGAGTCCGCCGGCGCCGATAACCATCGCCGAAGACCCCTTCAACTTCTGCTGACCCTTGGGTCCCAGAGCTGGCAGCACCATCTGCCTGCTGTACCTTTCCACCTCGGCCTGAGTGAGGTCCTGCGTCGTGGGATGTCCTGGCAATGGGGACGCCTCTTTCCGGGATTTCGCTTGATAATAAAGTTCGGAGGGAGAGTCTCATGTGAAAAACGTGCACCATAAATAACACAGCCTAACAGATTAGGGCGTTTGATACGGGTGCGCCTCACTGCCCAGTTGCGTGACTATGCCCATGGTGCCCGGGAAGTGGAGCTAGATTCAGCCCCCGACCTTCGGACAATGTTCAACAAGCTCGAGCAGTCCTACCCTGGGATCGGAGGAAGGATTGTGGACGACCAGGGGAACATAAGGGCCCACGTCAACGTCTTCGTGAACTCCGAGAACTCAAGGGAGCTGAAGAACGAAAACACCGCGCTGAGGGACGGCGACGTAGTGCATATCCTGCCGTCCGTCGCAGGCGGCTGAGGTGTTTCTGATTGCCTAGCAACAAGGGTAAGGTATGCCTCCTGGTGGGAACGAAGAAAGGGGGTTTCGTGTTCACTTCAGACTCGGAGCGCAGGCAGTGGAAGGTGTCAGGTCCCCATCTGAAGGGGAACGAGATCTACCATATGGCATACGACAAGAGAAACGGAGCCATACTCGCCTCTACCACAAGCGGCCACTGGGGCCCCACCGTCGCCCGCAGCGAGGACATGGGGAAGACCTGGAAGGAGTCCAAGACCCCTCCGAAGTTTCCGAAGAGCTCTGGGCTCTCGGTAGCCCGTGTGTGGCACATCAAGCCTGCTTCGGAGGACGAGCCAGGGGTGGTCTATGCGGGGGTCGAACCCGCCTGTCTGTTCAAGTCGAATGACGGAGGTAAGTCTTGGAAAGTCAATGTGAGCATGATGAAGCAGAAGACCCGGAAGAAATGGCAGGCGGGAGGAGGGGGGCTCTGCCTCCATACGATTCTTCAGCACCCTGGGCGCCCGAAAAGGATGCACATCGCGATTTCGTCCGTCGGCACCATGCGAACCGACGACGGAGGGGAGAGCTGGAGGTTCCAGAACAAAAATGTCCTGGCAGACTTCCAGCCGAACAAGTACCCGGAGTACGGCCAATGCGTCCACAAGCTAGCGACGAGCTTTTCCAGGCCTGACGTGATATTCCACCAGAACCACTGCGGTGTGTACCGCAGCGACGACGCCGGGGAAAATTGGATAGACATCCGGAACAACCTCCCGTCGCGGTTCGGCTTCCCCATAGCCGTCGACGCCAACGAGCCCAGGCGTGCCTATGTTGCCCCATTGGAAGGGGATTTCTCCCGCATTCCTCCCAGCGGTCACTTCGCGGTCTGGGGGACTGATAACGCAGGGAAGGAGTGGTTCAAGCTTGACAAGGGGCTACCATCCATGTCGTACTATACAGTGCTGCGAGATGGGATGGTGGCTGACCAAGAAGACCCCTGCGGCCTATACTTCGGGACCACGACCGGGCAACTGTACGCCAGCCGCGACCAGGGCAACAGTTGGGAGAACCTCTCTGACGGGTTGCCTCCAGTCTTTTCTGTCTCCGTTTCGAGCACCTAGACCAAGTTCCCGGAATTCCAACGAATAAATAGAATCTTGGCTCTCGTGCTTTCCCATGAGCGACCGCCAGCAGCTAATCGCGACCATCAAGGAGCACGTCAAGAAAAGGCATGAAGCGAACGACGAGAAGTTTCTCTTCGGCGCCGAAAGGGTCGACCTCCGCAGGGTAGAACACCTGAAGGTCGAAGTGAAAAAAAGACATTTCGCATTCTACGTGGACGAACCAGCAGAAAGAGGCGGGACCGACCAGGGTCCGAACCCTCTCGCCTACTTCATCGCAGGAGCAGCGTCCTGCCTGATCAATCAGTTCCTAACGGACGCAATCTACAGGGGGGTGACCTTGGAAGACGTGGACATGACGGCCAGGGGCCACTTCGACAGGCGGATGGGGGGCGCCTTCACTGAAATCATCTACGACCTCAAGCTCACCAGCCCCTCTTCGAAGGAGGAGATTCTCTCTCTTGCCACAGAAGCGGAAGAGATGTGCTACGCCCACCAGACCTTGAAGAAGGCCGGTGTGAAGATGAAGACCAACATCCTCCTGAACGGCAGGCCAGTCGGCTGAACTCAGTCAGAAGTGCGTGACACGTTCGGCCTTCGTCTCTGCCACTACCCTGCCCCGTTTGATCACAGACAACCGGTCCGGTTGGAGGCGCAGCGCATCTCTGACGCCGCCGGCGTCTAGGAGCACCAGGTCTGCATAGTCTCCTACCCTCGCCCCATAGTGTTCCATTCTCATCCCTTTGGCCGCGTTGTACGTTACCATGTCGAATGCAGACTCGAGTTCCTGCGGCGCACCAAGGTGGGCCGCATGGCACATCACGAAGGCCAGCTCCAACATATCCCCTCTTCCGAACGGGTAGTAAGGGTCGTCAATGTCGTCCTGTGCCGCCGCCACGTTGACCCCGGCTTCGAGGAACTCCCTGACCCTGGTGACCCCCCGCCTGACAGGGTGTCCGTCAGTTCTTCCATACATGAAGAGGCTGATGTGGGAGTTCTCGACCACCGTCAGGCCGGCCTCCTTCGCCAGGCCCAGAACCTTCCGCGCGTAGGCTTCGTCCGGAGAATCCAGGGCCCCCCTGCAATGGGATGCAGCCACGCGTCCGCGGTACCCCTCCCTGATCGACTTTTGAAGCAAGTACTCCAGGTTCTTTGAGGAAGGATCCGCGTTGTCGTCGATTAGCGCGTGGATGTCCTTGTCGTGTCTCTTTGCGATGTCGAAGACGATGTCGGTGTGCTTCGAGGCGGCATCGACGTCCTTCTCATACCAAGGCATCCCTCCGACGACGTCCGCCCCCAGCTCCATGCTCTTCTCGAGTAGCTCTTGGGCGCCCTCATCCCTGAGCAGCCCTTCCTGTGGGAAGGCGACCACCTGCAGGTCAAGGACGTCCCTGAACCTCTCCTTGACATGCAACAGGCTCTTGACCGCAAGCAGCCCTCCCACCGTGTCGACGTCGGCGAAAGCCCGGACGGCGGTAGTTCCCAGGATCACTGACGAAGTCAGGGCCCTGCTTGCACGGTCGACAATGTCAGGCTCTGAAAATCGCTCCTTTACCCGGGTGGCGGACGGAATCGCCTGGGGAGCGCCAGTCCTTGTCGCCTCCCAGACGTCCGCCCACGAACTGGTGAGGCATTTGTCCAGATGGAGGTGAAGGTTCACGAATCCGGGGGCGAGGAGCTTCCCTCCTGCTTCCACCTCCCTCTCTCCCCTCTCCTTCAGATGCTCTTCGATTGCCGCGATTCTCCCCTGTTCTATGCCGACGTCGTTTCGGCCTTTCAGTCCTCTCAGGGACGCGCCTCTCAGGATCAGATCGAACGCCAGTGCTCTCACTTCTCCTGGGGCGGCAAGACCATGCCCGATTGAACCTCCATCCGTTCCTTTCCCTCCTTGCGTCTAATGAAAAGATAAACCAGGATCGCCCCGACGACGACTACCGCGACCACGATGAATATTGCGAACAGGAACGTCCTGTTCCTTGACGCATCGAACACCGTTATCTCATGATAGTTTGTGGCATAAAGTTCCTGGGTCCTTGGGTCGACGGCCAGTCCAGCTACCTGGCTTTGGACCAGATAGTGCTGCACTATGTTACCTGTAGCGTCCAGCTCAATAACGGACCCTCCTGGAGAGGAGGCGACATACACCCGTCCTGTCACGTTGTCTACCGCGACTGCATTGGTCGAGTTCTCATCAGACGAGGTCACCTGAAAGCTTTTCACAAAGGCGTCCGTACCAGTGTTCACAACATACACCTCGTTGGTCCCTGTTGCCGCATACAGCATCTGGGTCCGGTCGTCGAGGGCGAACTGTAGGGCGCAACAGCCAGGGAGGCCGATGGTGCCAACGGGCACCAAGGTTGTGGCTTTGAGCACGGATATTCCGCCCTGGGGGTATTCGCCTACGTAGAGTTGCCCGTTGGACGAATCAAGCGCGATTCCATCGACGCTGTTTGCAAACGTCGCGCTCCCCGCCACTTCCCCTGTCAGTGTATTGATCGCAACGACCTGCGGGCCCGAGGTTACGAATAGGTTCGGGGAGACGGAGCTGTCAAGGGCCATTGAAAGGATGGGTCTCCCAACGTTAATCTGACCTACGAACGTCTGGTTGGCCGCATCGTAGACCGCTATCGTCGTGTTGCCTGCGATGTAGACATCCCCAGTCTCCTGGTCAAGGACCATCGGTCCGGAATCTACGTCGAGAGGGAGAACCTTTGTCACTTCATGACTGGTGGCATTGATGACCCCGAAGGAGAAACCTGTGGGAGGGTACTCCCCTGAGGTGGCGTCGAAGTAGACCAGTCCCCTGGCTGAATCGACGACGATGGACATAGGCCATGAACGACCGGGTGTAATCGTCAGGGGGTAGGTAATCGCATTCGCAGGCTGCACAAGGAAGAGAATCGCAAGAAGCAACGCGAGCGACTTGGTTTTCATCCGGTTTCCCTATTCTCATCTCCATAATGCAGCAGAAAACATTTTCCCTTCAGAGGACTCGTTCGGGGTTTCTTCAGGTGATTACCTTTAACAATGCGCTGGGCGGCTAACGATTCACTTTGGCCTCGACCGAAGAACAGAAGGATCCGAAGACACTCTCGGGCATCGAGGTGAAGAGGTTCTACTCCCCCGGGGAATCCCAACCACTCCAGGAAGAGCCTGGAAAGTATCCCTTTGCACGCGGGATATACCCGGAGATGTATCGAAGGCGGCTCTGGACAGTCAGAGAATACTCCGGATTCGGCACCTCGGCAGAGACCAACAAGAGACTGCGCTTCATGCTCGACCAGGGTCAGACTGGGCTTAGCCTCGCCTTCGACCTCCCAACCCAATTGGGTCTTGACTCTGACAACCCAAGGTCAATCGGAGAGATAGGACGGGTCGGAGTGTCAGTGAGCATCATGGACGATGTCCGTGCCATCTTCCAGGGAATCGACATGGGAAAGGTCAGCACATCGATGACCATCAATTCAACTGCGCCCATCCTCTTTTCCATGTATGCCGCGGCGGCCGAGCGCTCGGGCCTGCCGAATTCAGAGGTGAGGGGGACCGTCCAGAATGACGTTCTGAAGGAGTTCATCGCCAGGAACACCTACATCTATCCCCCTGGCCCTTCTCTTTCGCTGGCCATCGACCTGGTGGAATACTCGGTGAAAAACTACCCAAAGTGGCATCCGATAAGCATCAGCGGATACCACATCAGGGAGGCGGGGTCCACCGCGGTGCAGGAGCTCGCGTACACGTTCTCTGACGCAATTACCTACACAAACGCCGCCCTGCAGAGAGGGCTATCCCTCGAGCAGTTCGCTCCCCACTTCTCCTTCTTCTTCGCCTCGAACAACGACTTCATCGAGGAGGTGGCAAAATTCAGGGCAGCCCGGAGGATGTGGGCGCGCATCATGAAGGAAAGGTTCGGTGCCAGAGACGACGAATCCACGAAGTTGAAGTTCCATACCCAGACAGCCGGAGAGACACTGACCGCGCAGGATCCAGAGAACAACACTGTCAGGGTGACCATTCAGGCCCTGGCGGCGGTTCTCGGGGGTACGCAATCGCTGCATACGAACTCCATGGACGAGGCTCTTTCTCTCCCCTCGGAGGAGGCCGCGAAGCTCGCCCTCAGGACCCAGCAGGTTATCGCAAACGAGTCCGGGGTCACCCTCACAGCCGACCCACTGGGCGGCTCCTACTATCTCGAGTATCTGACTGACAAGCTCGAGAGATTGGCGTTCGAAGAGATAGAAAGAGTGGATAGGATGGGCGGGATGCTGAAGGCAATCGAAAGCGGGTACGTGAAGAAGGAAATCCTGAACTCTGCCTATCAAAAGCAGATGGACATCGAGTCGAAGAAGAGGATCATAGTCGGGGTGAACGCGTACCAACCCCCATCCCCATCGAAAAGGAAAGTGCAAGTGCTCCCCGAGCGGATTCAGACCGAGAGGGTCAGGGCGCTAAGGGCAGCAAAGAAAAGGAGAGACATCTCCGAAGTTACAGCGAATCTGGAACGGCTGAAGAGCGCCGTCCAGAGGGGCGAGAATGCCCTCCCTTCGATCTCTGATGCCGTGAAGGCAGGATGCACCGTCGGCGAAATAAGCGACGCACTGCGGGAGGTGCACGGCGTCTACAAGGCGAGGCAGGTGTTCTAGCAGATGACGATGAAATTCGACCATGTAGGGGTGGCCGTGAAAAGCGTGGACCAGATGCTCGCCATCTTCGGAAAGATTGGCGATTTCGATGTGAAGAAAACAGAAGTTCCCGGTCAGAAGGCCAGGATCACCATGCTGAGGGCCGGGGAGACGAGCGTCGAGTTCCTGGAACCGACGAGCGAGGACAGCACCCTTGCAAAGTTCATCAGGGAGAGGGGGGAGGGACTGCACCACATCGCCTTCGAGGTGGACGACATCGAGAAGTCGACGGAAGAGCTGAAGGGGCGCGGTTTTCGCTTCATCTATGACAAGCCGGCCGATGGCAAGTTCGGGAGCCGGGTGAATTTCATCCATCCAAGGTCCACGGGGGGAGTCCTCGTGGAGCTGACTCAGAATGCTAGGACCTAGCGGTGCTACAGCACGCCTGAGCCCCTGAAAGCCTCGACGAGCTTCGCCCTTGTCTGGGCAGGCTCGATTATCTCGTCCACGTACCCTTCTCTCAGGCCTATGGATGGGTCCATCTGCTTCACGAATGCGGCCGTTGCTTTCTCAAGCTCGGCTTTCCTATCCTCCTCTTTCATTGTGTCGAGCTTTCTCTTCAGGAAGATCTCAGAGTAGGCGGGAAGGCTCAGCACAGAGATCCTCGCCGTCGGATAGGCATAGACCTTCTTGGACCCCAGGGCCTTGCTGGCGAAGCCGACGAAGGCCCCTCCATAGGCCTCTCCTGTAATGACGGTGACCTTCGGACAGCCGGAAGACGCGTATTCCTTTATCGCCTCCCCGCTCGCCCTGATCAGCCCGGCCCTTTCTTGATCGGCGGCTGGGTAGACGCCCGGGCAGTCGAGGAACGTCACCATCGGTATGTTCAGGGTGTTGCACATCGACGCGAACCTTGACATCTTTCTGCAGGCGTCGACGTCAAGGAACCCTCTCATCACCTTCTTGTTTGATGCTATTACCCCGAACGTCTTTCCCTCGAGCAGGGCGAGTCCCGTGACCGCGCTTTGGGCATAACCCCCCCTAAACTCGATGAAGGAGCCAGGATCGAATGCGGATTCGATGGGTTCCAGCGAGGCTGGCGTTCCAACCCCTGGTGCCTTTGAAATCACCTTCTCCCCGCGCCCCCTGAAATAGGCGAGCAGTCTCCTTACGATCTCCAAACACTCCTCTTCACTCCCCACGACATGCGATGCAGTCCCGTTGGAGCTGTGCACCTGCCACCCCCCGAGCTCCTCTATCCCGACTTCCCGCTGAGTCTCCGCCTTGGCGACCCCCGGTCCCCAGACGAACAAGCTGCTCTTCCCTTTGATCATGACGATCGCGTCTCCCATGTAGGCGGAGTAGGCCGCGGCGCCGCTGACCGTCCCCATTATGACGCTGATCACTGGCACTACCTCACGAGCCTTGATCAGGTGTCCGACGAGCGCGCTGGCCTCCTCCAGAGAGTGTCCCCCCTCCTGCACCCTGACGCCCCCTGAATCGTAGAATCCTATGATCGGGAGATTGCTCTCAGCAGCTACTGACACCAGTCTTTCCAGGCGCTTCGTGTGCCCCAGCCCCATGGACCCCCCCTTGTAGGTGGGTTCCTGGGCGAAGACGGCCGCCTCGGCCCCTCCGACCCGCACCGTGCCGGCGATGGCTCCGTCGTCATGGGTCATGGTGTCCGGTGGTAGAGGCTTCCTGAGGTCGATTTCCGTGCCTTCGACGTCAGTCAGCTTCCCATCGTCGGCAATTCCCAGTAGCCAGCCCACCGAGGGGGTCTCCATGTTTGAGCTTCGTCTCCTGCCCTGAACTACTCCACGAAGGCAACGACCCTTGCGAAGGCCGCCTCTCCGCCCTTGAAGAGCCACGGAAAGCAGCCTATGGTTGTCCTGAACGCCTTGCGCTTGCCAAGGACTTCCTCGATCTGCCCACCGATGTTCTCGATGTGGATGCAGTCACGCGGGAATAGGACGTTGTGGGTTACCTGGTAGTCCTCATCTGGGAACAGCTTGTCCACGTTTTCCTTCCCGTACCTCTTTTCCGCCGCTGCCCTCACCTTGGTGCAAACCCTTGGCAGGAACCTCCCGATGGGGAGGTTCATGGGATGGTCGGTGGAGACAGCGTCCACACCCCAGACGTGGATCTTCTTTTCTAGGAGATAGTCGCAGAATGCGCCAGTCGGGCCAGGATGCATGTGGATGTATCGCTCCTCGTCCGCAGTCCCGTTTGGCTTTGGTGGCTGGTACCAGGCGTACTTGCTCCATCCTGTGTAAAGTATCAGTAGGTCCCCGTCCTTGACCCCACCTGCCTCTTTGGCGTTCCTTTCTACGATCTCCTTGGTGTAGATTCCAAGGTCTCCGACCTCGCTTACGTCCACGATTATGCCCGGTCCGTAGAGCCAGGTCAACGGGATTTGGTCGATGGTTTTGCCGTTGGTCACGAAGTGGAGCGGTGCGTCTAGGTGTGTCCCCATATGGTTCGAAGTCATGATGTACTGGGCGTTCACTCCCTGCTCTGGTTTTCTCTTGATGAATTTGACCTCAAACGGAGGATAGAGAGGCCAAAATGGCGTCTCTTGGTTCAGTGGCTGCGACAGGTCATACAGCTTCATGGAAGCGGCGACGCCTCCTGCGGTATAAAAAACATCAGTAATCCGGCGCGAAGTCTAGGCAGAACCCGTCTCTAAATGTGGGGCCGGGGGTCTCCCCCCGGTACTGCCTTACACTTCTACTTCCTTTGGAGGAACGACCTTCTCAGCCGTACGCATGAGTTCCGGAGGCGCTGGCCGGATGGGGAGCCTGTCCCTCAGCATCGGCTTGACGAACCTGTCCCAGTCCTCCTTCGTCGTGAAGAAGATCCTGGACCCTCCTAGCTCGTGCTGCATCTGCGGGTACGGCTTCTGGTATTGGGCGTACTTCAAGCCCCAGTACCTGAACCCCGTGTAGCTCTCGTAGGTGGCCCACCACTCCTTCATGTTCATCAGGTCGAAGGCGTACTCCGCCTTGGCCGCGTACATGGTGGCGCCGATTCCCGCCCTCCTCTTGAAGGTCAAAGTGTGGAGACTGATGGCGATGTCGTTGTCCCAGAGCCTGAAGTTCCCGATGGCAGCAAGCTCGCCATTGATGATTCCCAGGAGAGAGACGTGGTCCTTCATCCTGCTCCTGTACCAGCCTAGGAACTCGGAGTAGACTCTTGACGAAACCAGGTCGAAGAAGTCGGTGTCGTAATCGAACAGTTTCATGGCTGTCTGCATGACCACTGGCGCCTCCTCCTTCTTGGCGCGCCGTATCACCATCTTCTCGCCTGTTGGGAGGTTGACGTACCCAGCAGGGTACTCTACGCTCAACAGCGGGGACTCGAATCCTCTGAGGATTGGTTCAATGTCTTCGACGTTTATCTTGACTTCACGAAGGGTTACTTTTTCTGGCGGTGACCATTCGGATGACATGGCCTCAGACACCCACGGAATCGCTATAAGGCTGTCGCAGTCTCTCAGCCCTTCCCTCCAGGCAGCTGTGTGCTGAGATAGCAGGAACCAGAGTCAGCCGATTAGAGCGAGCCGGCTGGGGTTCGTCTCCTGGGCGCGCTCTATCTTCCGCCTCAGTTTTGTCAAGTTGTCTATCTGTTCTCTTATGCTGTCGCGGCAGACGAATATCGAGTCTCTCACCAGCCACTCGTCCTCCAGCCCGTCTGCAACCTCCCCCAGCCTTATCACGGCTCCTCCAAGGGAAGCGACAGCGATGTTCAACTCCCTCGAGATTCTCCGGACCCTCCGTTCAGTGGCCTCGGGGTCGCCCAAGAGGAAGCCCGCCTCCGATGCGCTCCTTTCCCTCGACTGCTTTCTGCGGATGATCCTCCTGACTTCGCGCAGAGAGAGACCTTCGGAGCCGATTTCCTCGGCCATCTCCTCGGCGTCATCGTCATTGAGCATTGTCAGTTCCTGGGCCACGCTCGGAGCTATTCGGCGCCGCATGATTTCGTCTTGGACCCTCTGCGGCAGTGAAAGGAGCCCTATCCTCTTGCTGACGTACTCTTGGCTCTTCCCTATCCTCCGAGCAAGCTCTGTCTCCCCTCCGTAGCCGAACTCCTCGACATAGTTCCTGAAGGCCCTGGCTTCCTCGATGGGGTTCAACGTCTCCCGCTGGATGTTCTCCAGCAGGGACACCTCGAAGGCTTCTCTGTCATCGAGCTCCACCACGTGGGCCGGAAGCCTGCGCCAGCCGAGTTTCTTGCAGGCCTCAAACCTTCTCATGCCAGCAACGACCTCGAACCCATCCTCCGCGGGCCTCACGATAATTGGCTCGAGCAGTCCCTTGTCCCGTATGGATAGCATGAGCCCTTTGATGGGTCCGCTTTCCGTCCTCAACACCACCCTAGGAGGACGGATCATCCGGACCTCCACGGACTCGAGAAAGCCTGCCAGAGGGTTCGCTTTCATGCAACGAAGCCACCACGGACTCGCTATATGCCCTGTCCCTAACGTTTTTGGCTTTGAAAGCGGCTTCGACGAAGCCTTAAGTCGCCTATGATTGGCGAAATGCCATGGATTTCCAAGGGAAGTTCCACATCCCCAGCAACGTCGACAAGGTTTGGGATTTCACGTCCGATCTGCCGAAGGTGATAGAATGCGTTCCCGGGTTGCAGTCATACACAATCGGGGAGAACAAGCGTATCACCGCGGCAGTCAAAGTCTCCATCGGCTTCATCAGAGGGACCTTCCAGACGCAGACGAAAGTAGTGAAGGAGGATCGAGACACCCACACGGCTATCCTTGAGCTCTCAGGCTCGGGCGCAGGCAGCGGTTTCAGCGCCCTCGTCAACATCGGCATAGCAGCGGTCGGGGCGGAGTCTGATGTGAGCTGGAATGCCAACGTGAACATCAACGGCCCGCTTGGCAGCCTAGCCAGACCTCTGGTCGAGGGGAACATC
>Ga0187780_10003240_pt1 | contig 12309 bp, 11 predicted proteins | sample 1015_Q2_SP10_20__FD_132429 | JGI IMG/M metagenome (GOLD analysis project Ga0187780, IMG submission 132429) | Tropical peat soil microbial communities from peatlands in Department of Meta, Colombia - 1015_Q2_SP10_20_MG | ecosystem: Environmental > Terrestrial > Soil > Wetlands > Peat | place...
AGCCGCCTGATGGCTTCCTCCACTAACCGGAAGTTTTCTGTGCCGTACACGACGAAGTCAATATCTGATTCAGGCGCATGCATCTGCAAAGCGATAGAGCCATGAATTCCTAAGTCACACAAAGCAACGTCTGACTCCTTAGAAACCAAACTTACTAAGTCAAGAGCCATCTGCTGAAGGTTGTCGTGTCGTGGCAAATTCTGCAGCCACACCAAGCGGTCTTTGGGAACAAAAACTTGCCTTATTCGGTCAAACGGCGCAGTGATTAGTTCCTTGTTGCGGTAGGGGCAGAAGTAGAGATAATCTGGGAAATTATTGCGGAACGCCTCGATGAAGGTTTGGTAGTTCTTGGCGGTGTACAGCTTTTCCGCTCTCAGAAGCTGGCTATCTCCGAGCTTCCACATGCGCTCCAACATATCCACGTTGAAGAGGTCCTTGTACTTGGCGGGGATATACTTGAGGAAAACAAAAATGCGGTCCTCAGGGTGCTCATAGCCGAAGGTGTTCATTATGAATCCATCTTCTGTGACGAACGTGTCCCCGTCCATGGGGACCCAAACATCTTCGGGCATAACAGTACCAGCGGAATAGATAAAAAATTATAACTAAAAAAGTTATTGATGTCCCAATTGGTTCCTCAAATCAGCTGAGGTTCGAGCTGATGCCTTAGCGCTTACAACGCGTGTATAGTCAACAATCCTAGTCTTATTGCAAGTCTCTTCTTTTCCGCAAAAAAGCGTCGTCTTCTTTCAAACCCTTTTCAAGACAATGTTAAATTCTTTCATAGCTTTCAAGCACTCCAAGCTCAAACTAACGAACTTTCTTAAATCCAAGCTCTTTTCAAGGTTTTCCGAGTTAAGAATTAAGAGAAAATTGAACGTTTTTCTTCAATTTAGCCTTCAAACAAAAAATCTTCAACTCATAAAGAATTCAAAGCTATACAAACAGCACCGACCGTCGTACAGTTTGCGTTTTTGTTCAGCTGCAGACCAATGAAAGAATTTAAGCGAAAAACTTAAAGGTGAAGAGCAGGTAGTTTTCCATAGAACTAAAAAAATACATGGATGTTGAATCAATTGGCTGTTGAAGGTTTTTTCGAAAACAAAAGGACACCAGTGGAAGCAAAAGTCGGCGACTTAACCCCACAATCAAAAGCGGTTAACGTTACGGCCAAAGTTGTATCTAAAACTGAGATTAGAGAGATCCCGATGGGCAGAGATGGCTCCCCGCATAAGGTGAGCGACGCGCTGGTCGGCGACGAAACAGGCGTGGTTTACTTGACGCTTTGGGACGAGAACATAGAAAAAGTCAACGAAAGCGACAGCATACGCGTAGAAAACGGTTACGTAACCTTGTTCAAAGGCAACATCCGCCTAAACATCGGCAAGTATGGCAAACTTGAACCTGCAAAGGAACCCCTCAGCGTAGAGGTTAACACGGAGAACAACGTTTCAAGCAAGACCTACGAGCAGGAGCGCAGACCATTTAGAGGCAGAGGCGGCGGACGAGGCGGATACGGCGGAGGCGGTGGAAGAGGACGAGGCGGATACGGCGGAGGCGGCGGCGGTGGATACAGAGGCGACAGAGACAACAGGGATCGTCGTGGCGGCGGTGGCTACCGACCCAGATACTGAGCCACAGCGCTTAATGTGTTGAAAAGCAACCTATGCTTTTCGCTTTTTTATTTCCATTATTACTTCCAAGTAGAAGTTATGTTTCCTTTTTGGATCACTCAATCCAATAACGAATTCTTATAGCTGAGAAATTGCGGATTAAAGATTCTTACCGAAACTTGTGCAAGGAATAAGTTGGATTTGGGTAAAGTATATAATCCAAACTGCATAACTCACCGTTAAACTTGGTGAAAGAAGCCAAATGCAACCTTCTAGACCGAAATTAACTTGGAAAATGGCGATTTTTCCGTTACTGGGCCTACTCGGCTTCTTCATCTACATCCTCCTATTTAAGGTGAACATCATAGGGATATTTGCCACCGCTAAAAAAGCCAACCCAATCGTATACTCAGTGGCCATGGTGTGCGGCTTATTGCAAGTCCTCTTCTTCACATTTTCCTGGAAAGTATTAACCGACCGCCTCTCCATCAAGATGAGTACAATGCGCGCCTACCTCTACGTTTGGTATGGCATGTTTGTTGACACCATCGTTCCAGCACAATCCATCAGCGGAGAAGTGACTCGAACCTATCTGCTCACTAGAGACGGATGCGGCTCATTCGGAAAAGTCGTGGCGTCACTCTACACCCACCGGTTCCTCGGCACATCAATAAATGCCGTCGCCTTGATAGTAGGATTGGTGCTACTCACATTCGGCGGCAATGTTAACCCATTGGTTTTCAACCTGATTGTATTGGTTGCGGCAGTGATAGTGGCTATACTTTTTTTGATGGCTCTTTTGTCTCTAAAGCCGAAATGGACTCTTAGCGGAATTAATTGGCTGACAAGTTTCGCGCATAAAATCAGCAGAGGAAGGATAAAACTGGAAAAACTAAAGGAAGAGGCCGTCGAAATCACTACGCACTTCCATGATTCAATGAGCGAGTTCCGGCACAGCCCAAGCGCAATCGCTTTCTCGCTGATTTACTTGCTTGTTTCCTGGTTTTTCAGCCTGATTATCCCGTACTTAGTTTTCATCTCCCTGAATCATCCAGTCTCAATCAGTGTGATAATAGTCACTTCAGCCATTTTCTTAGCTGTAAAATCAATCCCTGTGGGCATACCTTTTGAAGTTGGGCTTCCGGAGGCTGTGATGACTACTCTTTACATCTCGATGGGTGTTCAAGGAGCAATAGCCGCAACAGCCACTATATTGACAAGAATCATAACCCTGTGGCTATTCTTCATAATAGGTTTGGGAGCTCAACAATGGCTTGAGCTGAAGCCCATCAAGACTGCGATATCGCCGTCCACTATCCCCACAAAATAGCATCAATGCTCTTTTTCCTTTTTTCTTTTTTTGGATGAATCAAGCAGGATATTGGAGTATACCTGCGATCTAGACATTTTGAACTTGAACTGTTGGTTAAGGCCAGAACCAGAATGTTACAAGACCTCAGCGATTGAATAGATTTCAATTAATTAAATAAGCGGCAAATTATCAAACAATTGTGGAGGCCTATCAGTGGTTGAGGGTTCGCAGAAGAAAATGTCTGAAAAAACAGTCGATATTACTTTAACAGGCATTTCTTCAAAACTTTTTGGAGAGTTCATACAAACGGTTTTGAAAAATTCATACGGAGCAGATGAAATTGGTGATGCAATCGAAGACCTGATGCAAGAATCGATTGATAGGCAGAAGCAGAAAGACATGTTTCAAAAGTTTCCTTGGAAAGATGATGACAAGTTGTTAGATGAAGCTAACGACCTGATAACACTTAAGGGACGTTACGAAAGCTATGCCCTTTTTGATTTGGGCGAGAAATTGGCGATCACATCTATTGACCTTGCTTTCCGATTGCCAACGAGATATCCTGATGCGATTTTGATCGATCTTGAAACTAACAAGACATTGAACGTGGAGTTTGAGGAGTACAGTTCTGACTTCAAAATTCATGGGCATGACCCTTTAAAATGTGATTTGATCATCTGCTGGATCCATGATTGGAACAAAAGATGGGTTAACGAAAAGTGTCCGCTTCCCGTTTTCGAACTTGGAAAAGGAGAAGGTAAAGGGACTTTTTACCCCAAACCTTGAAAAACAAAAAAGAATATCTGGTCAAAGTTTGCCTAGCGAGCTTTTAGTAATGTTGAAAAGCAACGATTAATTTCAAAATCATCGGTAAGAAATGCGCCACCGTTGATCCGCGCAGCAAGTTCGGAAAAAATTAAAATCGATCCTTAACCCTAATAGAGTAAGATTACAAAATGGAAATAAAGATTGAGACAGCTTCTATTCGTCTGCTTGACATATTTTGCGAAATTGAGAATCAATGCTTCGATCAAGAAGCGTTCACTAAAAGGCAGTTAGCCTATCTGCTCACCGATTACAACACAATCGGGTTGGTAGCTAAAGCGGACAAGGAGATTGCGGGGTTCATAATTTCACAAGTGGAGACGGAGAATGACAACCTCTTTGGCCACATAATCACGATCAATGTTGCCCCAAATTTTAGGCGGAAACGAATAGGAACAAAAATGCTAGGGGAAATAGAGCAGATTCTAAGAGAAAAAGGCATAAACGAGTGCCATTTGGAAGTCAGGGAAGACAACATTGCCGCGTTGAAACTCTATAAAAACAGCGGCTACAGAAGAATCGTTAGGCTAGAGAAGTACTATGGTAATAAGCATGGGTTATTTCTTAAGAAAATTCTCTAGAGAGCAGTGCCTATTTTCAATTAAGCGATGTTCTATTCTGGGAATATGTTTAAAAAGCTTGGAGCGGTTTATTGATGTCGGTGGAGTGAGTGGGAGAGTCTCGAGGAAGGAAATCAAACGAGCAGACGCTGGTCCGAACCATCGTTATTTTGATCCGAAACAGTACTTGGCGATGTGGTAAGCTTGAGAAGTCTATTGTGAAACATCTTCATAAGCGACACGAGAATTTCGGCAGGGCTGAAGTTTCAGTTAAGGAAATAATGCTTGGTTTAAACATCACTGGCGAAAAGAAAGATGAATGCTTGGATGCGCTTCGACGGCTTGAGAAAAGAAACATAGTGAAGATCACCCCTCTTTAACAACCATCCTTATTTTTTGTTCCAGGGTCTTGATTCCTAATTCGCCAATCTTGATTATTTTCCATAGTACTATGAGTTCTCGTTTTCCTGTTCAGCCTTTATCACCTGCAAGTCAGGACAGTCGAACTCAGTTCTTATGCCCACATTAATTGAGGCGAAGAAAACTGATTTCATCTAAGCGATTGCTGGTGGAAAACCAACGTTTAACAGGTTATCATATGATGTTGTTTTCGTTGGGAGGTTCCTTGATCAAGCCGTGTTTCAATAGCAACTCCGTTGATTGCCTGGCATTTTGGATTATGGACGTGGCTCGTTCAAAAAGTTCTTGATTTGACGGTTTGATCCTTGCGACGCCGTCATCGATCGATTTCAAAGCGCATGCAACTGCTTCTCTTGGGAATACTTCCCATTCATCCATCTTTGGCAGAATGTTTGCCTCGCATATTCCTCGTTCTTCAGCATACCTGGCCAACTCCTCAGCGGCGGCGATGCACATGCTATCCGTTACTGATTTTGCTCTTACATCTAAGACGCCCCGAAAAATAGCTGGGAATCCTAAGCTGTTGTTCACTTGGTTGGGAAAGTCACTTCTTCCCGTCGCAACGACCTTTGCACCTGCGTCCGCCGCGTCCCATGGCCAAATTTCAGGTATCGGGTTAGCGCATGCAAAAACAATTGCGTCTTTAGCCATCGATTTAATCCACTCTTTCTTGATTGTGCCTGGCCCGGGTTTTGAGGCTGCGACAACCGCGTCTACACCTTTGAATGCTTCCTCAATGGAACCTGTTCTGCCTTCACCGTTAGTCTTTTGCGTAACGTCATATTTCCAAGGGTCCTCTTCTTTGACTATATCTCCACGATCCTTGTTAACTATGCCTTTGCTGTCAGCAAGAATAATGTTGCCGGGTTTAATGCCCCACCTCATAAGTACATAAGCGGTGCGGATGTTCGCTGCGCCTGAACCAACGAGAGTTATTTGGCTGTCATGTGGTTTTTTACCCACAATTTTGAAGGCATTAATCAAACCTGCCAATATCACCGTGGCGGTCCCCTGCTGGTCGTCATGCCAAACGGGAATAGTAAGCAGCTCGCAAGCCTTCTCGAGGACGCTGAAGCACTTGGGTTTTTCAATGTCCTCAAGGTTGATGCCGCCAAACGATGGCTCAAATGCCTTGCAAATCCTGGCTATTTCATTTGGATCTTTCGATCTTAGGCAGATTGGAAATGCGTCAACTCCGCCCAAATATTTGAACAAAAGAGCTTTTCCCTCCATTACTGGCAGTGCAGCTTCAGGTCCAATATCGCCCAATCCTAAGACGCGAGTTCCATCTGAAACCACCGCGACATTGTTCCACCGATTCGTTAATTCGAAGGATTTGTCTGCGTCAGTCTGGATTTCTCTGCATGGCGTAGCCACGCCTGGGGTGTACCAGATGGCGAAGTCATCGACCGTGCGAATAGCACATTTCGGAATAACCTGCATTTTCCCCTCATAAAACCTATGCATAGCGGAGGCAACTTGCGCGGGTCTTTTAGCTTTCGCAAGCAACTCATCCACGGTTGGTTTGCCTTCATCTTTTGAACCCAAAACATGTTTCTCCTTTTCAACCGCTAAATGCGAAAGCATGGTTTTAAGCATTTCCGCATTTGAAGAAACAAGGCTAAACTGTTAGTAACCTTAATCTACCTTAGGCGCTAACACCTAAAAAAGGTAAAGAGCATTGAATGACGAAGTAAAATGTACAAAACCGGAATGCGATAAGTTCACAGCCATTAACGAGTTGGCTCGTCGGAGGGGATTCTTCTGGCCTTCATTTGAAATTTACGGAGGTAGCGGCGGATTCGTAACCTACGGTCCCTTGGGCGCCAGACTGAAGCAGAACATCGAAGCCAAGCTCAGGGAACTTTTCATTAAGAAAATCGGTATCTTCGAGATTGAATCATCCGTTATCGCGCCTGGGAAAGTTTTCGAAGCTTCAGGTCACGTTGATCACTTCAAAGAGCCGATGGTTGAATGTCAAGAATGCCACGGACGCTTCCGAGCCGATCATTTGCTCGAAGCTAAAGGGATAAGTTCGGCTGAAGCTGAAAAAATGTCGCTGAAGGAAATCGGCGAAGAAATTGAGCGCCACGATATAGTTTGTCCTGATTGCGGAGGGAAATTTGGAAAGCCTGAGCAATTCTTAACCATGTTTGAAACAAACATCGGTCCTTACTCGGGCGTTGTGGGTTATGGACGCCCCGAAGCGGCGCAGAACATTTTTGTTGAGTTTAATCGCTTATATTCAGTTACGCGGGAAAAGCTTCCTTTCGGTGTTATCCAGATTGGACATGCGTTACGAAACGAGATTTCGCCCAGGCAAGGTTTGATCCGTCTTCGGGAATTTACGATTTCAGACTTGGAGTTCTTTTTCGACCCTGAAGAGCCAAGCTGCAGAATGCTTTCAGAGGTGGAAAACGAGGTTTTGCCAATTTTGCTCTGCGAAACTAGACTTAAGGAATGCGAGGACACAACTGACCTTACTGTGCGAGAAGCGCTTGATCGCAAGGTAATCCGTTCTGAATGGCAGGCCTTCTTCATGGCAATGGCGAAAAAACTTCTGGTTGAACTTGGGGTTCCACAGGAAAAACAGCGGTTTCTCGAGAAATTAACTTGGGAGAAAGCGCATTACTCGAGTCAAAGCTTTGATCAGGAAGTTTTGGTTGACCGCTGGGGCTGGGTGGAAGTCTCGGGTCATGCTTACCGAACAGACTTTGACTTGAAGTGTCACATGCAAGCAAGCGGGGTCGACATGACCGTTTACAAAGAATACAGTAGTCCCGTTGAAAGAGAAACGGTTGTTGTAAGACCCATAATGGCTAAGTTGGGTCCAGTTTACAAGGGTGAAGCGGCAAAAGTTGCAACTCTTCTTGCCAAAGCGCCAGCAGAGGAAGTCGTTGAGGCTATGAAAGAGCAAGGCTTCTATGCGTTTGAAAACTACGAAATCAAAGCTGACCAAGTCGACATAAGCAAACAAAAAACCATTATCAGAGGTACCCGTTTCATCCCGCATGTGGTTGAACCAAGCTTCGGCTCTGACAGGCTTTTCTACGTCGCATTAGAATACGCTTATGGTGTCAAGGAAGATCGAGTTGTGATGAGTTTCCCAAGAGCAATCGCGCCCATTCAGGTCGGTGTTTACCCGTTGATGAGTAAAGACGGTTTAGACACTAAGGCAGCGCAGGTTCAAAAGCTGCTGGCTGGGGAAGGCTTTATAGTTGACTTGGACGAGAACGGCTCCATTGGCAGACGATATGCGAGGGCAGACGAAGCAGGCGTGCAGCTGGGAGTAACCATCGACTACGACACACTGAAGAATGATACGGTAACGGTTAGGGACCGGGACAGTTGGTTGCAGGTTCGCACAGCAATTAAAGACCTAAATGAGCTTCTTCATTGCTACTTCCGTGGGAAAATAAACTTTGAAGATTTAGGTAAACCAATCGAAAGTTGACCAGCTACCTTTTTTAGTAAACAGATACTAAACAATCGTAAATTCAGGATGACTATTTGCGCGGGGCGAAACGTTGGTACTTCCTTCAGAAACAGAAGAACGAGTAAAGAGAAGAGCATTGAATGCTTGTCAAGATAACTTACGTAAGGTTGTTGATGTTTCGAGGAAAATCCCTCAGCTCGTAGAATATTTTGCAAGCGGCGACAAGGAGAATGTGCGCAAACTCTTAAGTGAAATCAGAACAGGCGAAGAAGAAGTCGTGAAAGCAAGACGTATGGTGTCCCAGGAACTGTCTGAGATAGGCGCTATCTTGATCGCCCGTGAAGACTTCCTCCGATTCACAAATCTTTCGAGCGAAATCGCCGACTTCAGCGAAGGCATCGCGTATTACCTTGTTGAGATAATGGAGCATAACTGGAATATTTCATCAGATATCAAGAAAGATTTGCTTAAACTAAGCTCTGCTGTCTTGGACAGTGTGCTTAAGCTTAGGGAAACCATGATGGTTCTGAACTATGGTTCGCAGAAAACGCTGGAAAAAGCAAAAGACGTGGAGATCGCTGAGCGCATAGTTGACGACCAGTACCGGATACTTACCATAAAAGTGCTCAGTGGCAAACTCGAGGTTCCCGTGCTTCTGCTTCTGCGAGACATCCTCCAATTGATGGAGAACTCCGCTGACAAAGCCGAAGATGCAGCGGACGTGGCACGGATGATTTCGTTTATCATGTAAAGAGAACCGAGAGCTATGGCCAAAGCCAAGGTTGAACTCATCGAGAACTTCTTAGTGGTTTGGGATTCAGGGGAGGGCTCACAGCTTTACGGGCAGGGATACTGGGGGAAACCCCTCGGCATAGCAAAACCGAAAATCCCGGAATTCGACGCGCCCCTGGTTCTTGACTTGATGGAAGGTCTCTACCTGCTTGAAAACAAGAAAATCGCAATCCATGAGGGACCCAAACACTGCAGCGTTAGCCTCAAAAAGCTAAAACTGAAAGCCAACCAGCTCTATGAGGAATTCGAGGAAAAATACGCTGTGTACCGTGACCTACGCAGCAGCGGAATGATCGTCACCCCGGGCATCAAGTTCGGCTGCGACTTCGCTGTCTACAAGTATGGTCCAGGCGTTGAACACGCGCCCTACATGGTAAGCGTTAAGAAATCAGGCTCAACTCTTTCAGCCACGGAAATTGTCAAGGCAGGACGCTTAGCCACGACTGTAAGGAAACGCTTTATCATCGCTATTCCCGATTTGTCGGCAAACAGCGTGAAGTATCTGATTTTCAAGTGGTTCAAAGCCTGAAATGTTTTGTTTTTGGATTCGTTTTTGCGCAGTCTAGTCTCACCGATTCTTTATCGTTGAACATTTAATTACCTGTAAAATTATAAATCGTCGCACAATAGCCAAAAGTTTTTGATCTGTCTTAATTGGCCATTATCGTTTGGTTTTGGAATTCGCCTCGGATGGTCTGATGCGGGTAAACCTTTGACCCCGAAAGGATGCAACCTTCCTCCAGGTTCACATCATCAGCGATAACTGAGACCGCAGAGACTTTGGTTTGATAACGTTGGCTTGAACCTACAACTACATGGCGTCCTATGATACTTTCGTGCACTTCAGCGTGTTCTCCGATAATCGCCCTGTCCATCACCGCAGAGTTGACCACCAACGCGTTTTTGCCAATCCGCGTAAAGTTGTCGATGCAGCTATCTACGATTCTTACTCCATCGTCGATTTCGCAGTGCCTTCCAATCAGAACCGCGCCTTCGAGTTTGATCTTCTTCTGCTTAATTTTCTGGATTATTTCTTGCCTCCGCTTTTCTGAGTCGCCACTTTCACCCTGCACCCAGATGAGGCTTCCGTCTTCTATTCTCCCGCCGAAGTCGCTTAGCGTGGGGAACCCGCCATGCATCAGATTCTTCATGGCTTCCAAGTAGTTTTTAGGTGTGCCCACGTCGAACCAATTGCCTTTAAGTGTGTAACCGTAAACTGGCCGCCCTGTTTGGATGACATATGGGATGAAGTCGTAGCCGAAGTCTAAGCGTTTCTTCTCTTTGATGATTTGCTGGACGCCTTTCTCCTTGAAGATTTTTTTTACCTCAGGAGACAGCACGTATAAGCCTGTGTTTGCCAGGTTGCTTGGCGCATCTTTAGGGAGGGGCTTCTCAACGAATCGCTGAATACGTCCGTTCTTGTCGATGTCCGCTATGCCTAAACCCAAAACATCGTCGACTTCTCGCAAGACGATGGTTAGCGTGGAGCATTTGTCCTTGTGAAAGTCGATGAGGCTTCTTAATTTGATGTCGAAAATGTTGTCCCCCTGCACTGCAAAAACAGGGTTGTTCAACTCATAATAATCCATGTTTATCCGTGCTGAGTCAGCGCTTCCCAAATCCTCCACATTCGGTTGATACTTGATGTGGATGCGCGGCTTGATGTTGTAACGTGCGCTAAAGCCGTACCCCGACTCGAAATAGTCATAGAGATCTCTATAGTTCGTGTAGCCTTTCACGCCGAAGATGAAGTTGCGAATTCCCTGATTTGCCAACGACAGAAGCGAAAACTCAACTAGAGGCCGGTTAAGTAGGCGCAGACACGCTTTGCTTGTTTCAGCCGTCAGAGGCAAAAGCCTTGTAGCTTTTCCGCCTACAGGAATGATTACTCGAATTTTCTCGGGAGAATAACTGTCCCCGACGAGAGGTGCATAATTCTCAGTCAAAGGCGTTCACCTAAGATAGTGCTTGCTAGATAGGAGTTGCATGTCCTTTTAACGTTTCCCATAAGGCCAGCATTCATCCAAACAGCTGTTGACCGGATTTCGACAGTAAGGCAAACTGAAAGTCTCAATTTTCACTCTCATAACTTTGAAACTCAAAAAATGCTGCAGAAAAAAACGGTTATTTTTTCACATATATACGTGCATGTTAAAAACAATTAAAAGCACCATCCAACGCATGAACATCAAGAGGATGTTAACATGTCTGAAAATTTCGCTAAAAAATGGGAACCTAAAAGAGAGGAAGAAAGCATTGGAACCACGATAAGAAATACTATTACTCCGCCCCCTGCATTAAAACCTCAGCTTGACCTCGCTGTTAGAAAACTCGATATGCAGATAGCTAAGCTTGACCAAGCCAACGACCGCTTCACTCAGAAAGACAGATCTCTATTCGCCAAGCTAGTCGACGCGTATACCCACCACGATCAAGCGCACGCCAACATCTACGCTACAGAACTGGCTGAAATACGTAAAATGGGCAAAATTATCATGAACGCAAGGCTCGCGCTCGATCAAATATCGTTACGCATAAAGACAGTATCCGAACTCGGCGATGTCGTTGCAACACTCGGACCATGCATCGGCGTTCTTCGCAGTGTCAGCACAGGGCTAGGCGGTGTTTTGCCAGAAGCAGAAGGCGAGCTTGGTAGCATCGGCGACTTGCTAAGCGGCTTAATGTTTGAAGCTGGAACCAGCAGCGGAATGTCATTGAACTTCGACAACGTAAACGAGGACGCAGCGAAAATTCTTTCTGAAGCAGCAACCGTAGCTGAGCAGAGAGTCAGTCAGAACTTTCCAGATTTGCCTCCCGGAATGCCTACAGGTGCAACTGCTAACAAGACACAAACCTAAGTAAGAAAATCGCTTCTTCCCTTCATTCTCTTTTTTCTTTGCGTTTTCTCAGCAAGCGTTATATTAATAGCAAGTTAACTTAGAATTAATGAAGGCATCTGATAGAGAGCTTTTTTGCCCTAACTGTTTTGCGAAAATGAAGCCCATACGCAACCGCGAAGAAATCGTGATTTATTATGAGTGCCCCAAGTGCGGAACCAGCGTTTTGTACTTCGCAGGGCATTAAAGCCTAGCTAGCCATTGCTTGTTTGCCCCCAAAATAGGGGGATTTTTAGCCTGAATTTTTCATTTGAGGCCGATAGACGCTTGGGCATTTTAGGGCTGGGTGAGCACATTTTAGCACAAATTCTCACAAATCCGCACAAATACGCACAGATTCTCACAAATTCGCACATTTACACACATTTTCACACGACAGTTGCAATCGATTTAAGCTTTTTTTAAGAAAAGCAACCTAAAACACAGAGAACACGCACCAGCAAAATCTACACCT
>Ga0187780_10003243_pt1 | contig 12302 bp, 5 predicted proteins | sample 1015_Q2_SP10_20__FD_132429 | JGI IMG/M metagenome (GOLD analysis project Ga0187780, IMG submission 132429) | Tropical peat soil microbial communities from peatlands in Department of Meta, Colombia - 1015_Q2_SP10_20_MG | ecosystem: Environmental > Terrestrial > Soil > Wetlands > Peat | place...
AATCAAAGCAATGTGATGCACTCCCGGCCGCAATAAATGTTGACTCTTCATTTCCCTTCGTTCTTCTTCATTGCCTGCCGCTTGCGTGAGAAGATCACTCAAGTCTTGCAATTCTCGCTCGCGGCCCACAAAGGTTTGGGAAGCGCCAAGATGTGCAAAGGAACTTTCCTGTTCTTCAAGCTCATCCCGAACTGACAAAAAGGCAACTGGACCTTCCTGCCCCTGGATCACATGGCGGTAAAGTACCGGAATAAACCAGCTATGATGCTTGCACATAGGTAGCATAGCTTGTCGTGCGCGGGACAAAGCCTCCTCTAAGGTTCGTCCATTAGCCAACGCTTCGTAGAAGTGAAACATGAATGTCGGGCTAAGCTCATCTTCTATTGAGAAAGGCATTGCAATTACAGCGGGCACCTGTGATACTACTAATGATGTTGCGAGTGTTGCATCAATTGCTGCCTGCCTTTGGCGGTGACTCCTGGTCCTGATCTCTCTCGTAAGCGTAGCCGTTTCACAGGCCGCAAATACTGCCAATCGTACATCGCTACTCACGAATAACTCTCGCAAGGTTTCTGTATCGATTAATCTACTAAGCCCTTCATTATCACAAAAACACAGATAGGTTTGGGGATCTACACCGCGTAGGGAGGCACCACACTGGCTACAAGAACGCGCATTCATGTCATTGAGTTTGTCACAATTTTCAGCGGGACATTGTCGCTTGAAAGCTCCATGCCCGTCGAAATGGATGGCATAACAGGGAGATGCAATGTCTTGATCATCAAAGGCACCTGCACCTCCTAGAGAATTCAAATAGCGTACAAGCTCATCAAAAGTCGGCGGCTCTAACCGGTCCAATATCAATCGATTATCTTCAATTAAGCTTGAGAGACCTCGCTCTAACGCTTCATAGCTATTTTCAATTTCTAACGGAGGACAATCAACCGGCGATGCGCCAATATACAGTACCCGTAGCGGTGGATAAACTGGCAATTCACAGCCTGATGGCAATTCAGGGCGCACGAGAGCCCGAGTCAGCGTGAAAACACCTGAAGCGAGTAGAAAATGTTCACCATTATGCAGGAGTTCCCATGGGTAGCGCACAAATTCGTTACATTCAGGCATAAAACTGAGAGTAAGTGCGACAGACCCACGCCGCCCCAAAGCTCCTTGTATTACTCCACGTAATACAGACTTGATCGATGGTTCCGAGTATGCACGTCGATCCGTTCCGTGAGTCGCAGATCCAAAGAGTGATTGATAAAGGTGCTGTCCAATTTCGCGTAATTCACGATCATCGCTCTCGAAGGTGTTGAGTTTTTTCAGGAGAGCATTGAGTTGTCTTGCCTGGTAAGGTGGAACAAAGCTGCCACTAACAACACGCCCCGACCGGCTCTCTGTTGCCTGTAACTCATAGGTGCCATCCTCACATCTACGAAACAGCAGGTTCAGTGTCTCTCCCATGTTACTCACCCCAATACAATTCGACTTTCCCAAACCGTACTTTATCACCCACCTTGACCCCGGCTTCCTCAAGAGCTTTTGTCACGCCCATCCTGGAAAGTGTCACTTGCAAACGATCCATTCCCTCTTCGCTGTCCAATTTGGTCATGTTTACAGCTCGTACGACTCGTTTCCCTTTCACTATGTAGACGCCTTGCTCCCTGGATATTGAAAAAGCGTCTTCCGGTTGCGGTCGTAGAACAGGTCCTTCAGTGTCGACGATTGCCTGGGTTGCTTTGCGCAGTATCTCTTCCTGCTGGATCTCCTCTAGCTGTTTGACAGTACATTGCATAAGTTCGTCAGTACCTTGATGCGTAACAGCAGAAATCGCAAATACAGGATATCCCTCAGATTCGGCCTTTGCTTTGAATGCAGGCCAGCGTTCTTGCGCTTCCGGTAAGTCTATTTTGTTCATCACGATGATCTGAGGTCGTGCCGCCAGGCGTTCATCATAATCACGCAACTCCTGGTTTATAGTTATAAAATCCTGCCAGGGATCGCGTTCGACAGATGCTCCATCGATCATGTGTAAAAGTAAACGCGTGCGTTGTACATGCCGCAAAAATTCGTGTCCTAGACCAACACCCTGCGCTGCTCCCTCGATTAATCCGGGTATATCTGCCAGCACAAAGCTAAACTCGTCACCACTCCCTGGTTGCCCAACACTTACCACTCCGAGATTGGGCGAAAGCGTGGTGAAAGGATAATCAGCGATCTTTGGTTGCGCGGCGGTAACGACAGCTAGCAGGGTCGATTTACCTGCATTCGGGTAACCCACAAGTCCAACATCCGCAATTAATTGCAATTCAAGTAACAGCCAGTGCTCCTCGCCAGGTTCGCCTTTTTGTGCCTCTCGCGGAGCCTGGCGTGTCGAAGTAGCGAAATGTACATTACCAAGACCTCCGCGACCTCCACGCGCAATCATGATTCGCTGACCATCATCAACAAGATCCGCAACCAGTTCTTTCGTCTCGGCATTTCGGATGACGGTCCCACATGGAACTCGCAGTAAAAGGTCTTCACCCTTGCTTCCATGTTTTTTCTGGCGCGCTCCAGCTTCACCCGAAGAGGCCCTGAAATGCTGGCGATAACGAAAATCAATCAGCGTATTCAAACTTGCGTCTGCCTCCATATAGATGCTCCCCCCTCTCCCGCCATCCCCACCATCGGGGCCTCCATAGGGAACAAACTTTTCGCGCCGGAAGTGAATTGAGCCATCTCCACCATCCCCAGCCTTCACATATATTTTTGTATGATCGTAAAACATAACTGTTCTTTCTAACCCTTACTCAAGCTCCCTCAATTCTCCCACGGGGGCTGTCCTGATCCTCTCCGCCTCGTTCTCGACTCTTTCCTTATTGATATTGATCGTTTTGCAGAGCGATTTGTTATGCAAGATTGCCGCCAGTCCTGCTCATGCTCTGCCCTTTTCGCATCGACTTGAAAGCCTTGCCCAGCCACAAAAATGTAATGGTCTAATTCCGGCAAGATCTTTATTGTTGTATAGGATGCTCTCTATGCTACCACACATCCCACAGCGTGTCACGCCTGACAGTAAAGATAACCCCAGCTCTTGTTGCATGGGTTGGGAAAACGGGAGGATTAAATGTCATGATCCTGAGCAGCTCGCTTACCCTATAACCTGCCCTCGTTGAGGCGTGTTCTCAGAACATACGTGAATGCCTCAACGACAATCTTCCACGACATTTTGGATGTGCCAAGACGCCGGTCCATAAACGTGATCGGCGTCTCTAGGATCTTAAATCCTTTGTTCAGTACGCGATAGGTTAACTCAATCTGAAATGCATAACCTCGCGATTGGATGGCATCCAGGTCAATACTCTGGAGGACTTCCCGGCGATAACAGCGATAGCCACCGGTACAATCATGAACTGTGATACCCAGCATGAATCGAGCAAAGACATTGCCACTTCCACTCACCAGGCGGCGCATTAGTGACCAGTTAGGTGTATTCCCGCCAGGGATATAGCGTGAGCCGATGACAAGATGAGCGTGGTCGATCGCTCTAAGAAAATCCGGTAGGTAGCGAGGATCATGCGAGAAGTCGGCATCCATCTCGAAGGCTGCATCATAGTCATGCTGAATTGCGTACTTGAATCCCGCGATGTAGGCGGTACCCAGGCCCAATTTACCTGGGCGATGTAGCACATGCACCTGCGAATTCTGGCCTCGTATCTCCTCAGCCAGCTTCCCCGTTCCATCCGGTGAATTATCATCTACGACGAGCACATGAGTTTCGGGGACATACGAGAAAATTTCTTTGAGGAGCAAAGGAAGGTTCTCAAACTCGTTGTAGGTAGGAATTATTATTAACGTTTTCATAGGATAGTGCCTCCTGGACCTGTTGATATGAACATCTACAGCTATCGGGCCTGACCTGGGCTTACTCAAGGTATAGGTCACGCAGGTATCAAGATCATAGAATAGATTTAGTATTGGCAGTCTTTCCGTATCATAGTCAGCGAGAGACCGGTCTTCCTTAACAAGTCGATGCTGGAAGAAGACCCAGAGCCGCATGCCAAAGAAGGAAATAGACATCGTGCCAATGATTGCGCCCATCTTCAAAAAGTTGGCTTCCACCAGGGTGCTGCGTTCTATTCGGGGGAAGACGCTGCCAAGCAGCCACATGAGTGAATCATTCATGAGGGTAGTCCCGCTGGCTACCACAATGAAGCGGTAGATTTCCTGGAAAGTGATTGGACTATGCTGCTGGAAAGTCCAGTACTTATTCCAGAAGAAACTGTTGGTAGAAGCCATTAGAACAGCAAGTGAGTTATATCCCAGCGTTTTCCAGGTATTTGTTGTTGGATAGAGCCAGAGTAGCAGGTTTAAGATCCCGAAGTCAATAATTGCATTTGATATACCAACGACACAGAAGCGCATGAACTGCTGGATATCACTTTTTTTAATCTTCCGCAACAACGTAATCGCTCATTTCTATCAAGGCCCGCTAAGTGTGCAAATCTGTTGCTCACTCTGTAAATAAGAGGAGAGCTGTCGTGTTGGCAGCGGAGGTAGCCCGTTTCTCTGATAAAGACGCAATCCATATGGTGCTTTCACAACGAGCCTAAACTGCTTTGCAAATGCAGGATCGTAATGTGCAAGCGATTGATCTACAATATCGCCAGGCTGGAGAATAACCCAGCTTACCGTTGTCTCTGGATGCTGTAATGCTTGATCCCACAATCCTTTGCTGCCCTCATAAATAACATTCGAAAAATGGACACCTGAATTTGACTCGGAAAGATGAAATGGATAGTTTGTTTGTAAAATCTTGCCACCATTGTAATGCTCGTTAAGGTACACACTAATAGGATAATTAGTTACGCAATCCGGAGGATAGTCATTCGATATAATAGAAATTACTCCTCCATGAAGAATCCAGGCAAATTGAAAAACTATCAGAAGCAGTAAGCAACTTCTGATTGCCCACTTACCCCATTTTGAAAAAATGGTACGCCATTTCGTTGTAGTAGGTACAAGGAGGCCTATTAAGATTGCTGCGGGTGCTACAATTTCTGATCCAAATCTACTGTTAAACAAATGAGGACTCTCACTAGCAGGAATAATACCTGAGGGATAGAAAGTTACGTGGCTATCCAACAAAGTAACCTGGCCCAGATAGAGAGCAACTACATAAAAAGCGAATGGCAACAAAAAGATAATCGTTGCGAGCTTATCTATAACTTTCCAACGCATAATTAGAAGACGAATGATGGCAACGACTACAATGGCTGAGAGCACAATACCAAGTGTTTCTACGGAAACAATGCTGAAGTATTGAATATCTGTCAAAACATGGTGCCGTAGCAGTGTAACAACGTCTTCACTTTGTGCCTGTGCCTGTGAAGAGTATGCTCCATGTTGGAAGTTGAGAAAGTCGCCAAAAATTATTTTATTCCACGCAAACCACAAAGCGATTCCTAACCCAGCAAGAACACTATAAGACACCAGCGAACTCTCAATTTTCCTGAGTGAATAGTGTTTCAAGAAACCGACCACCGGGATCACAACAAGAAAAGCGAAGAAAATTGACCAGCCATCGTAACGAGCAAGTGTTGCAAAAAATGTACTTGCCGCCGCAAGTATTAGATACTTCTGCTTATCTTCTTGTATCCAGGCTAGCAAATAATAGCATGAAGCTGTAAATGTGATCCAACAAAGCGGCTCGGTAAGTGGCGTTGCTTGAAGATACAACACATTTGGATTTAAGATGAAAACTAGCGCACCGATAAAACCTGAACAACTATCCTTTACCAATCTACGTATCGTCAAAAATACATATATTGCAGTACCTACATAGCAACCCATACCAACAATACTTCCAGCAAGGCCCGTTGTCCAAAGGTAGTCATTCCAGGCGAATAAGCCAATCAAAAGATGAGGTAATGGTAGCCATATACCACCTAATTGTGCCAGACCAGGTGAAACGTTGTCGTAAAGTCGTCGAGCAATCAATAAATGTGCATTAGCATCACTATAAATGAGATTTAAATGATTCTGAACGACGTACCAGGTAGATACAATGCTAGTGATACAAGAAAGAATAATCACTGCAATAAACCAGGGGTCTCGTGATTTTGCTTTTTTTGCAGACTGGCCCGCCTGTTTCTGTTGGGTAAGCATAACCGGAAGAGGAAGCGTATCAATCCCTTTCAACATTGAAGTAATCGTGCGTAGCACTTCAGGTGAGTTCTTCCTGGGAACTGCACGAATCGGCGAGAGACTCTGTGTCTGTTGTCTCACGAAAGCGGCTGCCTCTTGCGCGGTTTGCTTCCGCCGCCCTCCCTTAAAATGCAGCCCATGAACGGTTTTCTGCCAGTAGTGGGGTTTCACCAGTAACTCTATGAAAGCGTAGATTCCGGCAATGCTCATCAGCAGCCAGTAGATGGGAATAAACAGCGACCAGAAGACCAGGTGATAGTCACCTCGTTTCTGGCACACAAGCAGGTGCAGGTACATATAAAAGAAATTTCCAAAAATCAGGCAGAACGCCCCCAGGTAGAGCGTCGGAGCGGGAAAGAGGATGTGATATACAGGTGTCGCTTTCTCTCTCAGGATGAGATAGAACGCAAGTAAGAGCCACATCAGCAGGTTAAAGAAGAGCATACCCGTTCTACTGCCAATCACGAACTGAAACGAGAAGAAGTTATAGAGGTTGCTCTCTCTGATTGTCTTGAATGGAGTACGCATATGCACCAGGTAGGTCTGCATGTAGCCTTTGATCCAGCGTGAGCGCTGGCGTAACCAGTTTTTCAGTTGTGAATTCGCTTCTTCCAGTGTAGTCGAATCCAGAATCACCGTTTTCATCTGAAACCGTTTGAGGCGTAACCCCAGGTCACAATCCTCTGTCACATTATAAGCATCCCATCCCCCCAGCGCGCGCAGGGAAGCGGTGCGAAAATGATTCGAGGTTCCTCCCAGCGGCAAGGCGAAGTTCGTCGCTTGCAAACCCGGCAGCACAAAGTCAAACCATGTGCTATATTCTGCGGTAAACCAGCGCGTGAGCAGGTTTTGCGTGCTGTTGTAAAAATTAAGTTTGGCCTGCACGCACACCGTTTGCAGATCCGAATTGGCAAAGGCCAGCACGGCTTTTTTCAGTTGCAAGGGATCTGGTATATCTTCGGCATCATAAATCACTGTGTATGTGCCTACAGCGTTCAGCAATCCGTAGTTGCACGCCCGCGGTTTCGTGCGTGGGACACCGTCAGGCACCATCAGTATCTGAAAATTCGATGGCAGAGACAATGCTCGGATCGCGGCGCGTGTCTCGCTATCATTCTCTTCGGTGAGAAAGAGGATCTGTAACTTCTCGGGCGGATAGTCCAATGCCTGCATAGCCTCCACGAATTGCGGCACTACTTGCGCTTCCCGGTAGAGCGGGCACAGAACGGTATATTTAGGCCATTTCGCATGTTTTAAGAGATGGACGATTTCATCGTCGATCTTCATTTCTGATGTCGATTGTAGTGATTTGAGCGCTATTAGCAGGTTCAAGAGCAGAAAGACTGTATAAATAGCCGTGATAACCGAGATAACAACAGTCAATGCCTGCAATTGGAAAATTAGCACCGCGACAAGCCAGAGCACTGCGAGCGCGCAGCATATGAGTACTTGCGGGGTTGTAAAGGTCCGTAGAGCAGAGAGTTCCGGTCGAAAAGGCGCGAAAGGAGCAATCTCATGATCTCCCACTTTTACCAGCGTAGTAGCTTCACGGATATAGTTTTTGACTTCCTCCGAAGAGCGACGCTTTTCGCTCTCGGCCTGTTTTGCAAGCCAGTTTGCATAGCGTTGCACTTGCTCCAGGATGTGAGGATCTGCCAGAGATAGCGTGTCGGCGGAAGACATATGTAATTCAGTAAATGCGGACCTTTGCGCGGCGCGCGGCTGTTTAAAATGCTCTGGCATGATCTCACCTATGCTCCACTTGAAAAGACTGGTAATAACGCTGGATTACCTGTGGCGCTCGTGTACCTCTCAAACTAAGCGCTTCCACGTCGTCCCAACCCCAGAAAAAGCTGCCGAGGATATGTTGGTCAGAAAGGATATTTGTCAGGACTGCACCACAGGCCGCAGCTTGCTCTTCTGGATCGACGGGAAATGAGCTTGTAGGAACCCAGGGCTGGTATAAAGCGTCGGAACTGTTTCTATATCCGATCCCTGATAGAATGACAGGCTTGCCCAGTTTGATGGCTAAGGCATCTAAAGGGCCTTTGGCTCGAGTTGCCCATAAACTGGGAATTTGGCTCGGATCAACATGCTCTGGAGTATCTACCAGTGGAAAAAAGGACGAAACCCCGATCATATTCAGATCAGGATTACGCATCCAGCTCTGTGGCTGTTGTTCTACGGAACTCCAGTTCATATCGTACGTCAGTTTGCCAGGAAAGACATTGCGCATATTGGTGATGAGGCCGTTCCATAATTCAGCCGGAGCATTTTCTTGTAACCATTCTTCTTCTGTCCCTATCGCAAACTGTTCAGCTCCCTCCTGGGCAGCAGCTACTGCATAAGGTTTGAGCGCCTGCCAGTAGTTCGCAAACCAGTCTTGCTCCTGGATATCACTGCTAAAATGAATAGCTCCTGCCCAGGACTGTGAACCATCTACTCGTACATGCGGGGTAACGAAGACATGCAATCCCTGTTTGTGAGCAAACTGAATGCCATAGGCAAATGACGCGACTGGGGGCATGGTCGCTCCCGGCGTAATGATCGTGGAAGTAAGAGAAGATTGGGAAAAGAGAATTGGCATCTCCACCCAGCAAGCAGCCGTCTGCTTACGCATCTCCGGCAATTCTGTGAGCCATTTGTTATCGCTTTTGCCGTAGCCAGTTGGATTCCATTGAGGGAAAGCAACACCCGTCTCAAAATCTCGCTGCGTAGAACTGCACAATGTGGAAGTGGTCGTTGTTGTCTTCGCCACAGAGGTGGGCGGCAAGTTTTGCATTGGCACTCCACTATCGACCTGTGGCGAGGAAACAGCAACTTTATAAGCATCAATGAACAGACTCACGAAGCTTGTACTTAATATAGCGAAAAATCCTAATAAAAGAAAAAACTTTCTTGTTTGATAGAAAAGTGATCTCAACTTAGTAATATTCCCATCTATCCCTATCTCATGATTGAGCGACTATCGTTTCCGGGAGGTTGACCTTCCGATCATTACTCTATTCAGCAAGACGTTGAACTGCTACTTTTTTGGTTGAGGGATTTTTCGATGCACAAACTTGTGCTAACTCATTTCCTTGACACGGCCTTAACTGTATGTTACTTTCGAATTTGTAAAGGTTGAAATCTACAATGGAGGCTGAAATGAACATGATGGCTTCCACAAATTATTGTGATGAGTGTGGAGCATCCAATCCCTCACAAGCAACATACTGTTTCGCATGTAACAATGCTTTGCAAAAACCCTCACTTATGTCTCTTTCACATATTCAAGCAGCTTCTTTAAATGCTACCGATCTGGAGGGGAAAACTATTGACGCTCTTATCCCCTCCTACCTGCTTCACTCTCGCTATACTATCGTCAGTCAGGTTGGATCCGGGGGATTTGGAGCAGTCTACAAAGCGAAAGATACGCTTTTTAGCCACCGTCTCGTAGCCATCAAAGAAATGAATCAAGATGGTCTTTGTCCAGGAGAACTCCCTGAGGCTACCGCTGCATTTGAACATGAAGCATTATTGCTTTCAGACCTCATCCATCCCAATCTCCCGCGTATTCATGATCATTTTTCTGAGCATGGTCGCTCTTATGTTGTGATGGACTATATTGCAGGTGATACATTGGAAGATTACCTGGACAAGGTCAGCCAGCGCCTCCAGATTGAGATGGTCCTAGATATAGGTATCCAACTGGCAACTGTGTTAGACTATCTCCACAATCACAAGCCACCCATTATCTTTCGCGATGTCAAGCCTGCGAATATCATGCGCACAAACGATAATCACGTGAATTTAATTGATTTTGGCATCGCTCGCCACTTCCAGCCAGGGCAAGCCAGGGATACTATTCCCCTTGGCTCAAAGGGTTATGCTGCGCCAGAACAATATGGCAAAGCGCAGACGACTCCCCAAACAGATATCTATGGCCTCGGAGCCACCCTGCATGAGCTACTCACAGGTGATGATCCCTCCCTCAGCCTCTTTCACTTTAAACCTGTACAAGCATTGAATCGGAAAGAACAGCCTATCATTTCACAGTTCAGCTCTCTTCTCGAGCAGATGCTGGAGATGGAGATGAACAAGCGACCGGCAAATATGACAGTAGTCAAGCAGAAATTACAAAGCCTTCTTGCTCAACAAACGGCTCTTTTACAGAGCACGACGCCGAAGAAGCCGAAAAGAGCGGTGAAACGCAGGCACTTTTTGATCGGACTTGCCAGCGTGGTGGGCACAATCGCAGCCACAACATACCTCGTTCAAAATCCGAATTCGCTGGAACTGGTGTTTGATCATCCCATTATTGGAACAAATTTTGTTCCTCCCCCTGCTCATCTAGTGCCAGAACGAGCTACAATCTATAACCGGCCAATGTATACGTACCTTAATCATGTGGGAACAGTTACCACCGTCTCCTGGTCACCTGACGGGAAGCATATCGCTTCTTACGGTACAATTGATAATTCAATACAGATTTGGGGCACTCCCACGAGAAATCGGGTCTTTCTCCCTTATTCTCATAAAAATGTACCCGCAATTTTTGTTGTGGACCCCCAGAGGGTAGATGCTCTTGCATGGTCTCCTGATAGCAAACAGATTGCGGGTGCATTGAGTAACGACACTGTAAGTGTCTGGAGTATTGAAACTGGAGACAAGAGACTTTTCCCCTTTGGCAAGCTTGTGGTTACCAATGATACCAACGCCCTGGCCTGGTCTCCTGATGGAAGCAAGTTCGCTGCTGTAAGCAAGAACACTACTGTGAAGGTACTTTCAGCTCAAACAGGAGGAACTCTCTTCATCTATTATGGTCATACGCAAGATGTGTTGACACTTGCATGGTCACCCGATGGCAAGCACATCGCCTCCGGTGGTGCTGATGACACAGTGCAGGTATGGAGCACTGTCACAGGGCAACCACCCTTGACCTACACAGGACATTCTGCTTCTGTTTATGCTGTTTCCTGGTCGCCTGATAGCAAGCTCATCGCCTCAGGAGGAGCCGATGGGACGGTACAGGTCTGGGACGCTGCGACAGGTCGCACCCTGTTTACCTATCGAGGCCATTCAGGCGCAGTAAATACTGTAGCATGGCAAAGAGGACCATCTCTGTTTTCATGGAGTGAAGCGCAAATCGCCTCAGGTGGAATCGATACTTCAGTACAGGTATGGTCTTTTGGCATAGTCGGGGATACAAAAAACCTGTTTGCAATGGCATTACAAGGAAAGCTTTTGGTCTATCGTGGTCATTCTGGCCCCGTCACATCCGTGACCTGGGCGCCAGATGGACATTACATTGCTTCGGGCAGTGAAGACGGGACGGTGCAAGTATGGCAGGCAATGTAAATATCAATATTTCCTCCTCCGGCTTTTGCCAGGCATGCGGCGCGGCTAATCCAGCTCAGGCAACACATTGCTATGTCTGTAATGAACCACTCTCTTCTCAACCGGTAGGAACCAGCGTCACAACAAATCCGCTCACAGGCTTACTTCTCCCCGAGGTCATCATTCAACAGCGCTACCGTATTCTCGATGTGTTGAGTACGGGCACCGTGAGTAGCGTATATAAAGCGGAGGATATCGAATTAGGAAACCGCGTCATCACGCTCAAGGAAATAGGCAAGAATGACCAGAACACCAGTGAGGCATTAGCTTTGATCGAAACTGAAAAGCGCGAAATGCTGCTGCAGGGAAGCCTGATTCATCCCAACCTTCCCCGTATCTACGATTACTTCGTAGAAAACCATCGCTGGTACTTCGTGATGGATTTCCTTGATGGTGAAACGCTCGAGGAATATCTAAAAAAGAGAAAATATCGACCGCTTCCTTTCGAGGAAGTGCTTGACTATGGCCTCCAACTCTCAGCAGTTCTCGACTACCTGCTCATGCAGCAGCCATCTCTCCACGTGGAAAAGCTCACGTTACACAATATCTGGCGTACGCCTGATGGCAAACTTTACTTGTTAGATATCGGGACCACCTCTACAGGGCCTAAAATGCCCGCGCGTAGTTCTATTTACAGTTTAGGAAAGGTCCTGCGTCAATTACAAACAGGGAAAACTCCCGCACACTCACGTTTGTATCATGCGCTTCCAAAGCTGCGAAGGCAGTCCAAACAT
>Ga0187780_10003244_pt1 | contig 12298 bp, 7 predicted proteins | sample 1015_Q2_SP10_20__FD_132429 | JGI IMG/M metagenome (GOLD analysis project Ga0187780, IMG submission 132429) | Tropical peat soil microbial communities from peatlands in Department of Meta, Colombia - 1015_Q2_SP10_20_MG | ecosystem: Environmental > Terrestrial > Soil > Wetlands > Peat | place...
TCCTCCGCAACCCTGATCTGGCGGCTGAAATCTTCGGTCCCTCCACCTTGCTGGTCCGCCACTCTACCCGGGATGAGCTGCTTAGAATAGCGGAGCACCTCGAAGGGCATTTGACCGCAACGATTCATGGCACGGATCAGGATCTCAGCGATTTCCGTGATTTGCTTTCCATCCTGGAGAACAAAGTCGGCCGATTGATCTTCAATGGTTTTCCGACCGGAGTGGAAGTTGGTCATGCCATGGTGCACGGAGGACCTTATCCGTCGACTTCGGACGGGCGATCGACCTCCGTGGGCAGCGCAGCGATTTTCCGCTTTTGCCGTCCGATTTGTTATCAAGGATTTCCCGAGTCCGCCCTGCGGCCGGAGTTGCAGGATGACAATCCACTCGAAATCTGGCGCATGGTGGACGGCCAAATGAGCAAGAAGCCGCTTTCCGAACTAGGGCGATCTTGATGATTGGCGCAGGAGACGCTCACGGCGGCCCGGGTAGAAAGACCTCTTGGACCCGTTGTCGCGCGCAGGCCTCGGCAGCTGGCTCCGTCAGATAGGAGAACATCGACCATGAGCACACAGCGTTCAGCCTGGCTGGCGGTGGTTGTGCTGATCCTCTGGTTTCCTTTGGCGGCGCAAGAGGCCGGTGTCGCGCGGACACCACCCATGGGTTGGAACAGTTGGAATCATTTCCGCGAACGCGTCGACGACCGAACCGTTCGCGCCCAGGCTGAGGCCATGGTCGTTAGCGGCATGAAGGATGCCGGCTACGTGTACGTGAATATCGATGACACCTGGGAAGGCCAGCGCGATGCCAAGGGACTCATCCAGCCTAACCAGAAATTTCCTGACATGAAGGCTCTGGCGGACTATGTTCATGGCAAAGGACTGAAGTTAGGGATCTACTCTTCCCCGGCTGCGAAAACCTGCGCCGGGTACGAAGGCAGCCGCGGCCATGAAGAGCAGGACGCCGAAACCTATGCCAACTGGGGCGTCGATTACCTGAAATACGACTGGTGCCAGCCCGGCGGCACGCTCAGGGAAATGAAGGCCGCCTACGGCAAGATGCAGGACGCGCTGAAAAAAACCGGCCGACCCATGGTGTTCAGCCTGTGTCAGTACGGGTGGCATAAGGTGTGGGAGTGGGGTCCCTCCGTCGGCGGGAATCTGTGGCGTACGACCGACGATATTGAGGATCAGTATCAGGCCATGGCGGAGATCGGCTTCAATCAGAACGGGCTCGAAAGGTTCGCCGGATTAGGGCATTGGAATGATCCCGATATGCTTGAAGTCGGCAATGGAGGCATGAACGAGGACGAATACCGAACCCACATGAGCTTATGGGCGATGCTTGCCGCCCCCCTGATTGCGGGAAATGATCTAACCGAGATGACGCCGTACACCACAGCCATCCTCACCAACCGTGAAGTGATTGCCGTCGATCAGGACCCGCTTGGCCAACAAGGTTCTCGGGTATCCCAAGAAGGCCCATTCGAAGTCTGGGCGAAAGCCATGTCGGATGGCAGCAAGGTCGTAGGTCTGTTCAATCGCCAGACAACGACAGAACGAATGAGCGTCAATCTTTCTCAGGTCGGCATTCAGAAACAAGCGAGTGTCCGTGACTTGTGGCTCAAGCAGGACCGGGGCACCGTCGAAGACAGTTTCAGCGACTTCGTACCCGGCCACGGGGTCATTCTGGTGCGGATGAAACAAAATTGAGCCCGGCAGCGAAAGGCTGTTTCGACTCCTCGGCTCAGCCCCGCCTTGGACGGCCTTGCTGCTGAGTCCAGTCGCAATCGCTGCTTTTGCCATTGACCAGGTTTTCGCCGTTGCGTTAGACTCCCACCACTTTCGAACAGGGGGAGCTATGCATTTCGGACCATTCACGCGCAGGAATTTCGCCGGGCGGTTGGCGGCCATCGTTTCCGCCGCTGGTCTCAGCGGAACAGCACTGGCCGGCACCTCGGACGCGAAGGCGGATCAGGACATCCGTAAGCTCAACAGCGATGGCAAACCCGCCGATGGAAAACAGATGATCACGCCGATCGTCATACACAATGGCCTGATCTACGTGGCCGGGCAAGGGGCACACGATACCGGTCCAGCCGAGCAATTCGAAATTGGACATCACACGACCATCGTGATGGATAACGTAAAGAAACTGGTTGAGGCCGGCGGCGGCACCGTGGACAGCATTCTGCAGCTCACGGTGTTCCTCGCCGACATCAAGTACTACGATGGCATGAACCAGGTGTTCAAAACCTACTTTCCGAACGGCGGTCCGGCCCGCACCACGGTCGCCGTGGCCGCACTGCCGGGGAATTCCTTGGTGGAGATCAACTGCATCGCCGCCCTGGTCAAAAAATAAGACGGGTGAGGGATGCGCGGAATACCCCGTTTCATCGACCTATCGGTCGTCGATTGGCCAGTGAGGGCCCCGGCGCCGTACCCAAGCGACAGATAGCCAGGTGGTGCCATAGGGTGGCACAACCGGGGGATTTACGGCACTTAGCGTACCCGGTATCGTGTCTTTGAGCAGTTCTGGGGGAGGGCTGTTCAGGCGTCCCATGACCCGTTTGGGGTCAAGGGGCGCTTCTTTTTTTGGGTTGATTTCGACTCGCCTCTAGACCTGTTTGAGCCTCAAGCCAACGAGCGCTGCGCCCACAGGTAACCCCCGCAGCTGGGGATTTTAAGTTATGATCCATTCCAGCCGTTGACTCACAGCATCCTCTAACCACGGGAGCGCGTCAACGACGCCGGAAAGGCGTCGGGCCGGCGGTTGGTCGGAAGCGAGCTTCGGGAGAGTTTCGTGGAAGCGTGGACTTCGCGCAGCTTTCGCGCAGGGCGAATTGTTCCATGGTTTCTGCTGCCTTGTCTTCTATACGCCGAGCCGCCGATTGTACCCTCGCGTATTGTCCGGAAAGTGGATGAGACCCAGCGCACGGTGTTACGAGGGAACGTCCACCGTTTCGCGCGACCGCAATTCGATCGCGGACCGGCCCCAGCGGATCTACCGATGAACCGCATGCTGCTGGTGCTGAAGCGCAGCCCGGAGCAAGAGGCGGCACTCGAAACCCTGCTCGACAATCAACAGGACAAAGCCTCGCCGCACTACCACCAGTGGCTCACTCCGGAGGAGTTTGGCCGCCGGTTTGGTCCGAACGATCGCGATATTCAGATAGTGACGTCCTGGTTGCAGGCCCATGGATTTCAGATTGCCAAGATCGCAAAGGGCCGCAACATGATTGAGTTCTCCGGTAATGCGGCCCAGGTGAAAGAGGCGTTCCACACGGCCATTCGCAAGTACGTGGTGAACGGGGAAGAGCACTGGGCCAACGCCAGTGACCCGGAGATTCCCGCGGCCCTAACTCCGGTGGTTGCCGGTGTGCACACCCTGCACAACTTCATCAAGAAACCGATGATTCATATCGCCGAGCAGAGGATTCCCGCGAAGCTCGAACCGCAGGGACCGGGAAAACGGCCCAAGGTCACATTTCCCGGATCGCCATTGCAGTACGCGCTAGGGCCAGCGGATTACTGGAAGATCTATAATGTCAACCCGCTTTTCTCTGCCTCACCCGCCATCAACGGATCGCCCCAAACCATTGCCGTGGTTGGTCGTAGCGACCTTTTCGCAGGTGATCAGGACGTATTGAATTTTAAGGACATCTTTGGCGTCCCTCAGGGAGTGGGTGCTGTCTTTACCGTCAATGACGGCCCCGATCCCGGTGACTTGGGAGGCGCGGAAGAAGCTGAGGCGACCCTCGACATCACCTGGTCCTCCTCGCTCGCACCGGGAGCCGCGCCGTACCTGGTGGTTTCTGCCGTGACCAATACGACCGACGGCGCTGATCTTTCTGAGTTGTACATCATCGACAACAATCTGGCGGGTGTCATGACCGAAAGCTTCGGCGCATGCGAAGCCTCCTATACCAACACGGCCGCGCAGGCCTTCGCGGCCCTGGCAGAACAGGCGGCCGCACAAGGGATCACCTATCTGGTCGCGTCGGGAGACTCTGGCGCCGAGGGATGCGATGATCCTGGTGCTGAAACCATTGCCACCGGACGCCTCTCGGTCAACATCTTAGCTGCAACCCCCTTTAATGTCGCGGTGGGCGGGACGATATTCAACGAAAACGGGCAAGACAGTAAATATTGGAATTCGCCGAATAGTGTGAACACCTTGCAGGAGTCAGCTCTTTCCTATATTCCAGAAGATGTCTGGAATGAAAGCTGCACGAAGGCCGCGTGTGGTTCAGACGCCAGCATTTATGCCGGAGGGGGAGGCTCCAGTATCTTCTTTGGTAAGCCGACGTGGCAGTCGGGGGTTACAGGGATCCCCAACGACGGACACCGGGATGTACCTGACGTTTCTCTGACCGCCGCCAGCCACGATCCTTATCTGTTGTGCCTCGAGGGATCCTGCGTCCCCGATTCCGAGGGTAATATCTATCTTCTAGGGGTTGCGGGAACCTCCGCTTCCACTCCCGCCTTTGCCGGCATCATGGCCCTGGTGGACCAGAAGATGAACGGCCGCCAAGGTCAAGCCGACTATGTGCTCTACAAGCTGGCAGCGAACGAGAAACTTTCGAGCTGCAATGCCTCGAACCCTTCGACCTTACCCGCCAGCACTTGCATTTTTAACGACGTCACGGTCGGAAACAATGCCGTGCCCGGCGAAGTGCAATACGGAACTGCCAGCGCGCCCTATCCCGCCGGGGTTGGCTACGATCGGGCAACCGGCCTGGGCTCGGTCAATGTCGCCAATTTGGTCAACCACTGGAATTCGATCACCTTTCAACCCACTACGACTACGATCAGCAGTGTGAATCCTACGACCATTACTCACGGGCAGGCGGTCACGGTCGATATCGCGGTGACAGCCAATAGCGGTACGGGCTCGCCGACCGGTAGTGTCTCGCTGATGACCAACAGTGGCGGGCAACAAAGCACCTCAGTAGGCGTTTTTCCCCTGGCAGCGAATGCCACCGCCAACCAAGCGATTTCTTTTCTGCCGGGTGGCACCTACCCGCTGGTGGCGAAGTACTCTGGAGATGGGACCTTCGCACCCAGCCCACTCTCGGCAAATTCGCCGATGATAACGGTCTCAGCAGAGCCCAGCAAAACAACTCTTTCCGTATTAACCTTGAACCAAAGCTTCAACTTCGTTCCGTTTGCCTCAGGTGCTTACGGGAGCTTTGTCTATCTACGGGCTGATGTTGGCGGCCAATCGGGCGAGGGTATACCCACCGGACAGTTGAGTTTTATGGACGGAGCGAATGCTATTGGCACTTACTTCCTCAACAGCCAAGGCAACACCGAAACCCCGAGCTTCTTAAACAGTCCGAACGGGGGTACGCCGACTGGCCTTTATTCGCTGGCTCCTGGGCCGCATTCGATCACCGCTGATTACCAGGGAGACAATAGCTTTGAACCGAGCAACTCGTCTCCCGTGAATCTCACGATCACTCAGGCTGCTACCAGCAGCGCCGTCTCTGCCGCGGCCGCTGCTCAGGGGAGCCTGCTTTCGGCAACCGTCAGCACCAGTAGCGGTGGCACGCCACCGAGCGGTACGATGACCTTTTTCGTGAATGGCAGTCCGGCCGGCACTCCCGTCGCGGTCCACGGTGCGCCGGCACTTACCACCGAAACCGGCACGCTACAGGGCGCTCGAGCGACCGCTTCGTACGCGGACTCAACCCTCGGCAACGGTTCGTACACGGTCACGGCGACATACAGCGGAGATAGCAACTACCTCGAGTCGACTTCTGCTCCAACGAAGTTTACCCAACAAAGCGACTTCCAATTCTCCGGCGGGAGCACGCCGGCCATTACGATTGCCACTCCGGGCGAGAGTGGATCTCTAACCTTGACCATTACCGGACTCGATCGCTACAACGGAACCGTCAATTTCACCTCGAGTTCGTGCTCGGGCCTGCCCGCAGGTGCCAAGTGCAGCTTCAAACCGGCGTCGCTGACAGGCAGTGGGTCCACGGTTCTAACCGTCACGACGACCGCAGCCGCGGGACAACTGATGCCGCCGGTTCGACGTCCTCTATGGTGGGTCGCCACCACGGGAGTTGGGATGGCTGGCCTCTTCCTGCTGGGTGGTTGCTCCCGGCGGCGGATCGAGACCGTGCTGGCTTTGACGATCTATGCCTTCTCGATCACCGCCATCGGGTGTGGCGGCGGCAGTAGTGGCAGCGGAACGACTCCGACCACGCCAACGCCTCCGCCTTCGACCGCGACTGCGGCAGGGATTTCCAATGTGGTGGTGACCGCCACCAGCGGCACGCTCGTGCACAAGGTAAGCTTCAGGCTTACGGTCGAATAGTGAGCTAGGAACTCGACTGATGCGGAGAAGTTCCCGGGTAACGTGGCGTGGAAGTGCACCGGCTGCATCTTCGTTAGAGGTAGCTTCGGCGAGCGACGAATGAGAAAATCACCGATTGGCACCGTCCGAGGCATCCAATAATGTTTTTCGCGAGGAGCGGGTTTCTTGAAGGGTAAGAGCCTTCTGTTTCTCTTGCTCCTGACTTTCGGAGCGCTTTTCATCCATGGTTATCATCCTTGGGTCGAGGACGCCGAGATTTATGTCCCGGGCATAGAAAAGCTGCTTCATCCGGAACTGTTTCCCTTCAATGCCCAATTCTTCCAGCCCCATGCCCACTCGACTTTATTCCCCAATCTGATCGCGACCTCCGTGCGGCTGAGCCACCTGAGCTTAGATAGCGCGCTCTTTCTCTGGCACCTGGCCTCTATCTTTCTTTTCTTGCTGGCCTGCTGGGAGTTGAGTGCAAGGTGCTTTGCCGATGACCGGGCTCGCTGGGCAGGGGTCGCGCTGATCGCTGCTTTATTGACCCTACCGGTTGCCGGCACGGCCCTTTATCTCATGGACCAATACCTGAATCCGCGCAACCTTTCGGCCTTCGCGGCAATTTTTGCCCTGGTACGGGTCCTCGACCGGAAATACCTCCAAGCCGCAGGTTTTCTGCTCTTCGCTGCCGCGATCCACCCCTTGATGTCCGTGTTTGCCATCTCCTATTGTGTGCTGGTGGCCGGACTCCAAGAGTCGAAGTTCTTCTCCTCGCTCGCTGCCTGGTTGCCGTTCGGGTTGTCGTTCGATCCGCCTCCCAAGGCTTACCATCAGGTCGCACTGACCCACCCCTATCACTACCTGACCCGCTGGCAATGGTACGAATGGTTGGGAGCGCTGGCCCCGCTGGTGATTCTGTGGTGGTTCAGCCGGCTGGCGCGCGGGCGGCGGTTGCGTACCGTGGATCTGTTGTGCCGCGCACTGGTGGTTTACGAACTGACCTTCTTACCGGCCGCTCTCCTTCTCTCCATTCCACCGCGCCTGGAAGCCCTGGCTCGCCTGCAGCCCATGCGTTGCCTCTATTTGCTGTACATCATCATGTTTCTCGTCGCCGCCGGACTGTTGACGGAATACCTGTTAAAGGATCGCCTCTGGGGCTGGATCGTGTTGTTGCTTCCGCTTTCGCTCGGCATGTTTCTCGCGCAACGTTCGATTTTCCCTGCCAGCGCCCACCTGGAATGGCCCGGCTCGCATCCCCGCAACGGATGGGTTGACGCTTTCCTATGGGTACGAGAGCATGCGCCGACGACTGCCATCTTTGCGCTGAACCCCCACTTCATGGAGCTCAAGCGAGAAGACGAGCAGGGTTTTCGCGCCATCGCCGAGCGCAGCAGGATGGCAGACGCCACCAAGGATGCCGGGGTCGTGTCGATGTTTCCTGACCTGGCAGAGGAATGGTGGCGGCAAGTTCAAGCCCAAACGGAATGGAATCAGTTTCAGATCCGGGACCTTCGCCGCCTTGAAGCCGACTATGGAGTCTCCTGGGTGATTGTCGAGCAGCCCGGCTTGCCGGGACTCGACTGTCCCTATCAGAACGACGTGGTCAAGGTCTGCCAGCTGAACGTAACCGAAACCGCCGGCACGAACCGCAGCCACCAAGACGGCGTTCATCCGCTGACTAGCCTGCCAGGTTCTTGATAGACTAAAAACTGACGGTCGGGGGATGGATGAAAAACATTTTGGGGCTCCGCTCGAGCGGATCGGCTAGTCCAGAAAGGATCGAAGCGAATGTCCTGCTTGGAGATTGTCGACGAGGCGGCCCCGTTGTTCGACTATCGCACTTGGAATCTGCGGCTCTCCCCCCTGGCGAAACAGTTTGCCGGGAATCATCCCGTACCTCACCTCCTGCTCACGAACTTCCTTGCCCCGGAGGCCGCGTCCGAAGCGGCATCGGCATTCCCCCGGCCCGATAGCGAGAGCTGGACGCACTACCAACATTGCAACGAGAATAAACTGGGCATGGCCAAGCGCGAGTTGTTCCCCGCCTCGTTGCGAGCCATTGCCGACGAACTGAACACGCCCCGCTTTCTCACCTGGCTGTCCGGGTTGACCGGTATTCCGGGCCTTATGGCTGATCCCAGCCTGGAGGGGGGCGGGTTGCACCAGGCGGGATGCGGAGGCTTTCTCAACGTCCATACCGACTTCTCCCATCATCACTATCACCCACACTGGCGGCGGCGGGTCAATCTTATCCTTTATTTGAATCCTGCCTGGCGGGCGGAATGGGGCGGCGCCATCGAACTCTGGGACGCGAAGGTGGAGCACTGCGTGGTGAAATATCCGCCTCTGCTCAACCATGTGTTGATCTTCGACACCGAGCGATGCCTCCACGGTTTTCCCGAGCCGCTCGAGTGTCCAGACGGTGAATCCCGCCGAAGCTTGGCGCTCTATTATTATTCGTTCGACGGCGACGGCAGCCTGGCGCCGTCTTCCACCCGCTATCATGCCCGCCCTGGTGACGGAATGGGAAAATCCGCTCTGATCTGGTTGGACAGGATGGCGGTAGAGTATTACTCCCGCGCCAAAGCCCGCTTTGGGTTCTCCGACGAATTTGCCAGCAAGGTTCTACGGTTCCTTTCCCGAAAAAATGAACCATGAATGGAGCGGCCCGGTCGAATGCGGGGTCGCCACACTCCATCCCATTGCCAGCGGCCGTCCGGTGGAGGTTCGGAGCAAAGCCCTTCACCAGAACGACGGCCAGGGATAGATCAGTAGGTTCTGCGTCGGTCTCGCGCAAGACAAGGCAAGTACCCGCGTCGCTGGCTTATCAGGGATTGTGCCCCGAGGTGAGTCTGGCTATTTGTCGGACAGAAGGAACTCTACCACCGCGTTGTCCGAAGAGGTGACGGTAACCTTCTTCTCCTGCGTTTTGGGATCGCCGAAGATCGGCCGTTGCACTCGCTTTTCGGTCAACACATCGAAGGTCTGCTCTTCTTTGGCGATCTCCCAACCCTCATGCCAGGCGATGAGCACGTATTGGCCGGGAGGAACATTGGTCAGTTCGAACTTGCCTTCTTCGTCCGTGATCGCGTAGTAGGGATGACGGGCTACGAACATCTCCGCATTCATCCAAACGTGGCCGCCGTTGCATTTCAGGTGCGCCAGACCGGCCGTCGGCATGGGGCGAGAGATCACCTGATTGGGAAAGGGAAAGGGTAAATTGTAGGTCGCCGCGCCTTCCATGTGAATCGTGTGCAGAGTTGAGTCGGAGCTCTTCATGTCGAGAGTTCCATTGGCGGGGACGAGCAAGATATGGGGCTCGTATCGGCAGTGCCTCTGGTCGAGGAAGCGTCGTGTCGGCGGGAGACTCCACTCCTTGCCCGCCGAGATCTCCTTGATGTAGACAACGGTGTTGGCGACGCCGCCCTGAGGGCCGATGATCAATCGCTCCAAGTCGCGAGTCTTTTCCGAGTTCGGATCGCAAATCTGCGGATCTTTGGTGATCGGGAAACGGACGAGATGGGGCTTGGGGCCGGTCCACTTGACGGTTCCACTGATGGTGCCGCCGTTCGTCACCGAGATGACGTGATAGCTCTCTTGGGCAGACATCAGACTCGCGCTGACCAAGATGAAGGAGAAAATCGCCGCTCGAAATCCTCTATGTATTTCTCACCCCCTGCCAACATTCCTGCGGTTACATTCAATCGTAACAGGGCTCCCGAGATGAGCAAGTCACTTTGGTAACGGCACGCTTAGGTACGAATTCGATAACACGGGAAAATCGCCCGTGGAAAGCGCAGCCAGAGAGGGGAGAGCCGAAGTCCGACAATGGATTGATCGCGGGCAGCCGGGCTGGCCCGGGCTCGAAGCTAGTCGGCGTGGCTGGCCGCGGGAGAAACCGGGCCGGGAAGGTCGCCCTTCTTCGGGCTGCGGCGCCAGCGAAGCCGGTCCATGTAAAGGTAAACCACCGGCGTGGTGAATAACGTGAGTGCCTGGCTGACAATCAGCCCGCCAATGATGGTTAAGCCCAGCGGCCGGCGCAATTCAGAGCCGGTTCCCGTCCCGAGGGCCAGGGGCAAGGCCCCGAGCAACGCGGCTGCCGTGGTCATCATGATGGGGCGGAAGCGCAGCAGACAGGCTTCGTGGATGGCGTCGAGGGGGGCGCGCCCCTCGCGCCGCTCCGCATCCAATGCGAAATCGATCATCATGATGGCATTCTTCTTCACCAAGCCGATCAGCAGAATGATCCCAATCAGGCCAATGACGTTGAGCTCATTGTGCGTCAGCTTGAGCGCCAGCAGCGCGCCTACACCCGCCGAAGGGATGGTCGAAAGAATGGTGATGGGATGGATGTAGCTCTCATAGAGAATTCCCAGGACGATATAGACCGCCAGCAGCGCCGCCATAATCAGGATGGGCTCGTTGGCCAACGACTCCTTGAAGGCCGCGGCCGTGCCTTGGAAGCTGGCATGGATGGTGGCGGGGAAGCGGATCGAGCGTTGCGCATTCTCAATCAGCTGGGTGGCTTGTCCCAGAGAGACCCCCGGCGCCAGATTGAAGGAGATGGTGACCGCCGGCCACTGACCCTGGTGGTTCACCGCCAGGGAGGTGTTGGCCGGTCCGAAGTGCGCGAACGCCGAGAGCGGGACCATGTTCCCGTTGGAGGAATGCACGTAGGTGGTTTCGAGCATCTCCGGACTCTGTTGGAATCCCGGCGCCACTTCCATCACCACATGATATTGGTTGAGCGCTTCGTAAATCGTCGAAACCTGCCTTTGCCCAAAAGCGTCGTAGAGCACCGAGTCGATGTCCTGTGCGGCAATGCCCAGCCGCGACGCCGTGTCACGATCGATGATGACGTTGGCGGCCAGACCTTTGTCCTGCTGATCGGTGTTGACCTGCTCGAGTTGCGGCAAGGCGCGCAGCTTCTGTAACAGCAGCGGCGCCCACTGGTTCAATTCGGCTAGGTCTTCGCCTTGCAGCGTGTACTGGTACTGTGCCTGGCTGAGACGGCCGCCGATATTCAAATCCTGCTGGGCCTGCATATACAGGGTAGCGCCCGGGACCTCGGCAAACTTGCGGCTGAGTTCCTCGATGACCTGGTCGGCACTCAATTTTCTCTCGCGCAAGGGCTTCAAGGTGATGAACATGCGGCCCTGGTTCATCGCCGTGGTGCCGCCGCAGAAGCCAATCATGTTCGAGACGTTGGGATCGTGCATGGCGATGTCAACGTAACGACGCATCTTCTGCTTCATGGCGTTGAAGGAGATATCTTGCGCCGCCTGCACCGAGCCCTGGATGCGACCGGTATCCTGCTGGGGGAAGAAACCCTTGGGAGCTTCCTTGAATAGGTGGACGCTCAGGAAGGCGGTCGCGATGGTGATGACGAGGACGGCGAACTGATGGCGGAGTACCCAGCCCAGGCTGACCCGGTAGACTCCCAGGATGGCGTCGAATACCTTTTGGCTGGCCTTATAGGCCGTTCCGTGCGCTTGTTCTCCCAGCGACTTGAGCAGCTGCGCGCACATCGTGGGGGTGGTGGTGAGGGAGATGATGAGAGAGACGCTAATGGCCGCGCTCAAAGTCACGGCAAATTCGCGGAAGAAGCGTCCCACAATCCCGCCCATCATCAAAATCGGAATGAATACGGCGACCAGGGAGGTGCTCATGGAGAGCACCGTGAAGCCAATCTCCCGTGCGCCCAGGAACGTCGCCTCGACCGGCCCCTTGCCCTTCTCGAGATAGCGGGTAATGTTTTCGAGCACGACGATCGCGTCATCGACCACAAAGCCGGTCGAAATGGCCAACGCCATAAGCGACAGATTATTCAGGCTGTACCCCGCCAGATACATGATTCCAAACGTGCCAATCAAGGAGAGCGGCACGGCGATGCTGGGGATGATGGTGGCTCGTATGGTGCGCAAGAAGATGAACACCACGAAGATCACCAGCAGCACGGAAATGCCCAGCGTGATCTCGATGTCGTGCA
>Ga0187780_10003245_pt1 | contig 12295 bp, 10 predicted proteins | sample 1015_Q2_SP10_20__FD_132429 | JGI IMG/M metagenome (GOLD analysis project Ga0187780, IMG submission 132429) | Tropical peat soil microbial communities from peatlands in Department of Meta, Colombia - 1015_Q2_SP10_20_MG | ecosystem: Environmental > Terrestrial > Soil > Wetlands > Peat | place...
TAGCCGAAAAAGTGCAAGTCCTGCGTCTCCTCATCGAGTCGCGTGTGCGCCGTCATCGTCTGGCTGCGCAACTTGCCTCCGTAATTGAACACGCCGATCGTTTCCAGCGTTTCCGGGTGAAGCTCCACCGCGAGTCCATCTTCTTTCAGCGCCAGCAGCTTGCCGCCGTGGTAGATCGGCGTGGTGTTGTTCACGCAGCGGTTGATGCCGCGCACGCTGGGATCGTCCGTGTAGGGGTTCCGGTAGAGCCCGAAAAGTCCGCGCCGCGCTTTCCGCTCGGCCTTCAAGCGGTCGGTCATCACGTATTTCATCTTGAAATCAACGTGCCCGTTCTCGAACTTGAACGCGCTGATCATGCCGTCGCCGCTCAGATACGTATCGTGGCCGAGCATCGGCGGATACTGCGGGTCGGGGATCGTGCGGTACCACGTGCCGTTGATTTCCTTCGGCATGTTTCCTTCGACAATCAGATCGTAGATATCGCACTCCGTGCGCATCGGCGCGTTCATGCCCTGAAAATCAAATGAATCCGGAAACTTCGTTGTCATGGTCAAACTCCTGGTTTATTCGAGGGTCGTTCGAGACCGTATGATGTCTTCGCTGAAGATTGCCCTCGTATTAATTGACTCCTATCATCCCGGCGACGAGCCTGTCAACGTGAGCGAGAGTGTCGCGCCCGTGTCAGGCTTCGCCACGTCGGCGAATCTCCTCTACCTGCGCGGCACACCAGTTAAATAGATCGAAGACGTCGACCTTCTCCCCGCGTTCCACGCGCTTAGAAATCATCGTCAACGGGAACAGGATGATAGTCGTGCCCGGTAATCGTACCGCAGGATCGCGGCCATTCAGATCCTCCACCATCACCCATTCCATGGCTAGCTCTTGTACAAGGGCGTCCCCAAGAACGATTCCGAGGCACTGGAGCTCATAGGTCTCGTTTGCCTTAAAGGTGTCACCTTGCAGAATCGCTCGGATCAGCCCGAGTTTTCCTGCGGGTCGCCGATACTTCTCAGAGTCCTCATCTGCAAGTAGCGCCTCGACTACCGCCCGCTGATTCTGGAGCCGCTTTTGGTCGGCTTCGGTTAGCGGTGTTATTTTCTGATCCGTTTGCGATGCCATGGTGCTTCTGTCTATCGTCTGCGCTCCGGCTCGCGCGGGATTACTGCCGTCGTTTTCACGCGCCTCGGATCATCCAAATCGTTCCGCGATGCGCGCGCCGATGCTACCATACGCTGCACTTCTGATCCCGGAGTCACCAAATGCCCGACAGTCCCGACAAGGCTGCTCCGCAGCCCGGTACTCAATCCGGCTCGCAAATCATCGAACGCAAGCTCGCCACGATTCTCTCGGCCGACGTCGCCGAATTCAGCCGCCTGATGAACGAGGACGAAGAGCAGACGCTGCGCGCCTTTCGCGGCCACAAGAAAATCTTCGAATCGTTGGTCCTCACGCACCACGGGCGCGTCTTCAACACCGCCGGCGACGCGATCCTCGCCGAATTTGCGAGCGCTGTGGAAGCGGTTCGCTGCGCCACCGACGTGCAGTCCGCGCTGCGCACGCGCAACGACCAGTTGCCGCCTTCCCGCCAGGTGCGTTTCCGCATCGGCATCAATCTCGGCGACGTGATGATTCAAGGGCAGGATCTTCTCGGCGATGGGGTCAACGTCGCTGCTCGTCTGCAGACCGCGGCCGAACCAGGCGGCATCTGCATCTCCGGCAGCGTTCACGATCAGATTCGCAACAAGCTCTCTCTCGCGTTTCACTCGCTAGGCGAGAGGAGCTACAAGAACATCCCGCAGCCCGTGCGAACTTTTTCTATTGTGGAATCGGAAGGTGGAGTCACTCTTCCCGGTCCCAAAGCTCCGAACGCCGTGAAAAACCCAGCGATTTGGGTGGTCGCGGGGATTCTCGTCGCTGCCGCCGTTGGTTACGGAGCGTATGCGATTCACGCGCGGAGCGAGAACGCGACGGCGCCCATGACGTCCGTCAATCCTCCTCCTACGCCCGCACCCGCGCCAGAACCGACGCCCGCAAATTCACCGGCGGAAAAGCCAGCCACTGAGCCGCCCGCGTCTAGGCCGGCCGCACCGAAAGCGGCTTCGGGGACCAGTGACGCAAAGCCCGCTGCGAAATCGAAAGAGCCGTCAACAGCGCCCGTGCCCGCAAAACCACCGCACGCGAGCGCGCACGCAGGCCGCTTCGATGGCACTTACGGAGGTCAGGTTTGCTACGGCAAGACGCCGAAGCTACCGAAATATTGTTACGACGCGCTGGGCGAGGTGATCGGGAACAAGCTCACCGGTCATTGGATCATGCCGGGCACAAAAGGCATCACGATGCATATCGAAGGCGACGTGCAGCCTTCGGGCGAAGTGATCATATTGATGCATAGTGAGGACGAGGAAGGCGCGCCCGTTGCCACGATCAACATGACCGGCACAGCCCATGACGGCCTGCTCCAGGCCGACGGCAAATTCCTGCTCGGACGCCCTGCAAACCTTAACTGGCGTTTGACCAGCCACGACTCCTCGGTGCAACCCGTCCAGCCGTCTCAAAGCTTTGAAGGCACCTGGGAACTCGTGAGCAGCACGATGAACGGCGTAACGCAGACCATCAAGCCAACTCGCATCACCATCACACAAAGTGGATCGCTGGTACGAGTCGGCGGTCAGGAGCTTCGCCTCACGGACGAGGGTACCCTGACACATCAGGACTTCTATGCGCACGACGAGCGATACGGACATAGGGTCGAGACGCCAGATCAAGCAGACCTGATTGATACTCTTACCTGGAGAATAAAAGGCTCCACGCTCGTTTTCGAGACAGTGTTCGACTACAGGGCGCCGTACTACGGCCATCCTGTGGGCAAGCTACTGCGAATCATGGAATATCGCCGGGTCACTCCTTGAGCGGAATCGCGATGCGCAGGCAGTCCCCGGTAATCCGCGAATTTATCGCGTGCGCTGCGGCTGCCGTGGAACGAGAGCGGAGCCCCACTCGTGCTGAGGTTCGAGCAGCATCTTGTCGAAATCGTCGCTAGGGAGTAGAAAGCGCCCGGACAGCGCAGCGTAACGCCCCGACGCAAGCTGCACGCACATCTCAGCGCACCGCGCCAGTCCCGGCGCAGGATCCTTCGCCTTGATCACGCTTTTTAGATACTCGACCATCTGCGGCACCCAGCGCTGCGCGTCCGGCGACGTGATCGTGTGCTCGGTCATGTCCGTGTAGACGGTTCCCGGCTCGATCGAAAAAACGCTCACGCCGTGTTCCTTCGCTTCCGCTGCGGCGTGTTCGGAAAGGCGAATCTGGCTCGATTTCGCCACGGCATACGCCGTCAGCTTCGGCGCAAACCACTGTCCTCCGAGCGCCGACACGTTGATTACTGTCCCAGCGCGCCGCGAAACCATCCCCGGCATCACTTCGCGCATAAACAGCAGTGTCCCGCGGACGATCACCGCCTGTGCGTCCCACCAATCATCGGGATCGCTCGTCCAAATCGGCCCGAATGGCCCGGTCACTCCTGCGTTGTTGACGAGCACCGTCGTCGGCCCGAATTTCTTTTCCGCCTCCGCGACCACGCGCGCCACATCCGCGCGGTTCGTCACGTCGCCGGCGACCGCAATCGCGCGTCCGCCCGCTGCTTCGATCTCCGTGACCGTCTGATCAAGCTGATTTCTCGAGCGCGCAGTCACAGTCACCGCCGCCCCCGCCGCAACCAGCCCGCGCGCGATCGCTTTGCCAAAGCCGCGTCCGCCGCCCGTGACGATCGCCGCTTCGCTTGCGAGTGCGCCCACCGAAGATTCGTTCACGAGGATCTGCTCTTGTAGCGCCGGCATCTTGCCGGCGGTTTTGACTTTCTTGCAAGGTTCAGGAAACAAAACGCCGCCGAGACGGCGGCGCTGTGAGCACGCGAGAAACGACCACGACTCCTCACCGAACAGGCTTCCCCGTCACGGGATGCACGTAGTGGAAAGGAACGACTTCGTTTTCCGGCCAGAAACTCGCGCGCCGCGAGGTCAATTCATCGGGCCCGTTCGGATCTTCCGGATACGTCTTCGAAAATGCCGGCACGGCGTATCCCGGCTTCACCCTGCCCCAGCCCTGATCGTACGGCGCATAAAAGAACACGTTGTAGTTCAGCACGCCGATCTTCCATACGCCGCCTTCCTTCAGATACGTGTTTTCGTACACGCCAGCTTCCCAGAACGCGGGGAAAACCTCCGGGACGCTTTCGTGGCTCCCACCCTGCATGAAGCAGCGAAAGCGCGCTTTGGCGGACATGCGGTCCGGCGCGACTGTGATTATGTCCTGAAGCTGAAGATGATCGAGCAGCAGTCCGTGCATGGGACCGTTCTTCCCCGCCGCAAACCTCGCCCCGAGTCGCCCGCAGTAAAGCCGCCGCACCCCGGCCCTCCCCTTGAACACGCCGCCGAGAAAATACGTCTCGCCGCGATCGGAGAAAAGTTCCACCACCTCTTCGTACTTGCACTTGTCCATGAAATAGCCGTACGCGTGCTGCAGCTTGCGAATCGCAAGCTCGTCTTCGACGCGCCCGAGCCGGTCCGTCAGCTGATCGACGCGCTTCTCCAGCGCCTGAATCCTGTCTTCTGTGGTCATCTCACTTGGCTCCCGAGCCAGGTTTGTCATTCCGAGCGGAGTCACGTCTCTTGATTCTCCCATCGCGTAGCGATGGGGGCGCGACGCAGTCGAGGAATCTGCTGTTTCTTGGTTTTGACCCTATGCTTCGCTAATGAATTTCGTCTGTAGGCACGCGTCGAGCCCCTCGATGCCTTCCTCCGACCCGTGCCCGCTCTCTTTCACGCCGCCAAACGGCGACTCTGGAATCGAAATCTGATACGTGTTGAGGCCGATCATTCCCGCTTCGAGTTGCTCTCCCAGCAGCTTCACCGTTCGCTGCGAATTTGTGAACGCAAACGCCGCCAGCCCGTACGGCAGCCGGTTCGCCTGCTCCATCACTTTGTCGAAATCAGAGAATGAATTGATGATCGCGACCGGCCCGAACGGCTCCTCGTTCATGATGCGCGCCGTGTTCGGCACATCGGAAAGCACTGTCGGCGCGTAGAAGTAGCCGGGGCTCTTGAGCCGCGCGCTGCCTGCTTGCACCTTTGCGCCGTGATCTTTCGCATCCGCGATGAATCCTTCGATCGCCGCGAGGCGCCGCGCATGAACGAGCGGTCCCATCTTGTTCTTCTCTTCCAATCCGTTTCCGACTGGCCAGCTTTTCGCACGCTCCGCAAAGCCCTGCACGAACCGGTCGTAGATTTTCTCGTGCACGTAGTAGCGCGTCGGCGAAACGCACACCTGCCCCGCATTGCGGTATTTCGCCGTGGCCGACGCGTCCAGCACTTTCTCCACATCCACATCGTCGAACACGAGCACCGGCGCGTGTCCGCCCAGCTCCATCGTCGTGCGCTTCATGCCATCCGCGGCGAGCTTCATCAGGTGCTTGCCGACGGGAATCGAGCCCGTGAACGAAATCGCGCGAATCACAGGCGACGCGAGCAAATGCGTTGAAATCTCCGCCGGCACGCCGTACACAATCGCGAGCACGTTGGGCGGCAGCCCCGCATCGACCAGGCATTTCGCCACGGCCAGCCCTGACGCCGGCGTTTCTTCCGCCGGCTTCAGAATCACCGAACATCCTGCTCCCAGCGCCGCTCCAATCTTGCGCGCCGGGTTGCCGAGAGGAAAATTCCACGGCGCGAACGCCGCGACCGGCCCCACCGGCTCCTTCACCACCGTCATGCGAGTTCCCGGCGTACGCTGCGGCAGCACGCGGCCGTACGCGCGCCGCCCCTCTTCGGCGTACCACTCGAAGATGTTCGCCGACATCATCACTTCGATTCGAGTTTCGTGGATTACCTTGCCGGATTCGGTCGTCGCGATGCGCGCGATCTCCTCTTTGCGCTCGCGCAGCAATTCCGCCGCGCGCTTCAAAATTTTCCCGCGCTCATCGGGGAAAATGGCGCGCCATGTCTTGAATCCCGCCTGCGCCGCGGTGAGCGCGCGGTCGAGGTCCGCCTTCGACGCGTGTGGCACCTGCCCGATCACTTCCTCGGTCGCCGGATTGATTACCGGCGAAGTCTTCCGCCCCGCCGCGGGTAGCCATTCGCCGCCGATAAAAAGCGCCAAATCCGCGTATGCCGTTGCCAGTTGTGTCGCCATTTTCGTGCTCCTGTAGTGGATTCGCGCATCGTTTCACGTTCGCCGGACGCCCGTCAAGATGCGGGCAGAGTGGCACAGACACTCTTGTCTGTGCTGGGCTGGAAGGGCGGGGCTTGAGCCCCGCCAAAAGAAACTGGCGCGCAGCGCCTTCCTTCTCTGATGAAAATCCGCTCCTGTTTTAGAATGGGCGCTTGCTTACCCCGGCCGAATCCGACCGCCTGCGGGTCGTGCTCGTCGAGACGCGCAACCCGCTCAATATCGGTGCCGCTGCTCGCGCCATGAGCAATTTCGGTTTCCGCCACCTCCGTGTCGTGAAGCCCTACGCGCCGGCATTTCGTGAGGCGCGCTCGGCCGTCGGCGCTTCATCGGTGCTTGCGCGCGCGGAGCAATACAAGACTGTGGCCGAAGCCGTCGCCGATTGCACGCTCGTCGTCGGCACGACCGCCGTTCGCCATCGCCACCTGCATCACACGCTGCGCCGCTCCGAGGACGCTGCCCGCCTGATCTGCCGTCGCCTGCGCTCGAGCAACGTCGCCATCCTCTTCGGCTCCGAGAAGCGCGGCCTCACCAACGACGACCTTAGCCACTGCCACTGGCTGCTCCGCATTCCCACACACGACGAAAACATCTCGATGAATCTCGGCCAGGCGGTCGCCATTTGTCTCTACGAGCTGATTCGTGAGGCCAAGCCCCCGCGCGAGCCGGAAAAATTTCCCCTCGCCTCTGCCGCCGAAATCGACCGCATCACCGCCATGCTCCTCGACGCGCTGCACGAGAGCGGCTTTCTCGATCTGCGCCGCGTCGCCGATTCCGAGCAGCGCATCCGCCGGCTCGTCCGCCGCCTGCATCTGCCCGCGCGCGACGCCGTCATCTGGCTCGGCATGTTCCGCCAGATCGTCTGGAAACTCCGCGCGGGCGAACATAAATCCTCAGGTCCAAAATCCTGAGCCACATGAATTGCGGCTCAGGTTGAGTGGCGCCGGCATCTTGCCGGCGATTGTGGTCTTACCGAGTCACGCAGGATGCTCGACGCCGTTCCGCTCCCGCGCTACTCTCTCCGCATGGACATCGATTGGCTCCGCGAACACTGCCTGTCGCTCGCGCACACGACCGAACAAATCCAATGGCAGGACGCTCTTGTCTTCAAGGTCGGCGGGAAAATGTACGCGGTGGTGTCTCTCGAACCGGACGAAACCTGGCTTTCTTTCAAGTGCTCGCCTGAGGACTTTGCCGCCTTGACCGAGCGACCCGGCGTCATCCCTGCGCCTTACCTCGCTCGAGCCCGGTGGGTCGCGCTCGAGACAGAAGATGCGCTTCCGCGCGCCGAGCTGCAAGGCCTGCTCGTCGACGCACACGCGCTGGTCTTTGCCAAACTGCCCAAGAAAATTCAGTCTCAGCTGAGCGCGCCGCCGAAGCACTCGGCCTCACGACGCCCCGCTGCCCCGAAGTCCGCCCCCCGCGCCTCCCGCAAGCACCGATAACCCGCTGCTTCGGCGGTTGACTCACATTAGGCGCGCCCCTAACATCTCTGTACGAAACGGAGCGCTCCGCGTGATTGGCGAGACCGTATCGCACTATCGCGTCATCGAAAAACTCGGCAGCGGCGGCATGGGCGTCGTCTACAAAGCCGAGGACCTCAAGCTGCGCCGTTTCGTCGCGTTGAAGTTCTTGCCGGAAGACGTCGTCCGCGACCGCGTGGCGCTCGAACGCTTCGAGCGCGAAGCGCAGACCGCCTCCGCGCTCGACCATCCCAATATCTGCACGATTTACGAAATCGGCGAGCACGATGGCCATCCCTTCATCGCCATGCAGTATCTCGAAGGCCAGACGCTCGACCGCATCATCGGCGGCAGCCCGCTGCCCGTTGGCGAGCTGATCGAACAGGGGATCGATATCACGGACGCTCTCGAAGCCGCCCACTCCAAGGGCGTCATTCATCGCGACATCAAGCCCGCCAACATTTTCATCACCAAGCGTGGCCGCGCCGTCATTCTCGATTTCGGTCTCGCGAAGCTCTCGTCCGTCGGAAGCCGCTCCAAGATTTCCAGCGCTGCGACGACCACTGCGGGCGTCACCGTTGACGATTTGACCAGCCCCGGCATGGCGCTCGGCACCGTCGCCTACATGTCTCCGGAGCAGGCGCGCGGCAAAGAACTCGACGCACGCAGCGATCTCTTCTCCGTCGGCGTCGTCCTCTACCAGATGGCTACCGGCTCTCTGCCTTTTCGCGGCGAGACCTCTGCGGTCATCTTTGACGCCATCCTGAACCGCGCGCCGGTCCCGCCCCTGCGCCTCAATCCCGAGCTGCCGCAAAAGCTCGAAGAGTTGATCAACAAAGCGCTCGAAAAGGATCCGCGTCTTCGCTGCCAGACTGCGGCCGAAATGCGCGCCGATCTGGAGCGCCTGAAGCGCGACACGAGTTCCGCGCGCTTTGCGGTCGTTGCTCAGGACGCTGGCGCCGAATCGGCCGCTGCCTTCTCCGCAGCGGCGCCTCCCGCCGGCGTGTCGCCCGGCGCTGGTACCGGCAGCGCGCAAGCCGCCGCGCCGCCACCACGCGGCACGGGTGCCGCGGTCGAACCACGCTTGTCGCGCGGCTCCAGGCTCACTCTTTCCGCAGTCGCCGTCGCGATCGTTCTCCTAGCCGTGGCAGGCTTTCTCTACTGGAAGGGTTTCTTCCGCACCGGCCTCGCCGCGAACGGTTTCCAAAATCTTTCGATCACCAGCCTCACCTCCACAGGAGACGTCACGCTCGCTCGCCTCTCGCCCGATGGCAAATGGCTCGCGTACGTCTCGCGCCGCAATGGAAAGTTCAGCCTGTGGGTTCGACAGATAGCGGTTCCGAGCATGGTTCCACTCATTCCGCCGACCACAGATGAAATCGTCGAAGCGTCCTTCACTCCCGATGGCAATTTCGTCGACTACATCGCGGAACCCGCACAAGGAGGTCACAGCGCGGCATACCAGATCCCCGCCCTTGGCGGCGCTCCGCGGCGTTTCATCGACCACGCCGATTCGGGCCTCTCGTTTTCGCCGGACGGCAAGCAGCTCGCCTATTCCACCGATAATTCCGACGAAACCGAAGTCCAGCTCATGATCGCCAATGCCGATGGCACCGGCGCGCGCAAGGTCACCGCCAAGCCATCCAATCCCGAGTACGGCGATTACGGCATCGTGCGCTGGTCGCCCGATGGCAAGCACATCGTCGTCAGCACCAGCGATCCGAAAAACCCGAGCGGGCTTTCGGGTTTGGACGAAGTCGATGTCGCCACTGGCGCCGAAAAGCCCATGCCCGGCCGCCGCTGGCGCTCGATTTACGACGCGGCCTGGCTGCCCGACGGCAGCGGTCTGCTTGTCACTGCCGAGGAGAAAACCGCGATTCCCTCGCAGATCTGGCTCCTCAGCTATCCTTCGGGTTCATTGCGGCGCATCTCCAATGACCTCGATTGGCACCTGTCCGTCTCGACGCCTGCCGACGGCAGGACCATCGAGAGCGTTCAGGTCAACCTTTCGAGCGCCATATGGATCGGTCCCGCGGACGATCCCGGCAACATCGGCCAGGTCGCATCTGCGCGCCTCGATGGCTACGAGGGCGTCGCTTTCACGCCCGATCGCCACATCGTTTACACGGGCGACCACTCGCAGAATTGGGACCTCTTCATGTCCGATCTGGACGGTTCCAATTCGCGCCAGTTGACCTTCGACAATCGCTATCACGCCTTCCCCACGATCTGTGATGGCGGCAAAACGGTCGCCTATGAAACGGATTTGGGCGATTCCGAGGGCCTCAGCCACATTTGGAAACTCGATCTGCAGAGCGGCACGACCACGAAGCTGACCAATAGTCTCGGCGAGTTTCGTCCCGCCTGCGCGGGCGACTCCGATTGGATTTTTTATCAGGGACAGACCACGGGAGGGGCATCCTACATCTTCAAAGTGAAATCATCCGGCGGCGATCCAGTCCGCGTATCCGACGACCCGGTGCTCGGTCCTCCTCTTCTCACGATCGACGGCCATTTGCTTCTGTTTGCCGTCGCGCTGCCAAGCGGAGCGCCTGTCGCAAAAATTGCCGCGCCCGATACGGGCGCGATCGTGGGAGAGAAGACGCTTGAATCGACGATCGATGCCGCTCATCGCATCGGCGCGTGGATGCCCGGTAATGGCGCGGTCGCGATCGCGGATGTCCGCACCGGCGTACCCAATCTTTGGGCAATCCCGTTTATCGGCGGTGGTGAAGAAAAGCAACTCACGCGCTTCACGTCCGGCGCCATTTTTCGCGTCGCCTACTCGCCCGACGGCAAACTCATCGCCGTCGCCCACGGCTCCGAAGACTCCGATGCCGTCCTCTTCACCCCCGCAAAGTGACGATCCGCTGGACAGGGCTCCCAGGTCGACGGTTAGTCGAGCCTGGGAGATCAATCGTCATCCCGAGGCGGGCGGTCTTGGCTCGCCGAGGGATCTGCTTTTGCCTTCGCATTTCCGGGTGCCCCACCGTCGTTTTTTTGAGGGGGGATCTTCTCACTCTCCGATTGACCGCGCGCCACGTCGCTTCTGCGTAGGGGCACAGCATGCTGTGCCCGGCACCATTGCTCGGCATGGCGTAAACCATTTGCCTCACATGTCAGTCTTGGCCCAAACGCTCATCGCCACGCCGAGACTCAACCAGCTGCGACCCTCTGACGATGGCTAAGGTTTCGACGTAGCGCCGGGTTCTTCAGCCCGGCAGGGGTTCGGACTTTCAGGAGTCCACAGACTCGCGCGCTTGCAATCCGGTTCCCGTTTACTAAGATGGTCGCGTGGAGAGCACGTGGAGTCACAGCGAACGAAGCGGCCGGAAGGCCGCGGCACTGCACGTTCACCTGCAATCGTATTCCGATCGCGAACATCTTCACAAACAGGAGACTCACAATGGCACGGTACGGCAAAGCGGCAGGCAGAAGCGTGGCGAGGGTATTACGCGAACAAAAGGAAGGAAAACTTCGCTCCGGACGAGGCGGCAAAGGCGGCAAGGTGACGAGCCGCGCGCAGGCCATCGCCATCGGACTTTCCGAAGCGCGCAAGCGCGGCGCCAAAGTCCCAAAGAAAAAGCGATGACCCGACCAGGGTTATCGTCCCGAGCGAATACCGTGAAGCGAGGGATCTCTCAGCGTTCTCAGTGTCCAAGTGTCAATTTTCTGCGATTCTCCCTGTCGCCGCTACTCGACAATGCTTGCCAAGTAGAATCGTCTGTAAGTTACAGAAAACAAACGATCCGGGTCTCGGCTACTCGACAAAAAATCGAGGGGGTCACACGCACCTTTTTCGACACCCGAACGTCACTTCTTCAGTCTCCCTTTTTCCGATTTCAGATTTTCGATTTCCGATCCTCGATATTCGAGTCCGGCCGGCACGCGGGCGCGTCGCATGTAAGTTCACGGGAGGAATCATATGAGACTCAATGAATACACCACGCTGGGACGCACCGGGCTGCGCGTCACTCCGCTTTGTCTTGGCGCGATGGGCTTCGGCACCGGCTGGGGTTGGGGCGCGGACGAAAAATCCTCGTTTCAAATGCTCGACCAGTATTTCGACGCCGGCGGAAACTTCATCGATACCGCCGACGGTTACCAGATGGGCCAGAGCGAAGAGATCGTCGGAAAGTACGTCGCCGAACGAAAACTGCGCGACAAGGCCGCGATCGCGACGAAATACACATTCAACTTCGGAAACATCGGCAATCCGAATGCCGGAGGCAACGGTCGCAAAAATCTCTATCGCGCACTCGAAGGGTCGCTCCGCCGCTTGAAGACAGACTTCGTGGACCTCTACTACCTCCACGCGTGGGATCTCATCACGCCCGTTGAAGAAGTTGTTTCGACCATGACTGATCTCGTCCGCGAAGGCAAGATCCGCTACTACGGTCTTTCGGACACGCCGGCATGGTATTTCACGCGCGCGCAAACGCTCGCCGAAAAGGGCGGGCTCGAGCGCTGCGCCACATTGCAGCTCGAATACTCGCTCGCCGAGCGCAACATCGAGCGCGAGCACATTCCCGCTGCGCAGGAGCTCGGCATCGGCCTCTGCCCGTGGAGTCCGCTTGCCGGCGGCCTCCTCACCGGCAAGTACAAGAAAA
>Ga0187780_10003246_pt1 | contig 12294 bp, 12 predicted proteins | sample 1015_Q2_SP10_20__FD_132429 | JGI IMG/M metagenome (GOLD analysis project Ga0187780, IMG submission 132429) | Tropical peat soil microbial communities from peatlands in Department of Meta, Colombia - 1015_Q2_SP10_20_MG | ecosystem: Environmental > Terrestrial > Soil > Wetlands > Peat | place...
CCGACCTCGGCGCCCGCGGCGAGCTCACTCTCCACTTCGGCGGTCGCCTTGTCGATCCGGTACAGAAGCTCGTCCAGCGCGGGCAGGTGACGGGCTTCGTGCGCCGCCCGGATGACGTCACGGGCGAGACCGAGCTGGGTCAGCAGATCGCTCTGAATCGCGAGCGCCCTCTGCATGGAGGAACCGCGGATGTCGGAGAGCGCATAGAGCGGGTAGACGTCGGGGAATACGATGGGCTGCAGGTCCAGGCCCGCACGGTCGCGGCGTGTCTCGAGGCCGTCGAGCACGGCCTTGCGAAAACGCCACTCCACCACTGGGTGGATCGCCGTGAACTTCTCTTTGATCTGCGTCTGGACGCGGGTATTGAGCTCCTCCATGCTGCGCCTGACCGCCATGGAAAAAAGCGGCAGCACTTCGTGCAGCTTCGGCAGGTGGTGCGCGTCCAGGTCGCCCGGGTTAGGCGAGCCCAGCGACAGCACGCCGATGACCTTGTCCTGGTAGTGCAGCGGCGCGACAACTTTGTTGCGTATGCCGTTTCGAATCGCGTCGTCCTCAGCCGGCGTCCGCTCGGGCTGCGCGGCGAGGTCACGGATGACCAGCGGCCGCCCTGCGTTCACCGCGCGCTCGAAGATCGAGCCGGCAAAATCCTTGGTGCGGTAGTGTGACGAGTCGGCGAAGATGCAGGCGTTCTCATGACGCTGGCCGTAGTTGAGCATCAGCACGCGTTCGCCGTCGATGGCCGCGAGGCCCAGGAGCAGCTGCGGACGGCGGAACAGCGTGCGCAGCCGGTTCTGGAGCCCGAGAAAGCGCTCGTTGGAAACGATCGACTCGCGGTCGATGAGATCGCGCTTGAGCGCCGACAGGACCTCCTGGTCGGTGACTTCCAACGCACGGAAGATCGTGAAACCGCGAATCACGAACTGCTCGGGCGGCAGCGCTTCGCGCAGCCAGGCGGGATCGAGCAGGTTCGCATGCAGGTGCTGTCTCACCTCATCGCTCAATACAGGCACGCCGCTTCTGGTCGCGACCTCCTCGAATCTCCAGTCGAAGAACACGCGGAAGTGGCGCTCGAGCCCGGTCTCGGGATCGTCCACAGCGCAGATGAGCGGGTAGTCGACATCGACCTCGATGCCGTACACGCGTCGCAGGACCAGCGCGTAGGCGTAGCCCATCCGCATGGCTGCGACCATCGGCGTGTCGAGGTTGACCCGTGCGCGGATGGCCCCTTGCTCGTCCAGCAAGAGCCGCCGCATCAGCGGCGTCGCGTAGAAGCCACGAAGCTGGAAGGGGAACATGGCGGCGCCGTATTCCTGTTCCCAGTTGGCCCGCGGGAACACCGCCGCCATCAGGACGTCGACCAGATCGCGATGGCGCTCGATCACGGAAGCGTCCGAGATGGTGCCGGTCAGCTCGGGGGCGGCGCGAAGCTCGTCGGCGACAATGCGCGCAAAAGCCGCCTTGGCCGGCCCTTCGGCCGCCATGGTCTCAGTCCAGAAAGCGATCAGCGGCTCGAGGCTCAGCTCGCAGCGGAACGGAAACTCGCTGGCTGGCGTCCTGAGCGCCGTCTGGATGTCGGCAAAGTCCTCGCGCTTGGGCTCGTCCGGCAGCCCCAGATCCAGATCGTGTGCATGCATGTCGGTCATTGTAGCAGGCGCATCCGCCCGACGAGAACCGCTCAGCCGCCGTAGCGTTCTGTACGAATCGTGGAGGCCGCCACGCCGAGGCCGAGCAGAAGCTCCGTCGCGGTTTCCACGAAAGGGTTTGCGCCGCATACGAACACGATCTTCGGTGCGCTCGGCAGGTGTCGAAGCGCCTCGCCCAGCGCCGCCGCATCGATGCGGCCGGTACGAACCCCCGCGGGTGGGTCGATCTGGCGCGTCAGCGTCGGGAGGTAGTGCAGGCCATCCGTACGCAGCGCGTAGCCGCGCAGCTCGTCGCCGAATATCAGATCGGCAGCGGTGCGCGCCGAATAGACGAGTGCGGCTGCGACGCTGCTGGCTCGCGCGGCGCGATGCCGGAGCATACACGTGAGCGGGACAACACCCGAGCCCCCGCCCACCAGCAACACGGGGCCGCTATCATCGATCGACCAGGTGAAGTGTCCGCCGATCGGTCCGCGCAGCTCGATCTCGTCTCCCACGGCGGCGGTGTCGAAAAAGAACGGCGAGACCTCGCCTTCCTGCAGGCACTCGATGGCCAGCTCGAGTCGATCGCCGGTCTCCGGCGCAGACGCGATCGAGTAGCTGCGCTGCGCTTCATAGCCGTCTGGCGCTGTGAGGCGCACGTCCATGTGCTGGCCGGGAACGAAGCGCAGCGGCTGCGCGAGGCTGAAGAAAAAGCTCTTGACCGTCGGCGTGCGCGCCTCGACGGCGGCGATCGTGAAGGCCTGCCATCGGAGCTTCTGGGGCGGCCCTTGATTCAAACCCTCGTTCATGGTGGATCACTCATTGCATAATATTGCATGATCGTCGATCTGATCGACGGAACCTACGAGCTGTTCCGCCACTTCTACGGGCTGCACCGTTTCAACCAGGGCAAGGACGCGCCCTACGGCGCTGTAATCGGCGTGCTGCAGACGGCGCTTCAGATGCTCGAGAAGGGCTCGACCCATCTGGGCGTGGCGACCGACCACGTGATCGAGTCCTTCCGCAACGGTCTCTGGCCCGATTACAAGACCGGCGACGGGATCGAGCCCGCGCTATTCACGCAGTTTCAGCCGCTCGAAGACGCGCTCACTGCCATGGGCGTAGCGGTCTGGCCGATGATCGAGCTCGAGGCGGACGATGCGCTGGCCTCTGCCGCGCACATCGCCTCGGCCGACGAGCGCGTGGAGAAAGTCTGCATCTGGACGCCTGACAAGGACCTCGCGCAGTGTGTCCGCGGCGATCGGGTGGTACAAGTGGATCGCAGAGCCAAGAAGATCCTCGATGCGAACGGCGTGCGCGAGAAGTTCGGCGTGGAGCCCGCGCTGATTCCCGACTACCTAGCACTGGTCGGCGATACAGCGGATGGCTATCCAGGCATCGCCGGCATAGGAGCGGTCACCGCGGCGAGGCTGCTGAATCGCCACGGGGCGCTGGAGAAATTCGCGCCCGAGGTACTGAGAGACGAGCGCGAGCTTGCGCTGCTGTTCAAGCGACTGGCAACGCTCAGGACCGATGCCGACCTCTTCAGTGATGTCGACGAGCTGCGCTGGCGCGGTCCGACTGACGCGTTTGCAGAATGGGCGAAGCGGATGGGAGCGGATCGTCTAGTTGAACGGGCACGCAATACGGCAAGAGGAGAGAAGCCCGCCCACTAGTCACCCGAGTAGCGCTGCTCCCGCCACGGATCACCGTACATGTGATACCCGCGCAGCTCCCAGAAACCGGCTTCGTCGCGCTCGGTGAACTGCAGCGCCTTCACCCACTTCGCCGATTTCCAGAAGTACAAATGCGGGACGAGTAGCCGCGCAGGGCCGCCGTGCTCGGCTGGAATCGGCTTGCCGTCGTAGGCGATCGCCACCATGCCGCGGCCATCGAGGAGGTCGTTCGTCGGTACATTCGTGGAGTAGCCGTCGTAGGAATGCGCCAGCGTGAATGCGGTGGGCGCCTCCAGCCCGACGTCGGCCAGCAGATCCCGGATGCTCACGCCCTCCCACGCTGTGTCGAACTTGCTCCATTTGGTCACGCAGTGAATGTCGCGTGTGATCTGCGTCACAGGTAGACGGATGAAATCCGCCCACGACCAGCTCTTGACCGGGCGAGGCCCGACCTGCAGCGTGAGACGCCAGTCCTCGAGCCCTACGTGCGGCGTAGGTCCCGCCGACAGCACCGGAAAATCCGTCGTGACGAATTGCCCAGGCGGCAAGCGCCCCGCTTGCGCGGCCGCGCCGCTCCGGCCTCTTCCGCTGAATCCGCGTGTCGCCACTGGAGTCTCCTATGAAGTGATTTCTACATAACAAGAACGTTCAAAAGGTCCGCAAACCCGTTCAAGAACGGACCTGCCCCGTGGCCTACACTGCGTTCTCATCATGGAAGGGGTGTAGGCATGAAGATCAATCACTTATTCAAGGCGCTGCTGATCGCTGGGATGCTAACTGCCGGGGCCACGTCGTGGGCAGGCGACGGCGCCATCCGGGTGAGCAACGAGGGCGGCGCGCCGGTCGCGCGCTTCAGCCTGGGCGACTCGCACTGCGTGCTCAAGGATGACCGGGTGCTCTGCACGCCGGCTTCCAAGCTGGCCCGTTGAGGAGCTCGAACCATGGCAACCAAAACCTTGACCGGCCTGATGTTCGCCGCCGCCGTGGCCGGCGGCACCGTCAGTATCGATAGCGCCGACCCGGCGCCGCTGTGCGCTGTCATATCTGCCCACTTCTCGGCGGGCGCCGGGGCCAGCATGCCCGGTGCACCACTGTTCCTCACGCTGCCGACCGCGCGCCCGGTCGGCGCCAATGCAGCCGACGCCGCGCTCGCGCGCCCACGGATCCTGCGCATCACACGCTAACCGCAGCGAGGCCGATCAGCGCCAGCTTCAGGGCGCGAGCCGCAGCGCGCGCAGGTCCGCCTCGAGCTGCGCGAAGCACTGCTGCAGCGCCTCGCTCAGCCCTTTTGTGATGGCGTCTGCGCTGCGGTCCGGAACGCGCACGCGCTGCTCGTACATGTGCTGCAGCACGATCTGACGTTCAGGGTTCCCCATGTGCGTGACGAACACCTGAATGCTGAACACAGCCTCGGTCTTGCTCTTGTCGCGCAGGTCGCCGTACATGGCGGTCACCTGCCCTTCGAGGGCGTAGGGCGCGTCGAGGGTGCTCGACGGCGGCAGCGTGGTGGCGAACACGCGGCGCACTCTCAGCCACTCCACCAGCTCGCTGGTGACCATGGCGCGCGGGGCGACAAAGAATTCGTCGTAGAAGTCGGACTCGTAGCGTTCCTGATCCACGCGGTAGACGAGCGTGCGCTCCGAGAACGGCGCGGAAACCTCGATGCCCGTGATTCGGATGGCCCCCGCCTGCGCGGGGGCCTCGTCGACGGGCTTGGGCACGGCGTCGAGAAGGTAATAGTGCTTGGCGAGCGCGGGACGAGACAGGTCGACGCAGCCCGCGTTGAGCAGCAGCAGGGTCGACAGCACCAGCACGTCGAGAAGTCGCTTCATCGGTCAGCGTCTGCCGGGGGGACTGTTGGGTTTGGGCGGCTCGCCGAAGATCACGCCCGAAGGATAGCGCTTGGCGTTCTCGGACAGCTCGCGCAGATTGTCGGAGATCTGGCGCAGATTGTTGAGCGTCGCGGCCACGTCGTTCTCGCGCCCAGCGATGAGGCGATCGACGCGGTTGAGGGAGCGGTCGAGCTGCGTCAGGATCTTCTGGATCTGGTCCGACTCGGCGATCTTGCGGATACGCGCCGCGGTTGCGGCCGCATCCTGGCCGACCTCCGCGGCTTCGCGCGAGGCACTGGCGATGTTGCCGGGCACCGCATCCCACGCCGGGTTGCCCACGATCCTGCGCAGCTGCTGCACGGTCTGACGCGCATCGACCAAGAGCGCGACAGCTTCTTTCGAGGCCTGGGCTACGTCCGCCTCGTCCACCTTGCGCGTCAGCGTCACGGCCAGTGTGTTGATGCTGTTGACCAGGCCCTCCACGTCTACCTTGGCCAGATGCGTCATGAGATCCTGGGCATTGGTGAGGATCCTCCCGAAGTTGCTGGCCGTGGAAGGGATGTAGTAATGCTCGGGCGTCCAGTCGATGGCGATCGGCGGATTGCTCTTGGGATCGACGTAGTCGATCTCCAGATAGGCGAGCCCGGTGATGCCGAGCGGCGCCTGGCGCACGCGCAAGCCTTTCTGCACTTCGCCATTGATGATGTGCTCGACCTCGTCGGGCGGCAGCCGGCCGAGCACGTCGGGACGCACCTTGAAGCGGACCAGCACCAGCGGCTTGCGCTGGGCGAGCGGCCGATCCTGCTCGTATTCCGTGTAGGTGAAATTGACATACGTGACGCTGCCCACCAGCACGCCGCGGAACAACACCTTCGAGCCCGGCTCGAGACCCTGCACCGATTCGTTGAAGTAGGTTTCCATCGCGATCTGCTTGCGAAAGAACGTGCCGGCGCCCAGCACCAGGATCAGCGCGATAATCGCGGCGAGAGCGAGCAGCAGAAACACGCCCAGGCGGAAGTAGGGCAGCTTCCCGTTCACATGAGCACTCCCGTCCCCGGCGCCGCCATTAGCCCGCCTCCACTCCGGCGGCGGGCTGCCGATTGAAGAACTGGTGCACGACCGGGATGTCGCTGTGATCGCGCAGCTCCTGCGGGCGGCCCTCCGCCACGATGCTGCGCGACTGCCGATCGAGCATGATGACCCGATCAGCGATAGCGAAGATGCTGGGCAGCTCGTGCGTCACGACGACAAACGTGATGCCCAGCCCCTGCTTGAGGCGCAGAATCAGCTGGTCGAGCCCGGCGGACGTGACTGGGTCGAGCCCGGCCGACGGCTCGTCGAGGAACACGATCGCCGGGTCGAGCGCCATGGCGCGTGCGATGGCAGCGCGCTTCTGCATGCCGCCGCTCACCTCGGCCGGCAGGCTGTCGGCGAAGTCGCGCAAGCCCACCAGGTCGAGCTTCATGCGCGCGATCAGCTCGATCGCTTCGTCCGGCAGCTCGGTGTATTCCTCCAGCGGGAAGCGCACGTTCTGCGCGAGCGTCAGGGAGCCGAACAGCGCTCCGCTCTGATACGCGACCCCGATGCGCCGAAGCGCGAGCAGCCGTGCAGCGCCCTGGACAGTGGCGATGTCGATGCCGTCGAGCCAGATGTGACCGCTCATCGGAGGAAACAGCCCGATCAGGTGCTTGAGCAGAGTGCTCTTGCCGCTTCCCGAACCGCCCAGGATCGCGAAGACCTCTCCGCGCTGCACCTCGAAGCTCAAATCCTCCAGCAGCGCGCGGTCGGCGTAGCCTGCGGTCAGATGCTCGACGCGGATGACGGCGGGCTCTACGCTCATAACCCCAGAATGTTGAAGATCACCGCGAATATGCTGTCCGCGGCGATGACCAGGATGATGCCGCCGACCACGGCGTGCGTTGTCGACTGGCCCACAGCGCTCGCCCCCTCGCCGGTCTTCAGGCCTTGCAGGCAGCCCACACCCGCCACCAGCAGACCGAACACGAAGGCTTTGACCAGGCCGCCGAACAGATCGCCCAGGGTCGCGATGCTTTGGACCTGATGAAAGTAAGTGACGAACGGGATACCGAAGGTCCGCATCGCGACTGCACCACCCAACAGTCCGACGAAATTGGCCATCGCCGTGAGCAGCGGGGCGATCAGGAATCCGGCGAGCATCCGCGGCACCACCAGGAACTGCACGGGCGACACGCCCATGGTGATGAGGGCGTCGATCTCCTCGTTCACCTTCATCGTGCCGATCTCCGCGGCGAAGGCCGAGCCCGAGCGCCCGGCGAGAACGATGGCGGTCATCAGGGGGCCCAGCTCGCGCAGCACGGCAAGCGCGACGGCATTGGCCACGAAGACGTCGGCGCCGAAGTCGCGTATCGCAACCGCGGTCTGGAACGCCAGGATCACGCCGATCAGGAATCCGATCAGCACCACAATGGGAACGGCATCCGCTCCCATGCGCTGTGCGATCAGCACGGGCTCGCGCCAGCGTACGCGGCGCAGATTGGTCAGCGTGTCGACGGCGGCGGCGGCCGCTTCGCCGACGAACGCGACGCGTTCGTAAGCCTGGCGCAGAACAGCGATGCCCACCTCGCCGACGCGCTCTGCCAGAGGCTCGTCGAGCCGCGGCGGCGGCGGGCGATCCTCGAATCCCCTGGGATCGAACTGGCGAAGCAGGCGGTCGAACGGGCTCCGCAGGTTGCGTACGCTAACCTCGGCGCCCGGGGCGCGGGGGCGCCGCAGCAGATCCACCAGCAAGGCAGCGCCTGCAACGTCGCAATACGCCACGCCGCTTGCATCGACGATGACGGGGACCGATGTGCGGCTGGCAAGAGCGGCGAGGGCAGCGTCCCATAGATGGCCGACCGAGTACGCGTCCAACCGTCCGGACAAGCGCAGGACGGCGGCATCGCTCTCAGGCGGGCCGGCCTCGAGGAGTGCGTCGGAGGATTGCGCGGGCATGCAAGCGCGTCGCAGGGAGAAACAGGCACGAATCGGAACGGCTCAAGCTTACTCGAAGGTGTAAGCCAAGCCTATATCTGCCTCTTGAAACGCCTGGCGACTCTACCAAGACCCTGTCGCCGTGCGGGTTACAAGCCCTTCTGCGAGGGCGATCGCAGGATTCTCCAAGAACGGGGCTTGACGGTCGGATACCATGCCGCCGTCAACTCACTGAGACCACCATCGTGAACCACCCTCTTCTGCCTGCGTCACCCGCGCTGGCCGAGGCGCTGCTGACCCACGGGCCGGCCGCTGATCGAGCCGCCCAACTGATGCTCTATGGCCAGTTCGTCGGCTCCTGGGACGGGACCGTGGTGGTCCACGAGGCCGGGGCCCGCCGCGAGTCTTCGTGCGAAGTCCACTTCGGCTGGGTGCTCGCGGGGCGGGCCGTGCAGGATGTCTGGATCACACCCTCGCGCCGTGCGCGGGGGCCTGCGGAGCAGGACCGCATGTACGGCACCACCTTGCGCATCTACGACCCGCGCAGCGATATCTGGCACATCACCTGGCTCGACCCCGTCCGCCAGGTGTACGACCACATGACCGGCCGCCAGGTCGGCGCAGACATCGTGCAGGAATACCGCAACGACCAGGGCGCCCGCTGCCAGTGGCGCTTCACGGAGATCAGGCGGGACTCCTTCCACTGGATCTCGCGCGATTCCGCCAATGGGGGTCAAGATTGGAATCTGCGCGCCGAATTCTTCCTGCGGCGGTGCCTGCCTGCATGACTAGACCTATCTCAATCTTCCCCGCGTGAGTGCACCAGTTCTGTGCGCGGCCAACTTTTACTGCTCTTGCCAGTCCAACGGCGGGAGACGGGTCGTTGCAGACGGCGCCGTGCCCGGCACGCCCCGGTCATTTGAATTTCCTACAACCGCAAGGAGCTCATCATGCTGAAGACCAGCCTTGTCACCTCCGCCTTCGCGCTCGCCGCGGCTTTCGCCTTCCCCGGCGTGTCGCTGGCCGACCATCACGACATGGGCAAGCTCGACGCCGCCTTCAAGGCCGCCGACAAGGACAACGACGGCACGCTCGACAAGGAAGAAGCCAAGGCCATGCCGCGCGTCGCCAAGAACTTCGATGCCATCGACGCCAACCACGACGGCACGGTGTCGATGGACGAGATCAAGGCATTCATGAAGACCGCCATGCGCGAGAAAGGCGAAGCCGCCTTCAAGAAGGCAGACAAGGACAACGACGGCACGCTCGACAAGGAAGAAGCCAAGGCCATGCCGCGCGTCGCCAAGAACTTCGATGCCATCGACGCCGACCACGACGGCACCGTGTCGATGGATGAGATCCATGCCTACATGAAGGCGATGCACCAGAGCAAACAGCAGTAACACTCGCTCGACAGCTTCTTCAGGCACGCGCACCCCTCTCCCATTGGGAGAGAGGGGCCAGGGGTCACAGAGGCCGCGCAGCGTACCCCTCTGGGAGAGGGCGGGGTGAGGGGCGGTATGCTACCGTTCGCGTTCTTCCCGACCCCCGACCCTGCCCATGAACGGCGCCGAAAGTCTGGTCCGCACGCTGCTCGCGTGCGGCGTCGACACCTGCTTCGCCAACCCCGGCACGTCCGAGATGCACTTCGTCGCCGCGCTCGACCGCGTCGCGGGCATGCGCTGCGTTCTCGGGCTGGCCGAGACGATCGTGAGCGGATGCGCGGATGGCTATGCGCGCATGGCGGAAAAGCCGGCCGCTACCCTCACCCACTGCGGGCCCGGTTTCGCCAACAGCATCGCCAACGTTCACAACGCGCGCCGGGCGGGCGCGCCGATGGTGAACATCGTCGGCGACCACGCGACTTATCATCGCCCGTTCGATCCCCCGCTCACCACCGACACCGAAGGGCTCGCGCGCGCGGTCTCGCACTGGGTGCGCACCAGCAGCTCGTCGACGCGCGTCGGTGTGGATGGCGCGGCGGCCGCGCAAGCGGCGCTGACTCCGCCCGGTCAGATCGCCACCTTGATCCTCCCGGCCGACACGGCCTGGAACGAGGGCGGTGAGGTCGGCGCACCTTTGCCGGTCCCGGCTCGCCCCGCCGCGGCTCCCGACGCGCTGCGCGCCATCGCGCAGGCGCTGCGCAGCGGCGAGCCGGCGATGCTGATTCTGTCGGGGCAGGCGCTGTCCGAGGCGGGGTTGTACGCGGCGCACCGGGTTGCGCACGCGAGCGGTGCCAAGCTGCGCACTCCGACGCAGGTGCCGCGGATGGCGCGCGGGCGCGGGCGCGCGCCGGTCGATCGCATTCCCTACGTAGTGGACAACGCGTTGAAAGTGCTCGCAGGCACTCGGCACGTGATCCTCGTGGGCGCGAAACCGCCGACCGCGTTCTTCGCGTATCCGGGGAAGCCGAGTCTCACGTCTCCGCCCGACGCGATCACGCATGTGCTCGCGCGACCCGAGCAGGACGCCGTGGCAGCGCTCGAATGGCTGGCGGATGAACTGGGCGCGCCGAGGAAGGTCTCCATTCCACAGGGCGCAAAACCGCAGGCCGCGCGCGGGAAGTTCGAGCCCGAGGCGTTTGCCCACACCCTCGCCGCACTGTTGCCGGAGAACTGCATCGTGTCGGAGGACGCCGTGACGTCCGGGCGTCAACTGTTCCCGCCCACCTTTCACGCCGCTCCGCACGATTGGCTGCAAAACACCGGCGGCGCAATCGGGATCGGGTTTCCCCTGGCGACGGGTGCTGCCATCGCGAGCCCCGGCCGGAAAGTGGTATGCCTCGAGGCCGACGGCGCGGGTATGTACACGGTGCAGTCGCTGTGGACGCAGGCCAGGGAAAAGCTCGACGTCGTCAATGTGATCTTTGCCAACCGGATCTACAAGATCCTGCAGGGCGAGCTGCTGGCGGTTGGCGCGCAGCCGGGCCGTGCCTCGAACGAGCTGTTCGATCTGGCACGCCCAGCGCTCGACTGGATCAAGCTCGCAGACGGCATGGGGATGGAAGCGACCCGCGTCGAGACGCTCGAGGGCTTCGCCGACTCTTTCAAGGCGGCGTGCGGCCAGCGCGGACCGTTCCTGATCGAATTCCAGATCTAGCGTGAGGGGGGCTTCTGGATTCCGGGTTCCGCTTCGCGGCCCCGGAATGACGGCTCCCCTGTAGCCGGCACCGCGCGCAGCACAGCTGGGAAGTAATACAACAGGGTCAGCGTGCGCGCTACATAGTGGACGTACAGCGCGGCCCACAGTCCATGGTTGCCCCAGGGTCTGAGCAGCCACCATCCGAAGAGAAAGATCACCACCGACATGAGCATCGCGTTTCGCATCTCGGCAGCGCGGGTCGCGCCGATGAAGATACCGTCGAGCTGGAAACACCAGACGCCGACCAGGGGCGCGAGCGCGGCCCAGGGCAGATAGGTGCGCGCGGCCGCTCGGACCGGTTCGTCCACCGACAACAGGGCGATGATCGCTGGGCCGAGCGGCAGCACCACCGCAGAGGCAAGCACCGCGACCCACGCCGCCCACCACGTGGTCATGCGCACTGCGGACAAGAGGTCAGTGCGGTTCGCCTCTCCCACCGCTCTGCCGACGAGCGCTTCGGCGGCGAACGCCAGTCCATCCAGAAAGTACACAGCCACGGCGACGATGTTGATCAGCACCGCGCTGGCGGCGAGCGTCGTATCGCCCTGTTTCGCGCCCTGGGCCGTAAACCACGAGAAGATGAAGATCAGCGCCAGCGAGCGGATCATGATGTCGCGGTTGACCGCCAGAGTGCGCCGGACGCGATCCGGCGCCAGCAGCCTGCCGAAATTCCAGCGTCCGCCAAGTGCGCGCAGCTGAAATGCCGCGATGATCAGGCCGGTCGCTGCCGCCACCACCTCCGCCACGACTGTGCCGCCGGCGACGCCTTTCACTCCCAGTCCCAGCCCGAGCACGAACAACGCGTCCAGCACAATGTTGGTGATGTTCAGCACGAGCTGCAGCGCGAGCGCGACCCGCGCACGGCCGAGGCCGATGAACCAGCCGAGCAGGGCGTAGTTGGTCAGCGTCGCGGGCGCGGCCCAGATCCGGACGTCGTAGTAGTCGCGCGCCAGCCCTTCTACTCTGGGGCTGGCCGCAAGCAGCGTGAACGCGGCCTCTCGAAGCGGCCACTGCAGCGCGATCAGCGCCGCGCCGACCGCGAGCGCGATCAGCACCGCGCGCCCGAGG
>Ga0187780_10003247_pt1 | contig 12294 bp, 5 predicted proteins | sample 1015_Q2_SP10_20__FD_132429 | JGI IMG/M metagenome (GOLD analysis project Ga0187780, IMG submission 132429) | Tropical peat soil microbial communities from peatlands in Department of Meta, Colombia - 1015_Q2_SP10_20_MG | ecosystem: Environmental > Terrestrial > Soil > Wetlands > Peat | place...
CCACAAGCCAGCGGCTCGCACAAAAGATCGTGCGCGAGATTCGTTCGGGCTCAGGCCACCCACCCCCGGCCGTTTCCAACGCAATGCGCCAATAGGGTCTGAGCTTCAGGGATGCGTCATGTTTTCCGGGCGGACGACTTCGTCGAATTCCTTCTCCGTCAAATAGCCGAGCTCTAGCGCCGCCTGGCGAAGGGTCAACTTTTCGTGGTGCGCCTTCTTGGCAATTGCAGCGGCCTTGTCATAGCCAATCTTGGGCGTCAATGCGGTGACGAGCATTAGAGAGCTGTTCAGGTGGTGCTGGATCGCGGGAAGGTCAAGGCGCATCCCCTCGATACAATGCTCTCGAAACGAGCCGCACGCGTCCGTGAGCAGGCGTGCGGAGTTGAGAAAGTTGTGGATGATAACTGGTTTGAAGACGTTGAGCTGGAAATTGCCTTGTGAACCGGCGAAGCTAACCGTGACATCATTGCCGAAGACTTGGGCGACGACCATGGTGATGGCCTCGGACTGCGTCGGGTTGACCTTGCCGGGCATGATGGAGGAGCCGGGCTCGTTTTCTGGCAACACGAGCTCGCCAAAACCGGCGCGAGGACCGGAGGCCAGCCAGCGGATATCGTTGGCGATTTTCATTAGCGACGCCGCGAGCGTCTTGAGCGCACCGCTCGCAAAAACGAGTTCATCGTGCGCAGAAAGCGCGGCGAATTTATTCGGATGGGACCGAAACGGAAGACCTGTCAGTTCGGCGATTTTTCTCGCCGCGCGCTCGGCAAATTCTGGGTGTGCGTTAAGCCCAGTGCCGACGGCTGTGCCGCCGAGGGCCAGGTCGTATAGGTCCCACAGCGCTTCGCGAATCCGCGCGAGGTCGCGGTCCAGCAGGCTCACCCATCCGGAGATTTCTTGGCCGACGGTGAGGGGAGTCGCGTCCATAAGGTGCGTCCGCCCGATCTTGACGACGTTCGCGAACTCGCGAGCTTTGTCGTCGAGCGCGTAACGCAGCTGCTCGACAGCTGGAATCAAATCCTGGGCCACGCGCGACGCGGCGGCAACGTGCATGGCCGTGGGAAACGTGTCGTTTGATGACTGGGACATGTTGACGTCATCATTCGGGTGAATCGGCTTCTTGCTGCCCATCACCCCGCCCGCCAGTTCGATCGCGCGATTCGAGATCACTTCGTTCGCGTTCATGTTGGTCTGTGTGCCGCTGCCGGTTTGCCAGATGCGTAGCGGGAAATGTTCGTCGAGCTTTCCGGCGATAACCTCGTCGGCGGCCTGCACAATCAATTTGGCTTTTTCAGCCGGGAGCTTGCCGAGATCTTGGTTCACGAGCGCTGCGGCCTTTTTCAGGATCCCAAACGCACGGATCAGCTCCCGCGACATCGTATCGGTTCCGATATTGAAATGAATCAGCGAGCGCGCCGTCTGGGCGCCGTAGTAGCGGTCCGACGGCACTTCGACAGTGCCCATACTATCCGACTCCATGCGGGTCGCTGGTTTTGGCGCAGGTGCTGTCTTGGTGTCCACGCGATCTCCTGTTCCTTATCAACTACACACGGGCGAGTCTCGCCGCACCGAGAGATTAGAATACTGCGGAAAGTCCTGAAGTGCAGCTGTACTTTGCGCAACGGAGTTGGGCTTGCACGTTTGTGCAACGGGAGGTTGCGCATCCGCCCCCAAAGGAATCATCATGCTACTAGGATCTGCCCAGCGAATCCTAGAAAACCATAAAGAATTCAGGGCGATCGCGCCCCCACGGTCGACGAACGTGCGCAGATGGCCCGGACTGACGGTCTAAGATGAGCGAAACGGGACGCCAATGGGAAGGCCAGATCATCGCTGGGAAATTCGAGTTGCGCGCATATCTCGGCGGGTCCGAACAAGGCTGCGTTTTCGAAGCTGAACGCCAGGGGCAGCAGGTCGCAATCAAACTGATTCATGCGAACGAAACGCAGGCAAGGAATCATCTTTTGCGCTGGGCGCAGACCGCGAGTCTTTCGCATCCTCACCTTGTCCGGTTGTTCGAAACCGGGCGCTGCCGAATCGGGGACGCAGATCTTGTCTACGTCGTAATGGAACGCGCGGATGAAGCTCTGGCGGAGATTCTGCCGCAGAGGGCGCTGACGCCGGCCGAGGCAGGTGAGATGCTGCCGCCGATTCTAGCTGCTCTTGCTTACCTGCATGGCCAGGGTTTCGCGCATGGGTCGATTCAGCCGTCAAACATTCTGGCGGTCGGCGAACACGTAAAGATTTCAAGCGATGGAATTTGCCCGATCGGCGCACAGCAGAACCGATCGAGCGCCTACGACGCGCCCGAATTGTCGGGCACAGGGTGCTCGGCGGCGGCCGATGTCTGGTCGCTAGGCCTGATCCTCTCGCAGGCACTCACGCAGCAAATCCCTCGATGGCAGGAGAGCAGTGGAGCCGACTCGACTTTCCTGGAAGCCGTGCCGCAGCCATTCTTGGACATTGTCCACAACTGTCTACGACGCGACCCGCAGAGTCGGTGGACCGCAGGAGACATTTTGGCTCGATTGCAACTGTCACATCGTCCACCCGCCATGCACCCGGAAGCGGCACTGCAAGTGCCACCGGCAAGGGCGCCCAAAAATTCGTCAAGACTGGTGCCAGCGACAGTGCTAATCGTGCTCGTGGGAATGATCGTTCTCGCGATAGGGAAGATACGAGACCGCTCTCAGAACCGGCAGGATGAAGTTGCTGCGCGTGAGCCGACACCAGCGGCCGGCGAGAAAACGCACAAGACTGCGTCTTTATCGCCACATGAGGCCATAACAGCGGGAACAGAGCGACCCGATGCGGCTCCCACGGACAAATCTTTATCCCTCAGCGAACCGAAGCAAAGCGCCACCCCTTCGCCCGCAGCATCGGCCGATGCCGCTTCGGCCTTTGCAGAGTCTTCAGCTGCTTCGGACCAAGCGACCGAGCGAGTGATACCGGAAGTCCCACAGAAGGCGCGGGATACAATCCACGGGACTGTGAAGGTTGGGATTCGAGTCGACGTGGACCCCTCGGGTCAAGTGACCGCGGTCAGCATCGACTCCCCAGGGCCGAGCAGATACTTTGCGAACCTGGCGGCTGGCGCTGCCAGACGGTGGACGTTCGTGCCCGCTCGAGCCGATGATGGAATGACACATCGTGTGTGGATCTTGCGATTTGAGTTTGCGCAGGCCGCTACAAAGGTGTTTGCAACGCGGCTGCGCCAGTAGCGGTGCGTTCGATCCCTGTGCCGCCGATCATCGGCACGCGCCAAGCAGGAACTCACGCCCTGCCCCATTGTCGCGCCCGGAAATTCCCCTCAGATTCGAACGGCAACACCTTGCAGATCGCGAGGCCAGCTGAACGGGTATTGCACTCCTGGACAGGGGCTAACCGCGATGAGCCGCGATATGCTGGTTGGGGGGTAGACTGACTACTTCAGAAGAGTTCAACCCTTTCAGGAGAAAAAGGATCCCAGTGTTTCTCCCATCGCGTGGTGTGTCGTCCGGCGGGGAAGTGGAGGAGCCGCCCGTGCCTAGCCGGGAAGGCGAAACGGAACAGACCAAATCGGGAGCCGGTTTGATCCACGCCCAGCAGCTGCCTCCTGCAACCGAGGCGCTGGCAGAGCTATTCCCAGAGGCAGTACCCGAGGAAGCGCCTGGAAACGAAGCTCCACCCGAAAATGAAGGAGCGCACGAAGATCCCCGCCTCGAACTTCTGGAGCTCGAGCCCGCTCCCAAGTGGCGGGGGCTATTCTCATGGCTGTTTCGCTCGAAGGACTCTGAGGCACCTTCCAAAGCGCCGGACCGCGTCGCAACCCCGGAACCTGAAGGCGACCCAAGCTCCGGCACCCCTGCCGTCACAATCTCCGCGGACGCGGCGGGAACGACCGAGGCGTTGATCCCCGCCGACCAATTGCCGGCGGCCGCAGAAATTCTTGCCCAGCTATTCCCTCCGGAACAGCAATCGGCCGAACCACCCGTCGAGCACCCAAAAGGCTCCGATGAGACGGAACGAGCATCTTCGATCGAGCCGCGAAATGGATGCGTGTCCGAAACGCTGACCGATGCTTCCGATCCGCAGCCTTCCGACTCTCGGGAACTCGAACAAACCGAGCCGATAAGTAGCATGCCGGGCGGAGGATTGTCTCCTGCACCTGCCTCCCAATTCCTGGCGGCCGACTCCCGGGGGGCAAAGGAAAGCAACACCGAAGACCGCCAAGTCGGTGAGGGTGATCCCGACGCCCAGGAAGGATCTCTTTCCGCGCCCCTGCCCGGGCAGGAAGGGCGACACGCTCCTTACCGGGACTGGGCGCTCGATGACAAACTGGCGAGCCATCGTGAGTGGGTCGAGTCTCATGGGCGTGCGGGCCAGAGGGCAGACCTTGCGGGGGCTGAGCTGGAAGCCGTTGACTTGATCAGCGTAAACCTGCAGCTTGCCGATCTTCATGATGCGAACCTGCGAGCGGCCGACCTGCTGCTAGCGGATTTACGGGACGCGTGCTTGGTGCGCGCCGACCTTGAGGAATCCTGCCTAGTGGGTGCAAATCTGGAAGGAGCGAATCTGGAAGGGGCTACGCTCGAGACCGCCATGGGCCTTGTGCCGCGACAGCTCGCCGGGACGAATTTACGGGACGCTTTGCTGGCACCGCAGTTGATGGAGTTTGAAGCCGCCGTGAAATTTGCGCGAAACGCTCGCCTGGCGCATCGCTACTTCAGCACCATGACGGTTGCCAGTCTGATTTCATGGCTGCTCGTGAGTAAAACCAGCGATGCCCAACTTGTGAGCGATTCCGCCGTTTTGCCATTTCTCCACTCGCGCGCTGCGGCGGCCGCATTGCCGATCGCCGAGTCGTATCTGATCGTTCCCGTGGCGTTGTTCATCTGCTACCTGTTATTTCATTTTCACTTGCAGCAACTGTGGGAGTCGGTGCAGGAATTGCCAGCAATTTTTCCAAGCGGCGACGTTCTGGGAGAGAATCAGCCAGCCATCATTGTGGGATTGCTGCGTACGCACTTTCGGTGGATGAACCCCGACCCATCCTCCACGCGGCTGGTCGAGCGCGTGGTGGCCTTGTTGCTGGCGTACGGGATAGTTCCCCTAACCTTGTTGCTGTTCTGGGCACGATATTTGACACGGCAGGAGATTCACGGAACGATTTTGCAAACGGCACTCGCAGTGGTCGCGACCGGCATTGCCATCTATGCGACCACGAAAGTGGGCCGGCCGCAGGAGCACTGGGAGTTCGAGAGAAAATGGACGCGGCGACTCGCGGCAAAGATGCGAGCGACGAACCCAGTCAAAACCGCGGCAGTGCTGGGAGCGCTTCTGCTCTTTCTTTCCGCCGGTACCATTGCGGGCGCGCCTCACGAGCGCACCCGCGCACCGCGATTCGGCGCGGCGAACATTCGCCGGTGGGCGCCGACCCTTTTTGCCTGGCTCGGCTACGACCCCTTTGCGGATCTGACAGAGAAATCTCTCTCCACGCGTCCGTCCCTGCGTGTAGAAGATGACCAAATTCAATCGGTCGACGGGGCCCGCTTGAACGGCGTGAGGTTGCGGTACGCGCAGGCTTATGGAGTCTTCCTCGCAAACGCGCACCTATTGCGCTCCAACCTGGAGGGGGCATTTCTTTCCCAAGCGGATCTCCGCGGCGCCGACCTGGGAGAGAGCAATTTGCGATACTCGGTGATGGACCAGGCACGAATGCACGGCGCGAATCTCGACCGCTCGAACCTCACCGAGGCCGATCTCCGGCGCGCCGATTTGCGGGGTGCGAATCTATCTCATTCCGCGCTTGAGGACGCGATTCTGGAGGATGCGCGGCTCGATGGAGCAAGCCTGTACGCCTCGCGACTGGACGGCGCGACGATGAATCGGGCCAATTTCGAGAAGGCGGACTTGCGCGGAGCCTTTCTTGCCGGGGCCCACATGGACCACGCGGATTTGCAGGGGGCGTATTTGTGGTCAGCTGTGCTGTCGAACGCAGATTTGGGCGGTACACAGTTCCAAGGTGCCATTCTCATCGACGCCGACTTGCGAGGCGCCAATCTTGGCGGGGCACAACTGGGCGCGGCTGTTCTGAACAATACGAACCTCAGCGCTACGAGCCTGGAGGGAGCCGACCTACGAGGAGCTTTGGGACTGACGGCCGCGCAAGTTTGTTCCGCCAAATCCAGGCGCGGAGCCGTTATCGATGATTCGCTCAAAGAGCAGGTCGAAGCACAGTGCGGCCCCTCATTCTAGCGCCAGGAGCTCGAGCTCACCTTGGCTCACGGCAGAGCCGAAGCAGAAACGGCGCCATAGAAGGCGAACCACGGACTCGCTGCCTTGCGCTGGTCTTCCCTGCCCACACTCTTGTCCTTGGCGATAGCGCTCTCTTGAGCGAGCCGCGCTTCTCCATTGCGGCGGGCGCGATTACCGCGCGCGTCCGAAACGATCTCCGCGCCTCTTTCCCGGTCCCATTTTCAAGTTGAGCAATCTCTCGGCGAGATTATTTTCAGAAGCCAGGGGATTCGAACGCAGGGCCAGGTGGGGACAGAGGCCATGCTAGAAGAAGAGAATTTGGTGTTGCAAAGCGTTCGATTTGCTTCTGCCCGTGTCGACGATCGAACTCCGTGACCCGAGCTCATCCAAAAGGACCGGGCCATGCCCGGCAAGAAACGGGAGCAAGCATAGCGTGCGCTCCTGAAGCTCGCCCTGCGGCGCGAGCGAATCAATCAAGATGCGCTCGTGACGGTCGAGTACGCCGGAGCGAAAGTTTTCGGCGCGCGCGACCTTCCCTTTCAACTGCGTGAACTGATGAAGCATCTTGGCCTGGGCACCATGAAGCGATTCAACCAGAGTCGCATCGAGCTTCGCCAGGGGATCCTCGAAAGCCTTCATCAGGCGGCGCAGTTCTTCCTCGCTTGCTTCGAACTGGCTCGCCAGTGCGCCCGACAGCGATTTCTGCTCCATTTTTGCGCGCAGGTGCTGACGCCCAGCAAGGACGTCGCGCAGATCGAGCTCGTACTGCGTGACAAAACGTGCGATCGATTGCTCAATGAGGGTAAAGCTCGATCGAGGCAGCATGGCGGGCATGCGACCGAGAAGCGCTTGATATACGACCTGGGCCTGAGCTAGGTAGGTAATTTCCGCAGGGCCCCCGATGTAGGCAGCGGTAGGCAGAATTGTGTCTTGCACGACTGGGCGCAACAGGGCGCTCGGCGAGAAACTCTCCGGTTGTCTCTCAATCGCATCTAGCAACTGACTGGTGGACAGTTCGCGATCGCCCACGACAAAGCCACCCTGGCGCGCCCGAACCGGCTCTCGACGTTCCGCAGTGCTAGCGAAAAGCAGCGTCGTTTCTTGCGTCACTTTCACCTGAGAGGGAAAGCCCGCAGCTTCCAGCTCTTCGGAGCGTGAGAGAAGTGCTTCTTGCAAGGGAGCTGCCTGCTGGGCCGCCGCGCGGAAAGAAGGGACGAAAAGGCGATGGAAACGAGTATCGAGCTGATCGAGGAAAATCATGCCGCGGCCGGCAAGGAGGCGCGCCATGAGTTTACCGAACGCAGAACCGTAGGTGTCGCGCGCCGTGTAGGATTCGTGCAGCGCGCGGCTGATGTCAGCGGCAAACGGACCTTCGAGAGCCTGCGCCGCGGCGCCCACAACGGATTCGATGGCTTGGCCAAGCACGATTTCACCTACGCGACGGCCGGAACCCTCCAACTCCGCCGGCCACTCGTAGCGAACCAGACCGTTGCGCGTAGACCAGTACGCGTGACTGACTTCGCCGAGATCGTGGTCCTCCGTTGCCAGCCAGAAAACAGGGACCGCCTCGATTCCACGGCGCGTCGTATCTTCCGCACAACGAACGGCCGAGAGAGCTTTGTAAAAGGTATAAGCCGGACCCGAAAAAAGACCGACCTGCTGGCCCGTAACAATGGCAACGGCCCCTCGAGCGAGACGCTCTAGATTGCGTGACGTCGCTGAATCGATCTCGCCACCCGGGGCCAACCGACGATTCTGCTCCTCCAAGATTTCCACAACGATCCGGCGCAGACCTCCATCCAGACGAATTTCGCGGGCGGCCGCGTCTACACCTGCGGCTGTAGGAGGATGGCCGAAATACGGCGCAACACGACCAAAATCGTCAAGAAAAGTGGAGAAAAACTTCGCAGTGCGGGGAATTTCGGCGAACCGAAGACAGTGCGACTCCATCGGCAGATTCATGATACACACGGCTCCTCGCACCGGCAACGGCGGGCGGAGGGCCGACCAGGGGATCTGATCAAGTCAGCCACAGGCAAGATTGGATTGGCGCGGGTCGGGTCGGGATTCCGAGAATGGAAAAGAACCAGACGCCATTCACCAACTCCTCACCGGCACGGCTCAGGGCAAGGCGATAGATTTGCGGCGATGCAGGTCCTGCAGGGCAGCCACCTCCGCTGCATGACCCGCCATGGCGCGAATCCCGCGCGCCGCCGCACTGGCTGCGGAAAGCGTCGTGATGCAAGGAACGTTGTAGCGCACGGCAGCGCGACGTATCGATTTTTCGTCATAAAACGACTCACGTCCCAGAGGCGTATTGATGATGAGGCGCACTTTTCCGTTCTTTACGAGATCGACGATGTTGGGTCGACCCTCGTTCACTTTAAAAACGGCCTCAATTTCGATGCCCGCGCGGCTCAGAGCCGCCGCCGTGCCGCGCGTAGCGATAATCTTCAGGCCCGCGGCAGCGAGATCCCTGGCGACGGGCGCGACGTGCCGCTTGTCTTGGTCGTTGACGCTGATGAAAACGCTGCCTTCCCGCGGCAGACGCTGGCCGGCGCCGAGCTGCGCTTTGGCGAAGGCTAGGCCGAACGTCGACGAGATGCCCATGACTTCGCCGGTGGAGCGCATTTCCGGGCCCAGGATGATGTCCACCCCACGGAATTTGTTGAAGGGAAAGACCGGCGATTTCACAGCGTAGAAATCGTGCACGGCAAGTTCCTTTACGCCATTGACCTGCGTGACGGGAAGGTGCAACTCCTTGATTTTGCGGCCCGTCATCAGTCGCGCGGCTAGTTTCGCGAGCGGCACACCCGTGGCTTTGCTGACGTACGGCACGGTGCGAGAAGCGCGAGGATTTACTTCGAGGACGTACACGGTATCCTGCTGAATCGCGTACTGCACGTTCATGAGGCCCACGACGTGAAGCGCCCGGGCCAGACGCATCGTGTAGTCACGAATCTGCTCGAGAACCACGGGCTTGAGCGACACGGGCGGCAAGACACAGGAAGAATCGCCCGAATGGATTCCGGCTTCCTCGATATGCTCCATGATGCCAGCGATGACCATGTCTTCGCCGTCGGCGACAGCATCCACATCGACTTCCGTGGCGTTTTCAAGAAACTGATCGATGAGAATGGGCCGTTTGGGATCGGAGATGCCCCCGATCTGCGCCGCCTGTGTGACATACTCCTCGACCGTCTTTAGGTCATAGGCAATCACCATGGCGCGGCCCCCCAAAACATAGCTGGGCCGAACCAGGACGGGAAGGCCGATTTCCGACGCCGCAGTAACAGCTTCCTGCGGCGCGAGAGCCGTGCCGGCGCGAGGCTGCGGGATGTTCAGCTCTGCCAAGAGTGCGCCGAAACGGCGGCGATCTTCGGCGAGATCGATCGACTCGGGATCGGTCCCGATGATCTTTGCGCGGTTACGCTTCAATTCGAGTGCGAGGTTCAGGGGTGTCTGTCCACCGAACTGCACGATCACACCCTGAGGCTTTTCGCGGTCCAAAACGGCGAGCACGTCTTCCAGCGTCAGTGGCTCGAAGTAGAGGCGATCTGACGTGTCGTAATCGGTCGAAACGGTCTCTGGATTGCAATTGATCATTACCGTTTCGTAGCCATCTTCCTTCAGTGCCATGGCAGCGTGGCAGCAGCAATAATCGAACTCGATGCCTTGCCCGATGCGACTCGGACCGCTGCCCAGGATGACGATCTTCGGCCGCTCCGTGACACCGGACTCGTCCGACTCTTCGTATGTTGAATAAAGATACGGTGTAAAGGACTCGAATTCCGCGGCACACGTATCCACGCGTTTAAAAACCGGAACAACGCCGAGTTCATGGCGTCGGGCGCGAACCGAGGCGGACTTGACGTTCCACAGCTTGGCGAGCTCTTCGTCGCTAGCGCCGGATCGTTTGGATTCCAGAAGCAATTCCCGCGAGCATTTGGTAAGCGTCGTCCCTGCAACCTGGCGATCCAGCTGAACCATCTCTTCCAGCTGCCGAATAAACCAGGGATCAATTTTTGTAAGTGAGTGGATTTCTTCACGCGTCATGCCGCGTTCAATCGCTTCAAAAAGCCAATGAATGCGATCCGGCCCGGGCACGTGCAGACGTTCCCGCAGCAACGCGATCGTGACTTCACTGGGCGGCCGCCATGCGCTGCTCGGCTCAAGTGCGCGGATGCCTTTGCAGAGAGCCTCCTGAAACGTACGTCCGATCGCCATCACTTCGCCAACAGACTTCATCTGTGTAGTAAGAGTGGTATCACTGCCCGGAAACTTCTCGAATTGCCATTTCGGAATCTTGGCTACGACGTAATCGATACTCGGCTCAAAGCAGGAGGGTGTTTTGCGCGTAATGTCGTTCGGGATTTCGTCAAGCGTCATGCCGATAGCGAGCTTCGCCGCAATTTTGGCGATCGGAAATCCAGTGGCTTTGCTCGCCAGTGCCGAACTGCGTGAAACGCGTGGATTCATTTCGATCACGACCATGCGGCCTGTTTGAGGATCGACGGCAAACTGAATGTTGGAACCGCCGGTCTCGACGCCGACTGCACGGATAATCGCAGCAGCCGCGTCACGCATGTGCTGGTATTCCTTATCCGTGAGCGTCTGCGCGGGTGCCACCGTGATCGAGTCGCCTGTGTGAATACCCATCGGATCGACATTTTCAATCGAGCAGATCACGACGAAGTTGTCGCGGAAGTCCCGCATTACTTCGAGCTCGAATTCCTTCCAGCCGATCACCGATTCCTCGATCAGAGCCTGATGGACTGGGCTCGCGTCGAGAGCGCGGGCAATCGCATCGCCGAATTCTTCGTGGTTATACGCGATCGAGCCGCCTGTGCCGCCCAGCGTGAAGGAAGGCCGGATTACGACGGGATAGCCCATCTCATCGGCGAGCCGGATGGCCTCGGGGATGTTCGTGACCACCGCTGACTTCGGAACTTCAAGGCCGACCCGGCGGCAAACGTCCTTGAACAGCAGCCGATCCTCGGCAATTTTGATAGCCCCGAGCTGTGCTCCGATCAGCTTTACACCGTACTTCTCGAGCACGCCGCCCTCAGCAAGTTCGACAGCAAGATTCAGACCCGTCTGTCCGCCGACCGTAGGAAGGACGGCGTCGGGACGCTCGGCGGCAATAATGGCCTCCAGATATTCCTTCGTCAGGGGCTCAATGTAGGTCCGGTCGGCGACCTCAGGGTCGGTCATAATGGTGGCAGGATTGGAGTTGACAAGAATCACCTCGTAGCCTTCCGAGCGCAGCGCCTTGCAGGCCTGCGTGCCGGAATAATCGAATTCGCACGCCTGGCCGATGACGATCGGACCGGAGCCGATGATCAGAATTCTCTTGACGTCGGTGCGTTTCGGCATCTTCGTTGTGTCACCCGTTTACCAATGACCTCAGCGTGCCCTCTCCGTTTCCCTGATCATCGTGAAGAAGTCGTCGAACAGATAGCGGGCGTCGTGCGGTCCCGGCGAGGCCTCCGGATGGTATTGCACGCTAAATAAAGGCAATGAGCGGTGACGAAGCCCCTCGTTCGTATGGTCGTTCAGATTGAGGTGAGTGACTTCTACGTCGCTAGCCGGTAGCGACTCCGGATCGACGCAAAAGCCGTGATTCTGCGCTGTGATTTCGACTTTACCCGTCAGCAAATTCTTCACTGGGTGATTCGAGCCATGGTGGCCGAATTTCAGTTTGAATGTGCGACCACCGAGGGCGAGCCCGCAAAGCTGGTGTCCCAGGCAGATGCCGAAGACCGGGACACGGCCCACCAATTTTTGAATGTTGCCGATCGCGTAGGTCATCGGCTCGGGATCCCCCGGACCGTTGGACAGAAAAACTCCGTTCGGCTTTAGGGACAAAACCTCTTCCGCCGAAGTCTGGGCGGGCACGACCGTTACCTGGCCGCCATGGTCAACCAAAAGCCGAAGAATATTCCGCTTGATGCCAAAGTCATAGGCGACGACGTGGTAGGACGCTCCTTCCCGCGCCCCTCGTCGCGCGACAGAATCTTTTGCCGCCAGTTGCGCGCCGCGCCCATTTCCCTTCCC
>Ga0187780_10003248_pt1 | contig 12286 bp, 9 predicted proteins | sample 1015_Q2_SP10_20__FD_132429 | JGI IMG/M metagenome (GOLD analysis project Ga0187780, IMG submission 132429) | Tropical peat soil microbial communities from peatlands in Department of Meta, Colombia - 1015_Q2_SP10_20_MG | ecosystem: Environmental > Terrestrial > Soil > Wetlands > Peat | place...
ATAGTTTTTTTCTCCATCGCAGTGATAAATCTTGGCTACACAAAGTACCCTTCAACAACCGCTGTACTCACGGCTGGAGAGAGCTTCTACGTAACCTTGACCAATCAAACTAACGTTAAGTCAATGATTTTCCTTTTAAACGTAGGAGCCCTTAACGTCACCATTTCGACGGGTTCGCCGGGAAACTGGCAGGTTTCCTCGAGCAACAACGCTTGGCCCAATTCAAACAATCAGTTTTCTGAAGATTATAACAAGTGGCATGAGATTACTATTGACCTAACAACTCAATACCTGAAAGTCGACTTCGGCCCAACAGGAGGCTATCAAACTTCACTTTCGGAGATAGCCGTGATAAACCAAAACGACCAGGTAGCAACAATTCAATCAATAACCAATGCTGGCACGGGGAACCCTAACCTTCACAATCTAGTTGATGAGCAAAATGCTGTTCAATACCAGTCCGACTACATGGCGAACACGTATTTTGACGAAATATACTTCGTCAGAACAGCCCAGCAGTACTTGCATTTACAGTTGCCTTACGAGTGGACTCATCCGCCTCTGGGCAAACTAATTCAAGCCTCAGGAATAGTAATTTTCGGTTTTGATCCTTTCGGCTGGCGAATAATGGGCGTCATATTCGGAACATTCATGATCGTCCTAATGTACTTGTTAGGCAAAAGACTGTTCGACTCATGGATCGGCGGTTTTGCCTCAGCCTTTCTGTTGACATTTGACTTCGTCCACTTTACAATGGCAAGAATGGGAACCGCTGACACCTACGTTGTCTTCTTTTCCATTGCTTCCCAACTATTCTTCTTGATTTACCTCAGGAACGTTCTTGACAAAGGCTGGAAAACCAGCATCCTGCCGCTATTTTTGGCCATCACATTTGCCGCTTTAGGTTTCTCAACGAAGTGGCTTGTTTTGTTCGGGTTTCTAGGGCAGCTTGTTCTGTTAGCTGGGCTTCGGCTAAGTGAAGTCAGAAAGCTGAAGGGAAATCTGTCCGAAAAGTTTTACGCATTTCTCGATCATCCATACTCGGCAATCGTGTTTTTCTTGATATTTGCTCTCGGAATATACTTTTTGACGTACATTCCTGACATGTTGGCGGGCCGGTCATTCTTTGATGTCATAAACTTGCAAACCCAAATGTACATCTACCAATCTACCCTAAGGGCAACGCACCCTTTTGCATCACCATGGTATAGTTGGCCTTTTCTGTTCGATCTCTTCAATCACAATGTTCATGTTCCGTTATGGCTTGAAGTTGCAGGACCTTTATCCAACGGCCAATACTCCACTATCGTTTTGCTAGGAAATCCCGCCCTTTGGTGGCTTGGCTTCGCGGTTATTGCCGGATTAACAATCTTTACCGTTCCAAAACTACTCATGAAAAAATTCGAATTCAACTTCAAACAGAACCTGCCGACCGTGTTCATCCTCACATTCTTCTTTTTCCAATGGCTCCCTTACATCTTCATTTCAAGAGTGGTTTTCATTTATCACTTTTACGTGAACGTACCGTTTCTCTGCTTAGGCTCAGCGTTTATAATAAACAAGTATTGGAAGTTCAACTGGGTCAAAATATTGGCAATAGTCTATTTTGCACTCGTGGTGGGACTCTTCTTTCTTTTCTATCCCGTTATATCAGGAGTGCCTACTTCCACGTCGACGATTAACGGTTTGACTTGGTTCAAGAGTTGGATACTAGGACCCTGATTTTGGGATGAGCCAGAAAACCGTTTTAGCCAACAAGGTGATTGTCTCCGTCGTCCTTCCGGCCTACAACGAGGCTGATAAACTCGAAGAAGCCGTGGAGAAGATTAGCCAAGCACTTAGAGAAACTGGATACTCTTTTGAAATAGTTATTGCAGAAGACGGCAGCACAGACGGGACGGATGAATGTTCAGAAATGTTGGTGAAAAAATATCCATTTGTAACACACATACACCGCGGCAAGCGGCAGGATCGCGGGACTGCCCTAAACAACGCCTTTCGCCAGTCCAAAGGAGAAGTCTTCGTCTACATGGATTTGGACCTAGCAACCGACCTCAAATCTCTTAAGCCTTTGATTGACGCCATCACTCTTGAAGGCTTCGACTTTTCAACAGGCTCACGTATGCTCCCTGAAAGCAAAGTGGAGCGCTCCCTGCGAAGAGACATCAGCTCAAAAACCTACAATTTTCTGGTCCGGCAAATGCTGGGTTCAAAAGTGAGAGATCACCAGTGCGGGTTCAAAGCCTTCAAGAAAGAGCCCGTCCTCAGCCTACTTCCCGAAGTGGAGGCAACACACTGGTTCTGGGATACTGAGGTACTTGTGAGGGCAAATTGCCATCACTATCGCATCAAGGAAATCCCTGTGGATTGGACAAGCGGAAAAGACACCAAGGTTGACTTGGCCAAAGATTCGTGGAACATGTTTACCCAGGTGATGCGTCTCTGGTGGAAAATCAAAATCAGGCAAAAAGACTAAAATTGTCGTTTGAAAAAAAGAACGAACGATCTGGCAATCAACGATAGACCTCCGATCAAAATAACCCCCGCCCAGAATACGAACCAATCGCTTATTATTGTCATGTTAACAAGATACGTTATTGCCAAATAGCTTGTTCCTAGCCAAAACACCAAGTTTTCAATAGTTTCCGCCTTCCTGGTCATAGGAGAATGAAGTGTAATTCTAAGCGCCAGTATCATCATTTCAAGAATACCCAAACCCAAACAAAACTGAAAGACGGCAATGTACAAAGTCATATAAGCAGTAGGATTAACAGGTGCAGGCAGTGCCACGCTCGTGCCAGGTACCTGAGCAAGCGTGAAAGTGCTAAACAAACTCTCAACATTGCCCACGAGATTGTGGGCTGCATTTACAGAATAAACTACAGCCAGCAGAATAAAGATTGAACCTAGGTAAAGGGTAGTGACCAGATTTTCTTTTCTCTCTTCACTTATTCCTTGCAGGTTCCACTTCATAAAACCCTTTTTTCCCCATTGGTCATAAGAGCGAATGCACATATATCTTTCTCTGTCTATGGAAAAGTGCACATTTTAATACTCTGGTCCAATAAAATATGGACCCAGGGAACATGCGTGTCGTACTGTTCAAAATGCGGCGGCAAAGTTGACGAAACAATGAGCTTCTGCCCGTCATGCGGCAACCCGTTAAAAAGCGCAACACCAAGTCAAGCAGTTCCCGCACAAACAAACGAGTTGAACCCGAACCCAGAAAATGATAGCAAACCCCAAAGTCCGGAAAAACAGACGAACCAACACAAATCTGCAAACCAAGGCAAGGGCGACACCAACTTCATTACTTATTTGGTCAGCGGTCTAATCCTGCTTACGATAGGGGCTTTCGCAATTTTCCAGATCAGTAGTCCACGATCGGATTTTACTCAAAACTTGACAATCATGCTTTCCCTCATTGGCGCAATAATCATAGCTAGCGCGGTCTACATTGCTTTCTCAGGACGAAATCGGTCTCCAAACTCCACGCTCGAGAGAATGAACAAGGAAGAAGACAAAAGTCGGCAGTAGAAAGGCTGAGAATATTTCTATTTTCGTAGAGATTTTGCCAGATTCAGATGCTTTAATTGATTGTAGTCGAGTCATTGAAATGGCTTATATGCTCCAGCGTTAGCAATAACTATCGCCGAAAACCTTGATGTTTGAAGGTCGAAAGATTATGAATGAGGCAGTCCGCGTTACAGCCGAAAAGATAAGAAAACTGGAAGTTCAAGGTGCAAGAAACGTTGCCATCGCCGCAGTGAAAGCTCTTCAAACTTTGGTAGAGGAGTCTAAAGCTAAAACCAGAGTTGCGTTGCTGTATGAACTTGAAGAGGCTCGATCACTGCTTTTCGCAACTCGCGAAACTGAGCCTTTAATGCGGAATGCACTCCGCTGGATAATCACTCAAACTGAGCGTAGCAAATCGGAAAAAATCGAGTCATTTGTCAAGAATGTCTCTTCAGACGCTAGTGTTTTTCTCCACACTCTCGATGCTTCCCGAGAACGTATAGCGGAGATCGGGGCCAAACGAATTTGGGAAGGCGCTACGGTCTTCACACATTGCCATTCTTCGACTGTGACTAGGTTGCTTGCCCGTGCGAAAAAAGATGGGAAAAGCTTCAATGTCGTTTGCACAGAAACTAGGCCTGCTTTCCAAGGACGAATAACCGCGAGGGAAATGGTGGAGCTGGGTGTAGAAACCAAATTTATCGTCGATTCGGCAGCAAGATCATTTATAGGAAATGTTGACCTTGTCCTAGTGGGAGCCGACGCTATAACTTCTGAAGGTAACATAGTAAACAAGATCGGCACTAGCGGCATAGCTGTCTTGGCCAACGAAGCGCGAAAACCCTTCTACGTAGTTTCAGAACTGTTAAAGTTCGACGCTGAAACGCTTTTTGGAGAATACGAGAAAATTGAACAGCGAGATCCGGCCGAAGTTTGGAGAGAGGCGCCAGAAAAACTTGAGGTGAGAAATCCGGCTTTTGACATTACCCCAAGAAAATATATTCATGGCTTTATCTGCGAAGAAGGAATTGTCGCGCCACAATCTGTGGTTGAGGTAGTTCACAGAAAATACCCTTGGGTCCTAAAGCGCTCTTAAGCTTTCCAATGGTCCAGCGCAGCTTTCAATTCTTTATGGGTCTTAGCGTAATCGTCCAAAGATATTCGTTCTAACGAAGCATCGACTGCCTGTCTCATGGCTCTTGCGCCGGCTGCGGTTCCTTCAGGGTGTCCGTGGATTCCTCCGCCCGCTTGGATAACAACGTCCTCGCCGAATGTTTCCAGCAAGGGAGGAACAAGCCTCGGGTGCAGTCCGCCAGAAGCAACGGGTAAGACAGGTTTTATTCTGCCGAGAGGCATCTTGCAGGCGTCGATGTTTTCAACTACTTCTGCTTTGGTTTCTGACATCTTGCCAACGACTGTTCCCACATGAAGCTGGTCAACGCCGATAATTCTTGCCACTGAAGCTATTGGCCGCATAGCTATGCCGTGAACTTTGTTCTTTGTGAAAGCCGCGTGTCCTGCTCTATGTGCATGTATAACCAATTCATAATTCTGCTGCCTGAGGGTTTGGAGTGCGGACCAGCCAGAGGTTAGAATGTCTACCATAACGTATTCTCCTCCTTGCGCCAACACTGCTTCAGCGCGTTTGAGCATAGTCGCAGTTTCGGCTGTAACGTTAATCATGTAGACTTTTCGTTCGCCCGTTTCCTCTTGTGCCTTGTCACGCTTCTCCAGCGTTTTTGACAATCGGTCCTCAAAAGGGTTGAAGGCTTGGCTACTGAGATTTTCATCGTCTTTTACCACATCACATCCCCCGCTCCAGGCCTCGTAAGCAACTTGGGCATGATCTCTCGTTTTTAAGCCGAGCTTAGGCTTGATGATTGTGCCCACTAGCGGCCGCTTCGGCAGGTTTAGGAGCTTGCGGACTCCGACTATTCCAAAATGCGGTCCCTTGAAAGAATGTATCAACTCGGCTGGCATTCGTATGTCAAGCAATCGCAAGTTTCTTAGCGTCTTGAGGCCGAAAACGTTCCCTGCAATGCTGCTCAAGATGTTAGGCATGTTTGATGGCTCAAAAAGTTCGAAGGGGTAAGCGATTTCGGCGATGTTTCCCTTTAACTTGAAAACACGAGCTGCCAACTGTTTAACATAAGGCTTGTCAGAGGCGAGTTCGGTCCATGTTCCGATCGAGCTTTCAGCCGCGACCCCTCCCGCAGCTTCATTCAAGCTCATCCCTTCGGGCTCCAAGTAAAAAGTGCATATCAAATCAGTTTCCTTAGGACTGTAATCAAAGTCTAAAAAATCCAAGTACTTCAAAGCGCTCATCTCACGGTTAGTGAGAACATTTTTTCCTTAAAATCTTTAACTATTTCCGAGGTAACCTGTATTTTGAGTGGTTCGAAATGGAGCTAACGGTTGAAGTTTTGCCCATAATGACGGGCGGGAGCAGAATAGCAATACTGAGCGAGGGCAGCGCCAGTTTACTAGGAGTGCACAGCTCTGACCGAATTAAAATAAGGTACGGCAAACAAGAAATGATTGCCATAGCCAACATAGCACCAATCTTCCCGCACAATCGTATAGGACTCTACGACGAAACTGCAAAAGCCATAGGAGTAAAAGAAGATGAAACAGTCGATGTATTATTGGCTCCGCTTCCTGAATCTCTATTCAACGTGAGGGCTAAGCTGCGAGGCGAACGTCTGCGAGAAAATGACATCGTAACAATTGTCAGAGATGTTGTCGAAAGACATTTGAGCAGTGCGGAGATAGCCGGGTTTCTAACAGCACTGAGCATTCACGGACTGAGTACAAGCGAAAATGAAGCCCTATCTAAAGCAATGGTCGCAACGGGTAAGAAACTTGATTTTGGTGAGGGGCCAATCCTTGACAAGCATAGTGTCGGAGGAATACCAGGAGACAAAACTTCAATGATTGTTGTCCCTATTGTTGCGGCTGCAGGCTATACTATACCCAAAACCTCTTCGAGAGCTATAACTTCGCCTGCGGGAACAGCCGACAGAGTAGAAACTCTTTGCCCAGTCACTCTTTCGACTACAGAGATCAAGGAAGTCGTCGCGAAAACAAACGGATGCTTGGTTTGGGGAGGCTCATTGGAACTTGCGCCTGCTGACGATTTGTTCATCCAGGTCGAATACCCTCTGGGAATTGATCCCATGTTGCTTCCTTCGATTCTCAGCAAGAAAAAAGCAATAGGAGCAACACACGTGGCAATTGACATTCCCACTGGGATGGGAGCAAAAATCAAGACTCGCACCGAAGCTTACACTTTAGCGTCCGATTTTGTTGACTTGGGAAAACGCTTAGGCCTGAATATTCAATGCGCTTTGACTTTCGGAGAACAACCTTTAGGCAATTGCATCGGACCAGCCCTTGAAGCCTCTGAAGCCTTGACAACTCTTATGGGTACGGGACCTCCAGACCTGCGTGACAAAGCGGTAAGTTTGGCAGGCATGCTCTTTGAAATGGTCGGAACAGAAAACGGCCAAGCAAAAGCTGAAGAAATGCTTGATTCAGGAAGAGCCGAAGCGAAGCTGCGTGAAATTATATCCGCTCAAGGCGGTAACCCGAAAATCAAACCAAACGACCTGCCTATTGGTTCTCACAGCGCCGAGTTATTATCAGAACGCGCTGGCAAAGTCATGTGGGTCAGCACCGAAAACATAGTACGCATCGCACGCGAGGCTGGAGCGCCAAAAGACAAAGGCGCAGGACTGGTACTCAAGGCAAAACTAGGTGATGCCGTTCATAAAGACGGCGTTCTAATAGAGATATACGCCGAACGAAGCAGCAAGCTTTCTTCCGCACTGGAGCTTGCCAAACACTTGTCTCCAGTTGTCTTGTCCACAAAACCCGCTGAAAAAATGGTTTTAGACCAGGTACCCGAAAAACTTGCGCACGAAAAAGGCTTCAGTCTTGACCGTTAGTAGTTTCGATTACTTCTGCGCTGACAATTGAGTCAGACTTCAAATTGCAAATGCAATAAACTACATAGTTTTTGATATTTTCTGGATTGAATATACGTTAATTATTAATACAGGATTTTTTTAAACATTAGTGAAGAATAGTTAGCTTGTCAACTGAAAAGCAAAGAGAGGCAGTCATCAAATTTGACAAAAATCGCTGCAGTCTGGGTATGGGTTAAGAAGGTATTCAGCCTAACGTTGATTCTCAACGCCCTAATCACATTGATTGCTATCGCGGGTATTCTTTATGGATTTTATCATGCATGGCCATGGTGGAAACCCTACTCGCCCTACTTGATTAGTGGTCAACTCTACTTGGTTGCAGCTGCCGCAGCTGTAATTAACATTTTTCCAAGTGCAAGCATAGGTCGGGCACTTCATACTGGACGTTTGTGGTTTCATCATTATGCTTACGGTTTCTTTGTTCTAGTAATTTCCAGTTTCTACATGATAGCGTTCGTTTCCGTTTCCTTGGTCACACTAGTTTTCATTAGCACGTCAAGCGTGGCCATCAATACTGGAAGACTTTTTGGTCTAATAGGAGTAACTTTGGTGCTGGATGACTTGCCCGATGTCTCGACAAGAATAGAATCTGGATTGAACAAGCTAAAACGACAGGTCTACCGTGCAAGGAAAGGTGTATACATAGCCCAGCTAGCGACGGGGATAGTTACATTCTATATTTGCGCGGCGATGGGAATGTGGGGAATCGTCCATTCAAACGTTAACGTGGCGTTGGTTCTTACCATGGGCACATTTTTGATAACGAGCCTAACTTCTTTTGCATGTGTAAAAAGAAAGGATTGGTTAAGAATCACTCCTCCACCAACTGATTAGCGTTGGCTTCTTTCTTTAGGATTTCTTCTGCAATCGCTTCGAGTCGTGGTTTGGTCAAACCATCATTTCGCGCGCGAGTTGTTATGTAGTTTGGCAGTTGGGGAAGCCTCAGAATTGTCACAGACGGATTATACAAATGTAAGATGGCACGGGAGTTTGTGAACACCACAATGCTTTCGATGTTAAGTCGATTCTCGGCATTTGAAGCATAGATCAAACGCGCTATTTTGGCGGCATTGCGCTTAACTTGTAGACTTGGATTACCCCCCTTAAACTTGCCCCTGCCAATCCGTTGCCAATAATCGCCGTGGCAACTAATTTCGCCGCTCCAGTTCTTGGTCTCTAAAACAAAAACACCTGTGGGACCCAGAACCACATGATCAATATCGCCGCCGCTGTTCAAGTACAGGTCGTTAATGAGAAAATAGTCGTCACCAAGGTTGCCTCTAAGAAGCTTTGCTACCCGTTCTTCGCCCTCCAAACCTCCTTTATACCTGTTGTATCTGCGAAGAAAAAAATAAAATCCGCCAAGCGGAACCAGGGAAGCAAGCAATGCGCCTTCTTCATAAATGTTGACGCTAAGCGTTAACAACATGCCTAAAGTTGAAACGAAAAAAACCAAGACAAAAACAACTAGACAAAGAACAGCATTCGTAAAGTTTTTCCTAACCTGATTCCTTAAGTAGCCGTTGGAACCTTTTAACATTCTCAATAGTTTGATCGCTCTGCTTGTTTACCCGTCTTAAAACTATATTACTGTTTGGAAGCCAAACACTTGAAAGTCCCAAAACTAAGCAAATAACGGTCCCAAAACGCCAAAAATGACGCGAGCGAAATTATATACATAATGGCGAGATTTTAGGGAAAGGATTATATGATTCTAAAGCCCTTCTCATGCCTTCAATAAGCTTTAAGCTAGCATATTACAATGCATTCAGTTTAAAGTGAGCAGCGGTGTGTTAGGAGATTTCATGATGAGTGAAAAATGTCTCGCTGTGGTAGAAATCAACCAAGACTTGTGCAGCAGATGTTATGTTTGCCAATCAATTTGCCCCTATGACGCCATAAAACGTGATTCCGCAGGAAAAGTAGAAGTTAGCAACCAAGACTGTCAAGTTTGTGGTATATGCTACAGTTCTTGCCCAGTTTCAGCGATCAAAATGGAATATTATACTTACGACGAACTCACAAAGTACGTCAAAGAAGCTCTCGCCAAGAACAAGGCTGTTGCCGACACGCTTGTTTTAATGTGCCGAGGAAACTCACCTTCAACCTGTGAGGTGCAAGATATCCTTAAGGAACAAGGCTTGAAGGTTGACAAATACATGGCGTTGCGTTTGCCTTGCTCGGGAAGAATTCCGACTGACTTTGTTTTTGACGTACTAAATTTAGGCGTAAAAAACCTTGTTTCCATTCAATGCGAAGATCCGTTTTGCCGCTATAAAGAAGGCACAAAAATTAACACTCGAAGGCTTGTTCTGGCACGAAACGTGCTAAAACAGTTAGGGTTCGACGAAAATGCTATACGAGTAGTGAAGTTCTCTCGTAAAGCGGTTTATGATGTTCACGCTTGCGTGGGCTGCGACAAATGCATCTTCATCTGCCCTTACAAAGCTATTGAATTTGAGCCCTTTGCAACACCTAAGATAAATGAAGAAAAATGTGTCGGCTGCGGTGCGTGCCAGCTCGTTTGTCCACACCATGCTATCCAAGTGAAAGGTTTCGAATTCGAAAACGTGGTGGATCGTTATGGCGACTCGATTGCGAAATTGAAAGCCAAAAAAGAAGGCCCTGCCATTCTGGCTTTTGTGTGCCAATGGTCAGAGTTTTCAGCTTTGGACGACCCAAGCTGCGCGTTCAAGGGCAAAAACGTTGTAGCTCTAGAGGTGCCATGCTTCAAATCTTTAGATCCGGTGCACGTCGTTAACGCGTTAAACTGCGGTTTCGATGGAGTCATGGCAGTCGTGTGCTCATCAAAAGATTGTAAACTACAGGAAGGCCGAGACACTGCAGAACGCAACTTGGGAGTGTTGCTAAATGTCTTAAAGAAGAAAAATCTCCTCAATCGATTCGAGCTCTACGAAGAATCACCCAGATGCGAAGGAGATTTCAATCAAAAACTGAATGAGTTCTACAAGAAGATTTCAGAGTTACCAAAACGCGAAGTACCTGTGGAGGCGAAGGCATAACGTACAAAATAATAACTAAAAAAGAATTAGTCCCAAAGATTCAGCTGTTTGAAGTTGAAGCTCCTGACATTGCGGCCAAAGCCCAAGCTGGACAATTCCTAATTGTTATAAACGGCAAGGAAGGAGAGAGGATTCCCCTTACAATATGCGGATATGACACGACAAAAGGAACTGTATCGTTTGCCTTCCACGAGGTCGGTAAAACAACGAAGACTCTTGCGTTATTAAATGAGGGCGATTGTATTGATAACGTTACAGGTCCACTAGGCAATCCGTCGGAAATCAAAAACTATGGCAAAGTTCTTTGCGTAGGCGGCAGCGTAATGATAGCACCCTTACTTTTGCAGACCAAAGCAATGAAGGCCGCAGGCAACAGCGTCACAACAGTTCTTGGAGCAAGAACAAAGGACTTCATAATGATGGAAGATGAGGCCAACGTCTACAGCGACAAAGTTTACATCGCAACAGACGATGGAACAAAAGGATACAAAGGCCTAGAATTTCTCAAAGACTTATTGAAGAAGGAAAAGTTTGACCGATGCGTGGTCATGGGACCTGTAATTCTCATGAAAGACGTAAGTGAAATCACAAAACCTTACGGGATTCCTACGATTGTGACCACGACACCAATAATGATTGACGGCATGGGAATGTGCGGCGTATGCCGAGTCACAGTCGACGGCAAAATGCAGTTTGGCTGCGTTGACGGACCAGAATTTGACGGGCACAAAGTTGACTTTGACGGACTAATTTTACGTCAACGTACGATGTTACCCGAGGAAAGGTTAAGTTCAGTTTTGTGGGAAATGCGAGGAGGTTGTAAATGTGGCGGAAGCAAAGCCTAAACCAAAAATAAACAAAAAAGCCGTTGAAATGGCTAAGCAAGAACCTAAAGCAAGAGCTAAAAACTTTGAAGAGGTCGCCTTAGGCTACACTGAGCAAGAGGCACTTGAAGAAGCCAGTCGATGTTTACAATGCGTGAAGCCTCAGTGTGTAACGGGATGCCCAGTCGAGGTTCCCATTCAGGGCTTTGTCAAGCTTCTAAAAGAAAAGAAGTATGACGAAGCAATCGCTTTAATCAAATCGAAAAACGCGTTGCCTGCCGTTTGCGGGAGAGTTTGCCCCCAAGAAGTCCAGTGCCAATCCAAATGTATCATGGGAAAGATAGGTGAACCTCTTAGCATCGGGCGACTTGAACGTTTTCTCGCAGATTGGGAACGTGATAACGGTTATTCGCTTCCACCAAAAACAACACCGACAGGCAAAAAAGTTGCCATCATCGGCGCGGGTCCCGCGGGCCTGACCGCTGCCGCAGATTTGGTCAAACGGGGTCACGAAGTGACAATGTTTGAAGCGTTACACCTCGGGGGCGGAGTCCTATCATACGGAATTCCGGAGTTTCGTCTACCCAAAAAAATCGTGCAGAACGAAGTTACTTACATTCAAAAACTCGGCGTCGACTTACGTCTTGGCAATCTTATCGGCAGAATACACACAATCCCGGAACTTATGAAAGAAGGCGGTTATGAAGCAGTTTTCATCGGAAGCGGCGCGGGCTTACCCCAGTTCACAGGCTGCTCAGGAGAAAACCTAGGTGGAATTTACTCAGCAAACGAGTTCCTCATACGCGTCAACCTCATGAAAGCATTTCAATTTCCAGATTCCGACACCCCTATACGCATCGGCAAAAAAGTAGTAGTCATCGGCGGCGGAAACGTAGCGATGGACTGCGCAAGAAGCAGCATGCGACTAGGCTCA
>Ga0187780_10003249_pt1 | contig 12285 bp, 10 predicted proteins | sample 1015_Q2_SP10_20__FD_132429 | JGI IMG/M metagenome (GOLD analysis project Ga0187780, IMG submission 132429) | Tropical peat soil microbial communities from peatlands in Department of Meta, Colombia - 1015_Q2_SP10_20_MG | ecosystem: Environmental > Terrestrial > Soil > Wetlands > Peat | place...
GAAAAGAGACACCACTGACCATAGTGACCATGCACGATATCGAACTGCTTTGTCCCAGCCTTTAAGATCACTTGTGCGATTGTCCAGAGGTAGCGCACCAGGAGCGGGCCCGGTTTGGGGTGAATCACCTCTACTTCTACACCCGCCGCTATGAGCGAGTCTACCTGGCTTTTGATGAAGGTGCCCTTGTGGGGTCGCTCTTCTGTTGGGTAAATCCCAGTGACCATCAGCACCCGTAAAGCATGCTTTGTGGTAGGGGATTTGATGTTTGCACAGAATTCTGTCGCTATCATTCGATCACCTCATCGCGACAACCGATTCGTCAGCTCTGCCTCTGGGTCGAAGGTACTCAGGTGCGCAAAACCCGGAAAGGGGTTGTCGTCGAGGTGAAACCCACCATCATCTGGCCACCGATGATCTATCAAGGCGGTTGTGCGTTTGCATCGGCAAACATAGGAACGCCCGTTCTAAAAGCATGGGCAAAATCCTCTCATCGAGCATAGTCATTGTGGCTTTGAGCAAGCTCTCCAGGTTACACGCGGCTGTCGGGCCAGAGCATCCTTAGCCGACGACCCCAAAACGCAGGTCTTGCATCGGATTCATTTCCCCCATATGAATCGATTGTTCATCATGAATGTACACAAAAATTCGTTGCTACACCTTTACCATCGCGACCTTTCCACCTCGTACGAATATGCTTCAAATATTTTCAGGTCCAGCTGTCCAACTTACTAAACGGCTTTGCGCATAAATTGTAACTGCCACAAAAACATGCATGAGAGATTTGTAATACCCGCAGGTTATCCAAACAGGTTGAGGCGCTTCAGAAAGCCGTTCAAGAGCATTCCGTCGGAGTTGAGCTGTATTCTAGCAGAAAACAAGCGCACGTACATTGACAGTACCTGCACAGGTGTGGTTCATGCAGCTATTCGAAATGGCATTGTATATAAAAGTCTATGCCTTTGATATCTCTTTTGCTGCCATAGAAAAAAACCGCTATCGGATCTTATTGCGAAAGTAATATAGTTGTTTGAATGCACATATGTGACTTTTCGAGGGTAAAGAGCAATAAATATAAGCACCCAGGTATGTAGTTTTTGGTAGAAACTCGACCAGCTAATGATAATATATAATGAGGCTACTACTGATATTACTGGTAGGATTAATCCTTGCAAAGTGTTTCCCGATCCAGGTGCTGATTTTCTCTCTGGCTGCTTATGCTGATAAGAAAACATAGTCTCTGGCTTATTCGTAAGCAAGCTGCGCATACCGACTTCCATAATTTGGTAGGCGGTATAAACCTCAGAACATGCCTGGCAAAGTGCCAGGTGTTCAGTAAGCGTGAGGTGGTCAGAGGGCGAGAGATCATCCGGATGTCTGGCTGAAAGTTTCAGTGCCCACTCTGAACAGGGGGTAGGGTTCAATTTTGTCACCAGTCTTACCTCTTTCTTTCTTTATTTGTTCGCCTGTCCTTGAAAGTTGTTGATACGCTGCACGAAATTGTTCGCTTCCCCGACTTACGTATACACTGACGCTTTTTTCGCTTATTTTGAGCGCGGCGGAAATTTGACGCTGCGAGAATTCTGCTACAAGTTGTAAAAGCAAGCAGGTACGATACTTCAATGAGACTTTTGCTAATGCTTGCTTGATGTGTTCAGCCTCTGCTACTTGATCTTCAGGACCAGCAATGCGCATATTTGCCGGTACATCCCCATTTTCTATAGTTTCCCAGCGCGACCAATGAATTTTACGTCGACGCAGGTAGTCGATAGCAGTATTGGTAGCGATTCTGTAGAGCCAGGTATCAAAACGAGACTCGTTATGAAGACTCCCTATTGATTGCCAGGCCTTGAGAAATGTTTCCTGGGCGAGATCTCGTCCCTCTTCTTCATTTCCAACAATGTGTTCCAGGTATGTACATATACGTGTATTGTAGGTTTCAAACAAAGTTTCAAAGGCTAGTTTATCGCCCGCTTGCGCTTGTTCCACTATTGTGACATACCAGGCTTCTTTTTCGGGTAGGCAAAAGTCTGTGGGGTCACGTGCTGTTGATGGCATGTATTTGGCTCCTCCTTGGATACAAATCGTTAGACACTCTACACACAATGACGGCAATAGGGAGTGAAACCCTACAAGTATGAGGATTTTTTTCTCTTTTATGGATTTTTATTAGGAAATGGTGTGGGAAACCTTTTTGCTTCCCCTTATTCACGATTTCACTATATAGACGAGGGTGTTGTAGGGTTTTGGACTATGAGTTACGTCATAGAGGATAGACAGAGAAAATATAAGTTTGTTGCATAATGTTGTTAGACTATGCTCAAAGGAGCATTGGCATGTTAGATGATTCAAATAATCACCTTTTGCAATCTGAACGTATTTCGAAAGAAAATGATTGCTTAGATAATGAGGAAGATAGTAATAATAAGGTAGGGGTTTTTTACGACGAGAAACATGATCAGTATTGGTTAGAAGTGTTTCGTCACGCTTTGAATAAGGGCGATCAGCGCGCTCAAAGATTTTTACAGCAGAAATTTAGTGCAAGATTATTAGATTGGATACATGCACATCCCAAAAGCGACCTGGCATGTCGTCTGCACACCGAAGAATATTATATAAGCGAGACATTTCAATGTTTCTGGAATACTTTCCTTGAGCAACAAAAATGTAACGTAACAACTATGGCTGATGTTTTGTCTCACCTGCATGTAAGTATGAACGGTGTCATTCTCGATACATTACGCAACTACTCGCGTCCTCAAGCATCACCTTTACCGATTACCAGGAAGGTGGGAGAAGTGCAGTCAAATGAGAATGGCAATAGCCACCACATATGGGGATTGATAGAGGGAAGGCTTTCTAACGCACGCGAACGACGCATGGCTTACTTACTTTTTCATTGCGCTCTCAATCCTTGGGAGATTGTAGATAGCTTTCCAAATGAATTCAGCAATGTGTACGAGATTTCTCATGTCCGTCGAAATATTCTGAATCTTATGAGTATTTGAGGTCGAAGTTACTTGTCTATTCATAAGATTTTGTCAACATCTAGCTTAAAGCAAAATGACAGGTCTCCTATGAACTTGTTTCAATATTCTTTTTATCTAAACACGCCCTGCGCAGACTTAATATATAGCGTTTTACTACCTCTATCTGTTGCTCTTCTTCGACATGTTCATCGATAAGTTTAACCACTGCACTGCCAACAACGACACCCTCTGCGAAATTCATTAATTCACTGACGTGTTCAGGTGTTGAAATTCCAAAACCAACAGCTATTGGAAGATGAAATTCTTTCGTATAGTCATAAACTTTCTGAATAAAAACGTGCAAATCAGCTGGAAGTGTTGCGCGTGAACCGGTAACACCGTTCAATGCGACACAATAGAGGAAAGTACCATATCCATTGCTTGCCATGTGCGCAATTTGGGTTATGCGTTCATTCGACGTAGTGGGCGGAATGAGAAAGATGAGCGATAGTCCGAGTTTTTGCGCTGCCTGTTGCAAAGGCTCTGCTTCTTCAGGTGGCAAATCCGGGATGATCAAACCGCAAACTCCACTTTCAACTGCGCTCTGGCAAAATGCCTCGAGGCCATAAACCAGTATTGGATTGTAATAGCCCATCAGGATAAGAGGTACATCGCTCCTGGTTGAGATTTTATGGGCAATCTCAAAACAGCCGTTAATGGTCATACCGTTTTCGAGTGCGATATGCCCGGCGTGCTGGATAGTTGCTCCATCAGCAAGTGGATCGCTAAAAGGCATACCAAGTTCAATGATGTCCGCTCCCATCTCTGCCGCTGCAAGTACGAGTTTTATACTTTGAGAGCGCGACGGGTAGCCACACATAAAATAAGGAATAAGTACGCCTCTATTTTCTTTATGTGCTCGTTCAAAGGCCTTTGTAAGCCGAGTTGCGGGCGTTGGTAATGTGGACATACGTTGCATAATATCTCCTCAATAGATTCAAATGACCAGTGTAAACAGGTAAAGTACTAATTGTTATATCGAATGATCAAAAATAACCGGATTCGTAGCATCAAGCCTGCTGTAGTTCAAGTTTCCGCCAGCATAAGTACGTAGTAAGGTGAGTAAGTCATCAACAGCCGCTTCAACATCTTCTCTAGCTTGTGCATGGTGGGCTTCGACGGTAATTATTGCCTGTGTAGTCTCTCGCTGCGCTGCACTTTGGTCGCTTTGTCGCCAGCACCAGCGACGTGCAATGACAAGCTTAGTCTCGTCAGAAAAAACGACTTCTCCCGGTTCTGGATGCTCTAGTTCATCCTGCCCCAGAGTTGTATACCTTTCTGATCCATCAGCGAAATGTACAGTAACAGCTCCTTTCAACGCGCTGGTATCAAAAACTGCAACTGGTAATGCGTAACGTATACTCACCAAATTGCCGAGATCGACAAGCAAATTGATGCCAGGGATATCTCCTTTTTTGGTTAGACGACGTAATAGTGCTTCAGCAGCGCTGCGGTATTGAGTTGGGTCTACACCAAAGCTGCGGAATACAGTACGCCAGGCAGCCAATGAGGGAATCTGGCTCAGAGGAGTATCTCCTAAACGTTGTAAAGTAGCCTGCTGTTCGTCCATGAAAGCTGTTTGTAAATCAAGTGGCGTCAGGCCATTTGTCATTCCTTGCGCGAGAATTACCCCACCAACGACAGTTGGGTAGCGTGTCAATATACCGTTATCGTATTGGAAAGCTGCCATATTTTACTCCTACAATGAGACATCTAACGCTCTTGCGACTGTCAGCATATCTTTATCACCACGTCCTGAAAGGTTCAGAATAATGAGCGAACCTGCTGGAATGTTGCCTTGTTCCCCTTGTTCCAGTAAATAACCCAATGCGTGAGCTGGCTCTAAGGCAGGGATAATTCCTTCACTCTGGCTCAATGCTTGTAGGCCGCGCAATGCACTTGCATCATTGACCGAGGTGTAGCTTGCGCGACCGGTCTCTTTCAGGTAACTGTGTTCGGGGCCAACTCCTGGGTAGTCAAGCCCAGCTGATATGCTGTTTGTATTCAATACCTGTCCATCTTCATTCTGTAGCAGGTAACTGAAGGCACCATGTAATACTCCTGGACTGCCAGCTACGAGTGTAGCTGCATGCTCTCCAGGTTCAAGACCTGAACCGCCTGCTTCGATTCCTATGAGTTGTACCTGGGGTGAGTCGGCGAAAGGGTAAAAAATACCAATGGCATTGCTGCCACCACCAACGCAGGCAACAACTTTTTCTGGCAAACGTCCCTCTTGCGCGAGTATTTGTTCGAGAGCTTCTTTACCTATGATCGATTGAAAATCTCGTACGATACGCGGATATGGATGGGGGCCAACAGCCGAACCAATCAGATAAAAAGTAGTTTCAATGTTCGTTACCCAGTCTCGAATAGCCTCATTGATAGCGTCTTTCAGAGTACGGCTTCCGCTTGCTACAGGTCTTACCTCTGCCCCTAATAATTTCATGCGAAAAACGTTGAGCGATTGGCGTTGGATATCGTCCTCACCCATGTAAACGATGCATTCAAGCCCCAGCATTGCGCACACGGTTGCTGTTGCGACACCGTGCTGGCCCGCTCCCGTTTCGGCGATGATTCGCCGTTTCCCCATCCTGCTGGCAAGTAAACCCTGACCAAGCGCGTTATTGATCTTATGCGCTCCGGTATGTGCCAGGTCTTCACGTTTCAGATAGACTTTAATGCCTGGAGCTACCATCTCCGAAAAACGCGGAACGTAATGGAGTGTTGTTGGACGTCCAACAAAGCTAGAAAGCAAGCTTTGTAGTTCAGATTGGAAATCGGAATCGTTGCGAGCCACTTCATAGGCTGTCTCTAACTCCGTGAGCGCGAGCATCAAGCTTTCAGGAACGAACTTGCCACCAAAGTTGCCAAAGCGTCCTCGTTCGTCTGGATAGAGCTTATGCTGGTATTCTTGTACCTGGTCATGAATTTGCATACGAAATTGCCTCATTCTCTACTAGACATCCGCGCGTGTTCGATGAATGCCTGTATCTTATTGATATCCTTTTGCCCGTGTGTCTCAATACCACTGCTCACATCTACTCCCCATGGATGAACTTCTTGCACAGCTTCACCTACGTTTTCAGGTGTTAAGCCACCGGCAAGAAATATTGGTGTTTGCTGCGCAACTGATCGGGCTAAAACCCAATCATGTGTTTCGCCAGAACCGCCCCACTTAACAGTTGGCGTATCTAGCAACAATCGCCACGTAGTTTGAGCATATGTTGTGATCAAGTCTTGATGCGTGTTCCCATTCAGGCGCAGCGCTTTGATGACAGGGCGATGCATAGCTCTGCAAGACTCAGGTGACTCATCTCCATGCAGTTGCACGAAATTGAGTCCCACCTGTTCCGCAATGTCGTTGATATAGCCTGATTCCTTGTTGACAAAGATACCAACAATATCAGGCGATACCTCACCATCTTCGTACGTTTTCAGCAGTTCTTTCGCTGCTTGAGGCTGGATATAGCGTGAGCTTGGTTCATAAAACATCAGACCTATCAGATCGACTCCCGCATCCCTGGCGCTTTGTAGCTGATCTGCCGTGCGTAGACCACAGATCTTAACCTGTACATCTTCATTTGCACCTTTGAGCAGTTCGTCCATCTGTGCAGGTATGTTCTGTGATGTAACGAGCGATTCACCCACTAACATGGCCTGAACATCGTATCGAGCAAGACGTCGTGCATCTGCCCTTGTGCGTATTCCACTTTCAGCGACGACTAAAGTTTCCTTGGGTATTAGTGGATGTATCTCTCGCATAAGATCAGGATGAATTTGAAAGGTTTTGAGATCACGGCTATTGACTCCGATAATACGTGCTCCGGCGGCAATGGCTCGCTCTGTCTCTTCAAGAGTATGTACCTCGACAAGGCAAAGCATTTTTAGATCATGAGCAACATCAAGCAAATGCTGCAATTGTGCCTGATCCAGCACGGCACAGATGAGTAAAACAGCATCAGCTCCCCATGCTCGTGCTTCATACACCTGGTATTCATCAATGATGAAGTCTTTGCACAGTACTGGCATGTGTACCGCCTCTTTGATAGCTTTGAGATAGTCGAATGAACCCAAAAAGAAATGAGGTTCGGTGAGTACAGAAATCGCAGCCGCGCCATGTGCAGCATACGTTTGTGCTAGCTCAACCGGATCGATTTCAGGCGCAAATCTCCCCTTTGAAGGCGAGGCACGTTTCACTTCTGCAATCAGGCCGATGTTGGATCGTACTTTAAGCGATTGTAAGAAATCGCGAGGTGTACTTTGCGCAAAAGCGAGCCGCTCTTGCTCTTCAAAAGGCGTGCTACGTTTGCGTTGATCCAGGTCAATCCTTGTCTGCGCGATGATTCGGTCGAGAAACATAGTCATCCTGCCAGCACCTGGGTATAGTCGATCACATCTTCTAACTTACGTTTGGCTTTGCCTTCACGCAACGTCGCACGCGCTAACCTGGCTCCTTCAGAAAAAGAACTGACTAATTCGTTTGCCAGCAGTGCAGCACCAGCATTCAGACATACCATATCGGCAGCCGGGCTATGATTCTGACCACTTAATAAATCCTTCAGCATTGTTGCGTTGTAATCTGGCGTTGATCCTTTGAATACACGTCTGTCGGTGACTCTTGTGAATCCAACTTCCTCGGGTGTAATCGTATACTCTCGCAAATCCTCTCCCTCCCGCACTTCACAGATGCGAGTAGGCGCGCTCAAAGAACATTCATCTATTCCATCTTCGCCGTGAATAATCAAGGCTCGTTTACAGCCTAGATGCAGCAATGCTTCACCCATCGTGCGTAGTAATGAGCCATCAGCAACTCCCAGTACCTGGTAATGAGTATGTGCAGGATTTGTCAGTGGGCCAAGGATATTGAAAACAGTCGGTATGCCAATCTCTCGACGTGCCGGACCTACGTGTTTCATGGCTGGATGATAAGCAGGGGCAAACATGAAACCGAATCCCACTTCGTGGACACTTTGCGCTACCTGCTCAGGGCCGAGGTCAATGCGTATGCCTAATGCCTCCAGCACGTCAGCGCTGCCGCATTGACTGGTGGCGGAACGATTACCGTGCTTGGCGACAGACGCGCCTGCCGCTGCTGCAACAATACCTGCCGCCGTTGAAACGTTGAATGTGCCGGCCCTATCTCCGCCTGTACCACACGTATCGATCGCTTTGATAGCGATCGTCTCTTTCAAATGGACTCGAACGGCTTTCTGGCGCATGACGCGCGCCAGTCCTGTAATCTCCTGCACAGTTTCTTTTCCAGGACGCAGGTGCAATGCTGTCAGAAAAGCTCCCATTTGCGCCTGGGTCGCGACCCCTGTCATGATCTCTTCCATCACGACAGTGGCCTCACTTTCGCTCAATGTAGCTCCCGTTGTTACCTGTGAAATTGCTTCTCGGATCATCTCTTCTTCCTTTCGGCTCAGTATGATGTTAAAAAATTACGCAGTAGATCTTTTCCGATAGGAGTCATGATTGACTCAGGGTGGAACTGTACTCCCTCGACGGGGTAAGTACTGTGTCTCAGACCCATGATCAAACCGTCTGCCGTCTCGGCTGTAATCTCCAGTTCATTCGGGAGAGTTGAGCGCTCAACTATGAGGCTATGATAGCGATTGGCTTCGAAGGGGACGGGGAGATTACGAAATACTCCCTGCCCCGCGTGATACATCAATGATGTTTTGCCGTGCATCGGCACAGGTGCTTGTAGGACACGCCCGCCAAACGTCTGTCCGATAGCTTGATGGCCAAGACAAACCCCCAGCGTAGGTATCTTCGGACCAAAAGTCTCGATAATATGACAGGATAAGCCTGCTTCCGAAGGTGTACATGGCCCTGGAGAAATAACAATCTGATCGGGATTCAGCGATTCGATTTCATCTATGCTGACCTGGTCGTTCCTGCTAACCTGTACATCTGCGCCCAGTTCTGACAGGTATTGATAGAGATTGTAGGTAAAGCTATCATAGTTATCGATTAATAACAGCATACGTCTCTCTCCTCTCTTTTGAAATCTGTTCCGCTTCATCGAGGGCACGTACAAGCGCTTTTGCTTTGTTTAAGCTCTCCTGGTATTCCTCAGAAGGGTTAGAGTCGGCTACGATGCCTCCTCCTGCTTGTATATATGCCTGGCCGTTCCGTAAGACCATCGTGCGTAAGGTGATCGCGGTATCCAGGTTGCCCGAATGGCTGAAGTATCCTACAGCTCCCGCGTATATGCCTCGTTGTTCTCCCTCCAATTCACTGATAATTTCCATAGCGCGAATCTTCGGCGCTCCCGAAACTGTACCTGCGGGAAACCCTGCTCGTAAAGCATCATACGAAGAAAGCTCCGGGCGAAGTTGTCCGGTGACATTTGAGACAAGGTGCATGACGTGGGAATAGCGTTCGATCTCCATAAACTGACTTACCTCGACACTGCCCGGTATGCTGACTCTCCCAACGTCATTGCGCCCAAGATCGACCAGCATCACATGTTCAGCCCGCTCTTTCGGATCTTTTTTCAACTCTTCCGCTAGTTGTTGATCTCTCTGAGGATCTTCATCCCTCCTGCGCGTTCCTGCAATTGGGTGAATAGTAACTACCCGATCTTCAACACGTACCAATAATTCTGGTGAAGCCCCAATGATATGCATATCTTGAAGATCAAGAAAGAACATATACGGTGAAGGGTTAATGGAACGAAGCGCGCGGTAGATGGTAAAAGGTGCTGCATCGACATGGCGGCTCAATCGCTGCGAGAGGACAACCTGAAAAATATCTCCTTCCCGTATGTATTCCTGAGCCTTGCAAATCATCGATTCAAATTCACCTTGTGTTCGGTTTGATGTGATCTCAGGTGCCAGGATGCCATTGTTGATTACTGGCTCTTCAGGTAATTGTGGTGTTTGGTGCAGTCTTTGCTGGATATCTTCGATAATCGCAAGCACACGCCCGTATTCCTCTTTGAGATCAGGTGCATCCAGGTGAAGATGTGTCACAATCCGGATGCGGTGCTTGAGGTGGTCAAAAACCAGTACCGTTTCAGTAAAACAAAAAATGGAGAGTGGTAATCCTAATGCATCTTTTTCGGGAACGGGCAAATGCTCGAAACGTGCCGCCGTCTCATACGCCAGGTATCCAACTGCTCCACCGTGAAAACTTGGCAGTGAGTCGTGCTCGATTCCGAAGGGTTTGACGAGGTAATATTGTTCTAACTCCTCTTCGATGAAAGTGAGGGGATCTGAGCATTGAATCTCCCCTATAATCCCTTCTCCATCTGATGGCCTGTATAAAGACACAGAATCACCATCATGTTTCATTACCAGGTAAGGTTTGATGCCGATAAATGAGTACCGGGCTATGTGCTCTCCACCTACCACACTCTCCAGTAAGAAACTATATGGACACGCGGCGATTTTACAGTACGCCGAGACAGGCGTTTCCATATCCGCAAGAATATCGCAGCATATGGGCAGTAAGGGCTTGCGACCATCTGCCCTCACTGCTTTTTCGCTATCTTGCTGTTGTCTGATTTCATCAAGAGTTGGATATGCCATCACTTAACCCAATCCTATTACATCTTTGACCTGCTGCAAGGTTGCCGCTGCTACAGGTTGTAACTCTTCTGCATCTTGCTTGAGAATGTTCTCAAGCGTATGCGGGTCGTTCATCAGCTCATAATAGCGCTTTTGAATCGGTTCCAGGGTTGCTACTAACCTTTCGGTAAGCGCGGCTTTGAAGTCACCATAGCCTTTCCCTGCGAACTCTGCTTCAATTGCCTCCTGTGAATATCCCGTCAGCAGTTGGTAGATGGTCAGCAGATTTGTAATGCCAGGACGCTCAGGATCAAATGTTACCAGCCGCAGGGAATCCGTTGTCGCGCGGTCAATCTTTTTCTTGATTGTTTTAGGATCATCGAGAAGATTGATGCGCGAGTTGGGATTCGCATCGCTTTTGCTCATCTTGTTCAAAGGGTTGTCAAAAGACATGATACGTGCGCCCACCTCACGGATTTGTGCCTCTGGAACGGTAAAGACCTCTCGTCCATAATGTGAGTTAATGCGCTGTGCCAGGTCTCGTGTGAACTCGACATGCTGCCTCTGGTCATCTCCGACCGGAACATAGTTGGTGTGGTACAGCAAGATGTCCCCCGCCATTAACGCTGGGTAGCAGAAGAGACCGGTTGGAACCGAATCTACATTCTCACCTGCTTTGGATTTAAACTGGGTCATTCTGCTCAACCAACCCATCGGCGTAAAACATTCTAAAATCCAACCTAATTCAGCATGCTCATGCACATGTGACTGGACAAACAGCTTGCAATATCGCCTATCCAAACCGCTTGCCAGGTAAATGGCTGCCAGCTGGCGAATACTCTGGTGTAGCTCCTTTGGATCGATCGGCAACGTGATTGCATGTAAATCAACAATGCAGAAAATGTTGTCATACTGTGATTGCGTTTCTACCCAATTGCGCAAGGCTCCCAGGTAGTTACCCAGGTGAAGATTTCCCGTGGGCTGTATACCGGAAAAGGTCCGTTTTTTCACTGGTGCGCTTGCATATGCAGCAAACGGCTCTGTTTTTACAGTTTGGTTTGTTTCAACTGGCATGCTGGTCTCCTTCGTTGGTTGAAAAATGAACAATAAAAAACGCCGCTCTTCCCTTACAAGGGACGAGAGGCGTGATTGACGCTTTCGTGGTACCACCCTGATTCAGATTAGCTGTTTTTCTTAATTTGCAGCTAACCCCTCATAGCCGGATACACTCTGATATCCTGTCCTCGATAACGGGGGACGTTCCGAATGAGTACTACTAGTTTATAGAAACGTTCGCTCATTGCTCCCAGGCCCATTCTACGACTGCTTAGTGCTGGTTTTCACCTGTTCCAGCTCTCTACATCCCCGGCAGTTCGTATACTCTTCCTGTTCGATACTTTACGGTATTCAATTGTTATGTGAAAAGTATACAAAGGGTTTTGTGGTCTGTCAAGTGTTTTTAGTCGTTATTAGTTACCTTAGCTCCTTGTAGTAGTTTCCATTATTGTTGTTCGTTCACCAGTGTTGACTTTCAACACATTCTTTTTCTCTTTCGCATTTTTACCATGCGGTTCCCAGGTAGCCACGATTCAACTCTTGTCACGTGGTGATGTCTGGGTAAGGCAACAACCAATGTTGGAGGTTTTGTGCGTACTCACGCTGGAAACCCAGCGGCTCCGCATAGTCACGCTCAAACAGGGCGATAAAGAGTGTGAGTGTCAGGAAATGGTGCGCTCCAA
>Ga0187780_10003251_pt1 | contig 12277 bp, 11 predicted proteins | sample 1015_Q2_SP10_20__FD_132429 | JGI IMG/M metagenome (GOLD analysis project Ga0187780, IMG submission 132429) | Tropical peat soil microbial communities from peatlands in Department of Meta, Colombia - 1015_Q2_SP10_20_MG | ecosystem: Environmental > Terrestrial > Soil > Wetlands > Peat | place...
AGGAAGCATTCCCTCCTATCGTGCTTCAGGGCGTCGTTTTGCTGCTCTTGATTGCCAACACGCTCAACATAGCGGCCGACGTTGCGGCGATGGGCGAGGTCTCCGAATTGGTGACAGGATGGGACCGTCATCTCATGACGCTGCTGCTCGCACTCACGTCGTTGCTTATGCAAGTGTTCATTCCATATCACCGTTACGTATCTTACCTGAAATGGCTCACCCTCTCGCTGCTCGCCTACTTCCTGGTGCTGCTGACCGTCCACGTGCCCTGGAGCGAGGTGGCCCTGCGCAGCGTCTGGCCGAGCTTCAAGCTCGACGCGAGCGCCGCGACCGTGGTGACGGGCATCTTCGGCACCACGATCAGCCCCTACCTGTTCTTCTGGCAGGCGTCCGAGGAGGTCGAGGACATGCACGCGCGCAAGACCGGTGCGCTCATCCGCGCGAGCGTCATGATGGCGGCGGCGTGCGCCCCGGAGCTCGAGCCGCGCCTGCACACGGCGCTCGCGGAATTCGCCGCCGCGATCGGGCTCGCCTTCCAGATCCAGGACGACCTGCTCGACGTGCTCGGCGATGCGACGACGCTCGGCAAGCCCACGGGCCACGACCAAGCGCGCGCCAAGCCCACTTATCCGGCGGTCGTCGGCGTCGCCGCGGCGCAGCAGCGCATGCGCGAGCTGCACACGCGCGCCTTCGAGGCACTGACGCCCTTCGGCCGGCGCGCCGACCCGCTGCGGGCTCTGTCCGACTGGCTGCTCGCCCGGCGCTCATGAGGGCGGGCGCGCCGGCGCGATGCCGCGGGGCATGCTCGTGAAGGTCGGCATCATGGATCACGTCGATGCGAGCGGCCTGCCGCCGGCGCAGCACTACGAGACGCGCCTGAAGCTCGTGGAGGCGATGGACCGCCTGGACTTCTACTCCTATCACGTCGCCGAGCACCACGGCACGCCGCTCGGGCTTGCGCCCTCACCGAGCGTGTACCTGTCCGCGGTCGCCCAGCGCACGCGGCGGCTGCGCTTCGGCCCGATGGTGTTCGTCGCCGCGCTCTACCATCCGATGCGCCTCGCCGAGGAGATCTGCATGCTCGATCAGATGAGCGGCGGGCGGCTGCAGATCGGTCTCGGGCGCGGAGCGGTGTGGCCCGAGCACGAACTGTACGGGCTCGACCCGTCGAGCATCCCGGCGCGCTACGCCGAGGCGCGCGACGTGCTGCTGCAGGCGCTCACCCGTGCGACGGTGAACTTCACGGGCGAGCATTTCCGGGTGCCGAACTTCAACATGGTGCTGCGCCCCTACCAGAGCCCGCGCCCGCCGCTGTGGTACGGCATCGGCAACCCCGACTCGGCGGTGTGGGCCGCCGCGAACGATGCGAACGTCGTGTCGCTGCAGCCCGCTGCGGTCGCACGCCGCACGCTCGATCGCTATCGCGAGGAGTGGGCGAAGCTCGGCAAGCCCGTCGATGCGCTGCCGTTCCTCGGGCTCGCGCGGCACGTGGTGGTCGCCGAGTCCGACGCGGCGGCACAGCGCATCGCACGCGCGGCCTATCCGCGCTGGCGCGCCTCGTTCTCGCATCTGTGGGAGCAGCGCGGGCTCGAGGTGCCGGTCAAGCTGCCGCAGGAGTGGGATGCCCTCGAGCGCAGCGGCATGAGCATTGCGGGCACGCCACCGCGCGTGCGCGACTATCTCGCGGAGCAGGCGCACGGCGCCGGCGCGAATTTCTTCCTCTGCCAGATGGTGTTCGGCGATATCGGCTACGAGGACGCGCTGCGCTCGCTCACGCTGTTCTCATCCGGGGTCGCCCCGGAGCTCGCTGCCTGATCGGCCCCGAGGGCTAACGCTCGGCGCGCAGCACGACCTCTTCGGGTGTGTGCACGAAGTAGCCCTGGATGTACTGCACGCCGAGCTGCCAGAGCACCGCCATGGTGTTGGCGTCCTCGACGCGCTCGGCGATGGTCTCGATCCTGCGCTTCGCCGCGGCCTCCACCAGCGCCTTCACACGCCCCTGCAGCTCGGTGTCGCGCGTCAGTCCCTGCACCAGGGCGCCGTCGATCTTCACGAAGTTGAGCGCGACCGAGCCCAGCAGGCTCTGCGGATCGCGTCCCGAGCCGAAGCGCTCCAGGGCGCACCTCAAGCCGCGGTTCTTGAGCTCTTCGGCGAGCGCGCTGAACTGCTTGATGTGGCTCGCGGCGACCTCCTCGGGGACCTGGAAGCACAGCCGCTGGGGCTCGGCGCGCGCGGCGCGGATCTGATTGTCGAGCCAGCCGAGGAAGGACACGTCCTTGAGCGTGTCCTTGGAGAGCCGCACGAACAGGCACCCCGGCTTGCGTTGCGCGGCGAACGACAGCGAGGCGCCGACGACCCAGCGGTCGATGTTCTTCAGCAGGTCGTTGCGCTCGGCCGCGGGGAGAAACTCGCTCGGCAGCACCTCCTTGCCCTGCGGGTCGAGCATGCGCACCAGCACGTCGAACATGCCGGGGTCGGCGCCGTGCAGGCTCGCGATGGGCTGCTGCACCAGGCGGAAGCGGTTCTCCATGAGCGCCGCCTTGATGTGCTTCACCCAGATCTTGTCGTAGGACTGCACGCGCGTGTCGGCGTCCGCGCGGTCGGAGGTCGCGACCTGGTTGCCGCCGCGCTGCTGGGCGCGCCGGCACGCCTCGAGGGCATCGGCGACCGCGGCATCCGGGCTCGCAGCTCCGCTCGGCACCACCGACAGCCCCACGGTACAGGTGACGGACAGCGTCTTCTCGCCCACGTGCGCCACGTGCTTGGCGGCGCGCGCCACGACCTGCTCCGCCCACGCCTCGACGTCGCGCTCGTTGCCGCGCTCGATCAGCAGCAGGAAGGCGATGCCGCCCAGCCGGCCGGCGATGTCGCTCGAGTTGAGCTGCTCGCGCAGCAGCTTCGCGAACTCGACGAGCACATCCTCGCTCGCGAGGATGCCGACCGCGCGCTCCACCGTATCGAACTTGTCGGGCCGCACCACCGCGAAATAGCGCACGCCGCCCGGCACCTGGGTCGCGAGCCGCTCGTTCACCGCATCGAGCAGCGGGCGGCGGTTGAGCATCCCGGTCGAGGAGTCATGCAGCAGGGCCTCAGCGAGCTCCTCGGTGACGCGGCGCTCATCGCCCTTCTGCGCCGGCACGACCAGCCGCACGCACGGCTCGCCCTCGTGCTCGCCGAGGCTCAGCAGCAGCTCCAGGGCGCGGTGCTCGCCGCTCGCCAGATAGCCGTTGGCGAGCAGCGTGTGATCGCTCCAGCGTCCCTGCAGGCACGCCGCGAGCGCGCCCTTCAGCGCCGCGTGGGCGGACTCGTCGAAGAAATCCATGACCGGCTGACCGACCACCGCCGCCTGCTCGAAGCCGAACAGCTCCAGCCAGGAGCTGTTGGCATCGACGACGATGCCCTCCTGCACCTGGGCGATCGCGTCGTTGGAGCGCTGCAGGACCGACTCGAGCTGACGGCGCGTGTCGCGTGCCGTCTTGACCGTGCTCTCGAGCGCGCGCTCGATGCGGTGGCCGCGGAGCTCGCGTGTCATCACGGCCTGCAGCCGCGCCGGGTTGGCCAGGGTCACGACATCGCGTGCCCCCTCCTGCATGAGCTGCGCCATGCGCGTCTCATCGATGCCGTCGGCCACCACGATGAGCGGCACGAGCGGTGTGATCTGATCGCGGACCGCAGCGGTCGCGGCGAGCTCCTGTGCGCCATCGTCGACCCACAGCAGCAGCTCGGGATTGATCTGGGTGAGAGCATCTCCGAGATCACGGAGCGAGGGGATCCAGGTGCAATGCACCGGATGGCCGGCGCGCCGCAGCGTGCTGTTGATCGCCTCGACGGGGTCCCGTGAGGAGCTCAGCACGATGAGCGGAACGGCGTTCTGCTCGGACAAGCGTGGTCTCCTTCCTGGGGCTTGAAGACGGCGCGACGCCGCGATTCTAGCACCCCCCCGCCGCTCGCCCGCGTGCGAAAGCTCTCACATTACGCTCGGCTTTCAAGCGCCCGGCGCGGCTCGCGGGGCGCGCTCGCGCGCGCCGCGAGCGCACTCAGGCGCGCGTGCCGATCGCGATGCGCGCGCACGGCTCGGCAGGGCAAGCACTTGCTGCGGCCAAGTCGGCAGCCCGCCCTCGCTGGCAGCCTCCAGTCGATGCCGGTATGATTCGCCGTTTTCAATAGCCTGTGGCCGGGGAGCATTGCGCCGCCCGCGCACTCCCGCCACCTGCCTCCACCCGCGGGGCCCCGGGCAGCGAGAAGGAAATGGCGAGCTACAGCACCAGCGAGTTCAAGTCGGGGATGAAGATCCTGCTCGACGGCGATCCCTACGCGATCGTCGAGAACGAGATGGTCAAGCCCGGCAAGGGCCAGGCGTTCAACCGCGTCAAGGTCCGCAACCTCAAGACCGGACGCACCATCGAGCGCACGTTCAAGTCGGGCGAGTCCGTCGAGGCGGCGGACGTGGTCGACATGGACATGCAGTACCTGTATCAGGACGGGGATTTCTGGCACTTCATGGTGCCCGAGAGCTTCGAGCAGTACACCGCGGGCAAGTCGGCGGTGGGTGACAGCGCCATCTGGCTCAAGGACGGCACGGTGTGCATCGTCACGCTGTGGAACAACGTGCCGCTGCAGGTGACCCCGCCGCCGCACATCGAGCTCAAGGTGATCGAGACCGACCCCGGGCTGCGCGGCGACACCGCGACCGGCGGTCAGAAGCCGGCGAAGCTCGAGAGCGGCGCGGTGGTGCGCGTGCCGCTCTTCATCAACGAGGGCGAGGTCATCCGCGTCGATACGCGCACCGGCGAGTACATCTCGCGCGCCAAGCAGTAGCGCTTCAGCGGCCCAAGATGGCGCGTGCGCGCCACAGTCCGTCGGCCGCGTAGATCACGAGGGCAATCCAGATGAGCGCGAAGCCGAGCGCGCGCGAGCGCTCGAACGACTCGTGGAAGAACCAGATGCCGCACGCAAACTGCAGCGACGGTGCGATGTACTGCAGTACGCCGACCGTCGAGTAGGGAATCAGGCGCGCCGCGTAGGCGAACAGGAACAGCGGGACCGCGGTCGCAAGGCCGCTGCCCACGAGCAGGGCGTCGATCCCCGCACCCGCATGCCCGAAGGCACCGCCGCCGCGCAGCGCCGCGGTGACGAGATAAATGAGCGCGAGCGGCAGCAGCAGCACGGTCTCGGCCGCGAGCCCCGCCAGAGCCTCAACCCGGATGAGCTTGCGCGCGAGGCCATAGAGCCCGAAGCTGAAGGCGAGCCCGAGCGCTATCCACGGCAGGCCGCCCGCAACGACGGTCAGGTAGGCAACCGCCGCGGCCGCGACCGCGACCGCCGCCCACTGGCGGCGGTTGAGCCGCTCGGCGAGCACGATGACGCCCAGCAGCACGTTCAGCAGCGGATTTATGAAGTAGCCGAGACTCGTCTCGAGCACGCGGCCGTGCGCGACCGCCCACACGTAGATGAACCAGTTGAGGCTCACCAGGGTCGCGGTCAGCGCGAGCCGCCAGAGGTTGCCGCGGTGCGCGAGCGTCGCCCGGAGCGTCCCGAGCTCGCCGCGCAGCGCGAGAACCGCGAGCACGAACACGCACGACCACAGCACCCGGTGCGCGATCACCTCGAGTGGCGGCACGGCGTGCAGCGGCTTCAGATACAGCGGAAACACGCCCCAGATGATGAAGGCGGCGAGTCCGGTGCCCACGCCGGTCGCGGCGCGGGGGTGCGGCACGTGCGGCTCGTGCATCGAGCTTCAGCAATCCGCGCCGCGCAGGCTCGCGAGGAACACCTGTGCAAGCACCTCGAGCCCGTCCCGGTCCTGCTCGTCGAATCGCGCCGGCTGCGGACTGTCCAGGTCGAGCACCCCGAGGAGCGAGCCGGAAGCCATGAGCGGGATCACGATCTCCGAGCGCGAGGCCGCATCGCAGGCGATGTGCCCCGGGAAGGCATGCACGTCCGGCACCACGAGGGTGCGGCGCTCGGCGGCGGCGGCGCCGCACACGCCGCGCCCGAGCGCGATGCGCACGCAGGCCGGCTTGCCCTGGAAGGGCCCGACGACGAGCTCGCCGTCCTTGAGGAAGTAGAAGCCGACCCAGTTCACCTGCGGCAGGGCCGCGAAGATCAGGGCGGAGGTGTTGGCCGCATTGGCGATGCGGTCGGACTCGCCCGCGAGCAGTGCCGTGAGCTCCCGGGCGAGCGCCTCGTAGGCGCCGCGCGGGTCGCGAAAGTCGTAACTGGTGGTCCTCTCCCGCACGCATCAGCTCCCTTGCAGTCAGGCCCGGGCGTCCGCGAATGCCAATACCGCATCGATATCCGGCGCAGCGGTCGCGAGCATCACCAGGCGGTCGAAGCCGAGCGCGACGCCGGCGCAGTCCGGCAGTCCGGCCGCCAGCGCCCCGAGCAGCCGCTCGTCGATCGCCGGACACGGCAGGCCGCTCTGTGCGCGCTCGCGCCGGTCGGCCTCGAAGCGCCGGCGCTGCTCGGCGGCGTCGGCGAGCTCGTGGAAGCCGTTCGCGAGCTCGACTCCGGCGCAGTACAGCTCGAAGCGGCGTGCGGCGCGCGCATCCTGCGGATCCAGGCGCGCGAGGGCGGCCTGGCTCGCGGGATAGCCGTACACGAAGGTCAGCGCGCCGCGCCCGAGCCGCGGCCCGACGAGGCTCGCCATCAAGAGCTCGAGCAGCTCATCGCGCAGCCCCTCGCCGCCGGTGGCGCGGTAGCCGAGCGGTGCGGCCGCGGCCGTGAGCTGTCCGAGGCTTGCCTCGAACGGGTCGAGCTCGAGCGTCTCGCGGAACGCATCCCGGTAGCTTAGGCGCTCGCTCGCAAGTCTCGCCGGGGCCCCGGGGCCTGCGGCCCGCAGCAGCTCGCGCACCAGCTCCTCCACCTCGCTCATCAGCGCATCGAGCGTGAAGCCGACGCGATACCACTCGATCAGCGTGAACTCGGGGTTGTGCAGGCGGCTCACCTCGAAGCCGCGCACCACGTGGCAGATCTGATAGATGTCACCGCTGCCGGCGGCGAGCAGCCGCTTCATCGCGTACTCGGGCGAGGTGTGCAGGAAGCGCTCGCGGGGCGGGGGCGCGTGCGCTGCCGCCTCGAGCTGCACGCGGGCCGAGGCGATGTGCACGTCGGTGACGGCGGCGTTGAGCATCACGGGCGTGTCGACCTCGAGTACCGCGCGCGCTGCGAAGAAGGCACGCGCCTGCGCGAGCATCGCGGCGCGGCAGCGCAGCGTCGCAAGCGAGGCGCTCGGGCGCCACTCGCAGGCCGGCCCGCTCACGCGTCCCGCAGCCGTCCGAGCGGCTGACCGACCCGCACGCGCGCACCGGCGCCGAGCCCGGCGAGCCAGGTGACCGCATCGCGCGCGACCACCAGGATCACCGTCGAGCCCATGTTGAAGCGGCCCATCTCGGCGCCGCGCTCGAGCGCGAGGGATGCGCTGCGCTCGAGCGGCGTGCCGAGCTCGACCGGCCGCCGCGGCCGTCGCGGGGTCACATCGCCATGCCACACCGTCGCCATGCTGCCGACCAGCAGGGCGCCGACCAGCACCAGCGCGAAGGGCAGCGTGCTGCCGTCCGGAGCGGCGCCTTCGAACAGGCACACCACCCGCTCGTTGCGCGCGTACAGGCCGGACACCGTGGCCGCGGTCGCGGGGCTCACGCTGAACAGGCGCCCCGGCACGTACCAGGCGGCGCGCAGCGCGGCTGCGAGCGGCATGTGGATGCGGTGGTAGTTGTAGGGTGCGAGATACAGCGTCGCGAAGGCGCCGCCCGCGAGGCGCTCGGTCCACTCGCTGCGGCCGGCGAGCAGCGCCTCGAGGCTGTAGTGGCGCCCCTTGGCCTGCAGCATGCTGAGGCCATCGAGGTAGCCGATCTCGCTCACCGTGCCGTCGACCGGTGAAGCCACCGTGTGCTCATCGCCCCCCAAGGGCCGCGCCCCGACGCGCAGCGCTCGGGTGAACAGTTCGTTGAAGCTCGCGTAGCGCCGCGGGTCCGGCTCCACGGCATCGTGCATCTCGGGGCGATAGCCGCGCACGAAGGCGCCGATCAGCGCCCGGGTGACGGGCCGGATGCGGCTGCGCGCGAGCGCGTGCACCGCGCGCGACAGCCCGTGGTGCGGCAGCACGCGCTGCAGCGTGATGAACGAGCGCGTGCGCAGTTTGATTCTGGGCCGGGTCACTGCCGCGGGCCCTCAGGAGCGCGCCGCCGCGTCGAGATCGGCGGCGAGCCGCGCCTCGTCGAAGGGCGGGGTGAACACCGCGACCATGCGGCCCTCGCGATCGAGCAGGAACAGGGTCGCCGAGTGATCGATCGTGTAGTCTCCTCCGGGCAGGTCCACGCGCGCGAACGCGACCCCGAAGCGCGCCGCGAGCTCGCCGATCGCGGCCGCGCTGCCGGTGAGGCCCACGAAGCTCGAGTCGAAGGCATGCAGGTACTGGGCCAAGAGCGCGGGCGAGTCGCGTCCCGGATCGAGGCTCACGAAGACGACGCGCCAGCTCGCGTGCGCCGCGGCCCGGGCCCGGGCGAGCTTCAGCAGCGTCGTCGGGCACACGTCCGGGCAGTGGGTGAAGCCGAAGAACACGACCGTGGGCGCGCCGGCGAGCTGCGCTTGCGTGAAGGCGGCGCCCGACTGATCGGTGAGCGCGAGCGGGGCGATGCTGCGCGGTGCGGGCAGCCAGGTGCCGCTCGCGAGCGCGGGACGGGAGTGCTCGAGCCCGCACGCGAGGAAGTAACCGGCGGCGGCCATGCACAACGCAAGGCCGGCGAGGCCGAGCCAGGTGAGACGAGGGGTCATGGGTGAATTATCCCACAGCGGGCGTGCGCGGCCGGCGGGCCGTGCGGTCGGGCTCGCCGAGCTCATTGCCGAGGGCGCGCGGCGCCTGAGGCGCGCGCGCGTGTTCTTCGGTCACGGCACCGACAATGCCTGGGACGAGGCGGCGGCGCTGGTGCTGCACGCGCTTGGGATCGCAGCCGCGCCCGGGGAGCGCATCCGGGCACGCCGCGTCGGGGCCCGCGCCGCGGCGCGGGCCCGGGCACTCATCGAGGAGCGCATCCGGCGGCGCACACCCGCGGCCTATCTCACGGGCCGCACCTGGTTCGCGGGCCTGGAGTTCCGCGTCGATCCGCGCGTGCTGATTCCGCGCTCGCCGATCGCCGAGCTCATCGAGCGGCGCTTCGCGCCCTGGGTCGCGCCCGCGCGGGTGCGGCGCATCCTCGACCTCGGCACCGGCAGCGGCTGCATCGCCATCGCCTGCGCCAGGGCCTTTCGGGCGGCGCGCGTCGATGCGGTTGATGTGTCGGCGGCGGCCCTCGAGGTGGCTCGCGCCAACGCGCGGGCGCACCGCCTCGCGGCGCGCGTGCGGCTTCTCAAATCTGATCATTTCAGCGCGCTCGGTGCGGCGCGCTACGATATCATCGTGAGCAATCCGCCCTACGTGGGCGCGCGTGAGCTGCGCTGCCTGCCGCCGGAATACCGCCACGAGCCGCGGCTGGCGCTGGCCGCGGGACGCGCGGGTCTCGACTCGGTGCGCACCATTCTGCGCGAGGCTGCGCCTCATCTGCGGCCGCGAGGCATCCTGGTCGTGGAAGTGGGCAATACCGAGCGGGCCGTGCGGCGCGCGTTCCCGCATCTGCCGTTCACCTGGCTCGAGTTCGAGCGCGGCGGCGGCGGGGTCTTCCTGCTGACGGCGGAGCAGCTGCGCCCCTAAGAGGCGATGACGAGGATGTCCGGAAACACGATCGGCAAGCTGTTCTGCGTCACGACCTTCGGCGAGAGCCACGGGCCGGCGATGGGCTGCATCGTCGATGGCTGTCCGCCGGGCCTCGCGCTCGCTGAGGCGGATCTGCAGGCCGACGTCGATCGCCGTCGCACCGGCACCTCGCATTTCGTCAGCCAGCGGCGCGAGAGCGATCAGGTGCGGATTCTCTCCGGCGTGTTTGAGGGCCGCACGACCGGTACGCCGATCGGCATCTTGGTGGAGAACACCGACGCGCGCTCGCGTGACTACGAGAAGATCAAGGACCGCTTCCGCCCGGGGCACGCCGACTACACCTACCAGCACAAGTACGGGCTGCGCGACTACCGCGGCGGCGGGCGTTCCTCGGCGCGTGAGACCGTCATGCGCGTGGCCGCCGGTGCGATCGCGCGCAAGTACCTCGCCGAGCGGCTCGGCGTGCGCATCTACGGCTACCTGAGCCGCATCGGCGCGCTCGCGATCGAGCCGGTCAATCCGGCCTTCGCCTACGAGAACCCCTTCTTCTGTCCCGATCCGGCGCGCATCGCCGAGCTCGAGGCACTGCTGTGGAAGATCCGCGGCGAGGGCGACTCGATCGGCGCGCGCATCAGCGTGATCGCCAGCGGCGTGCCGCCGGGCCTCGGTGAGCCGGTGTTCGACCGCCTGGACGCCGACATCGCCCACGCGATGATGGGTATCAACGCGCAGAAGGACGTGGAGCTCGGCGCCGGCACGCGTGCGGCCGAACAGCGCGGCAGCGAGCACCGCGACGAGCTCACGCCCTCGGGTTTCTTGAGCAATCACGCCGGCGGGGTGCTCGGGGGCATCTCCACCGGGCAGGACATTCTCGTGCACGTGTCGCTGAAGCCGACCTCGAGCATCCAGATTCCGGGGCGCACCGTCGATGCGGCGGGCAACGCCGTCGAGATCGTGACTACCGGACGGCACGATCCGTGCGTGGGACTGCGCGCGGTACCGATCGCCGAGGCGATGCTCGCCATCGTGCTCGCCGATCACTACCTGCGTCACCGCGCGCAGAACGCCGACGTGGTGGTCGCGACGCCCGACATCACCCGATGAGCCGGCGCATGAACTTCGAGACCAATGCCACCGGGCGCTACAGCGTCGCGGTGGTCGGCGCCACCGGGCTCGTGGGCGAGACCATGATCCGGGTGCTCGAGGAGCGCGACTTCCCGGTCGGCGAGCTCTACCCGCTCGCGAGCGCCCGCTCGCTCGGCCGCAGCGTCGAGTTCCGCTCGCGGCAGTACCCCGTCGGCGAGCTCGCGCGCTTTGATTTCGCAAGCTGCGACATCGGACTGTTCTCGCCGGGTGCGGAGGTCTCGCGCGAGTACGCGCCCCGGGCCGCCGCCGCGGGCTGCGTGGTGATCGACAACACCTCCGAGTTCCGCTACCGCGACGACATTCCGCTCATCGTGCCCGAGGTCAATCCGCACGCGATCGCGCAGTACGCGAATCACGGCATCATCGCCAATCCCAACTGCTCCACCATCCAGATGGTGGTCGCCCTGAAGCCCATCCACGATGCGGTCGGCATCGAGCGCATCAATGTCGCGACCTACCAGTCGGTCTCGGGCGCGGGCCGGGAGGCGGTCGAGGAGCTCGCGAGCCAGTCGGCGGCGCTGCTCTCGGGCCGCGGCCCCGTCGAGGCCCACGTGATCCCCAAGCAGATCGCCTTCAACTGTGTGCCGCAGATCGATCAGTTTCAGGACAACGGCTACACGCGGGAGGAGATGAAGATGCTGTGGGAGACCCGCAAGATTCTCGAGGATCCGCAGATCCGGGTGAATCCCACGACCGTGCGCGTACCGGTGTTTTTCGGCCACTCCGAGGCCGTGCACCTGGAAACCCGGAAGAAGATCACAGCTTCGGAGGCCCGCAGGCTACTGGAGCGGGCACCCGGTGTTACCGTGCTCGACGAGCGGCGTCCGGGCGGGTATCCGACCGCTGCCACCGAGGCAGCGAACCGCGACACAGTTTATGTAGGGCGGATACGTGAAGATATGTCTTCCGAGCGCGGGCTTGACTTATGGATCGTGGCGGACAATGTACGCAAGGGTGCGGCGACGAACAGCGTTCAAATTGCGGAAGTTTTGGTCCGCAAGCCGATATAAGTTATATTGCCGCCCGTTGAATGTCGTCCATGCTTTTGTTTTTCAACGGCTTTCTAGGGGGCCGACGCTGAGCGGGGTATCGTGATGGTCGCCAAATGCTCAAGGTGGGCGCTGGCTTCGCTGGCCGCATTGCCGGCGGCTGCGCTCGCTCTCGGCCTGGGAGACATACGTCTCAATTCCGCGCTGAACGCACCGCTCGACGCCGATATCGAGCTCATCGGGGCCACCCCCGAGGAAGTCGCGAGCCTCAAGCCCCACATCGCCCCGCGTGAGACCTTCGCGAGCCACGGACTGGAGTGGCCGTCCTATCTCGGAACCATCACCCTGCATGCCGAGAAGTCGACCGACGGTCGCGACGTGATCAAGCTGCGCTCGACCGACCCGATCACCGACCCGTTCGTCACACTGCTCGTCGAGGTGGACTGGGAGC
>Ga0187780_10003253_pt1 | contig 12271 bp, 11 predicted proteins | sample 1015_Q2_SP10_20__FD_132429 | JGI IMG/M metagenome (GOLD analysis project Ga0187780, IMG submission 132429) | Tropical peat soil microbial communities from peatlands in Department of Meta, Colombia - 1015_Q2_SP10_20_MG | ecosystem: Environmental > Terrestrial > Soil > Wetlands > Peat | place...
CGGCCGGCGACGCGCAGGCCGGCGCCTTGCCTGGTGACGTCGAAATTCGCTTCGAGGCGCAGCAGATCGCGCAGGCCCGCCATCCGCGCCACGCCGGCGCGCGTGGCGCCGTCGGCGATGAGATCGAAATGCTGCCCGGTCTCGGCGACATCCGCGACCGCGACCGGCACGTGCCACGGCCTCGCCGGATGCCTTTCTGATTCACGCTCGTCCATGCGCAAAACTCTCCGGGCGCGGGAATATCATCTTGCCGGCCAACAGCGCGTCCTCGGCCTCGCCGTCCAATTGTCGCGCCGCGGCGCGCACGTAGCAGGCAAGCCGCCCCGCGCGCTCGTCGATGCCCTCGACCCCGAAGATATTGCGCGCGAGCGCCTTCTCAAGTTCCCGGTCCTCTGCAACCGCCAGCGCCGCGCGATAAGCGCCGAGACGTCCGTAGAAAGCCTCGCCGAACTGCCGCATCCTTTTCGGTACCGCGAGGTCGCCCACGCCCATCTCGCGCAGATTGCCGTCGAGATCGCGACAGAAGGCGTCAAACAGGCGCTGGCCGACATTACTCGCCGGACCGTGCCTCCCCGCCTCGCCTGCCCCACCGTCTCGCGCAAGGCGCAGCAGCAGCAACACCAGATGCAGCACAATAAGGTCGAAGCGACCCGCCACGGTGTCGGGCACGCCGTAGCTGGTGTAGAAGGTCGGGGAACGCGCCTGCGCCACGATCACGCCATAGAGTGCGTGGATGCTGTCGTTCGGGGAGCTTCGGCGAAAAGCACTGAGAATCATAGGGATAGCTCGATTTCGCGAGGTCGATCGGCAACCGGCAAAGGCCGATTGCCAAGCCGCCGCCGAGGGGGTACGGCAGGCGGCGCCGGGATACAAGGTTGAGGGGATGCGGGGTCACCAGGTGCAGCGGAAAGGCGGACGTGCGGCGGCGAGCTTGATCGTCGCCCTGGCGCTGTCGCTCGGCGGCTGCTTGGGCGAGACGTTTCAACGCGGCTATGTGCTTCCCGAGGGCGCGCTCGAGCAAATTCCGCTCGGGGCGTCGCAGGAACAGGTTCTCATCGTGCTCGGCACCCCCTCGACTGTCGCGACGGTGAGCGGCGAAGCCTTCTACTACATTTCACAGAAGGCCGAGCGCCCAGTCGCATTCATGCCGACGCAGATCACCGACCAGCGGGTGATCGCGGTCTATTTCGATAAGAACCGGCGTGTCGCGCGGGTCGCATCCTACGGCCTGAAGGACGGCGAAGTCTTCGATTTCGTCAGCCGCACGACGCCGACGGCGGGGAACGACATCAATATTCTCAAATCCATGCTGCAGAGCCTGCAAGGAGCGCACATCGGCCTTCCGTTCTGAGCCGGCCGGCAGCCGATCCGGCCGCGCGCCGGATCACTCGTGGAGCATGATCTTTTCGGAAAACCGGTTTCCACTTTTCCGGATCATGCTCTTAGTGCGCCATCACGGCGAGCAGCAGCAGGGCGACGATGTTGGTGATCTTGATCATCGGATTGACCGCGGGTCCCGCAGTGTCCTTATAGGGATCGCCCACGGTATCGCCGGTCACGGCCGCCTTGTGAGCGTCGGAACCCTTGCCGCCATAGTGCCCGTCCTCGATGTATTTCTTGGCGTTGTCCCAGGCGCCACCGCCGGAGGTCATTGAGATCGCGACGAACAGGCCGGTGACGATGACGCCGAGCAGCATTGCGCCGAGCGCCGAAAACGCCGCCGATTTACCGGCAGCGCCGCCGCCGGCGATGAAGTAGATGATGAAATAGCCGACGATCGGCGACAGCACCGGCAACAGCGACGGCACGATCATTTCCTTGATCGCCGCGCGCGTGAGCATGTCGACGGCGCGGCCATAGTCTGGCTTGTCCCGGCCTTGCATGATGCCCGGGCGCTCGCGGAACTGCCGCCGCACCTCCTCGACGATCGAGGAGGCGGCGCGGCCGACCGCGGTCATGCCCAGCGCGCCGAACAGATAAGGCAGCATCCCGCCGAACAAGAGGCCGGCGACGACGTACGGATTGCTCAGCGAGAAATTGAGCGACACGTCCCGGAAGTAGGGATGCGCGGCCGGGTCTTTGATGAAATAGGCGAGGTCCTGGCTGTAGGCGGCGAACAGCACCAAAGCGCCGAGACCGGCAGAGCCGATGGCGTAGCCCTTGGTTATCGCCTTGGTGGTGTTGCCGACGGCGTCGAGCGCGTCGGTCGATTTGCGCACGTCCTTTGGCAGACCGGCCATCTCGGCAATGCCGCCGGCATTGTCGGTGACCGGCCCGAACGCGTCGAGCGCCACGATGATTCCGGCAAGCGCCAGCATCGTCGTGACTGCAATGGCAATGCCGAACAGGCCGGCGAGATTGAAGCTCACCAGGATGCCGGCGATGATGACCAGCGCCGGGGCGGCGGTCGCCTCGAGCGATACCGCGAGCCCCTGGATCACATTGGTGCCGTGACCGGTGACCGAGGCCTGCGCAATGGAGTGCACCGGCCGATAATCGGTGCCGGTGTAATACTCGGTGATTACGATGATCAGCCCGGTAACGACCAAGCCGGTGACGCCGCAATAGAACAATTGCGCGCCGGAATAGCTCACGCCGTCGAGCTGACCGAAGCCGATCAAATAGTGGGTCACGCCGGCAATGCCAATGAGCGAGAACACCGCGGTCGCGATCATTCCCTTGTAGAGCGCGCCCATGATCGACTGGCTGGCGCCGAGCCGCACGAAGAACGTCCCGAGGATCGAGGCGATGATGCAGACCCCGCCGATCGCCAGCGGGAAGGTCATCATCCGCGTCACTGCGGCGGGGGAGACCGGACCGAAGAAAATCGCGGCGAGGACCATGGTCGCGACCGTGGTCACCGCGTAGGTCTCGAACAGGTCGGCGGCCATGCCGGCACAATCACCGACATTGTCTCCGACATTGTCGGCGATCGTGGCCGGATTGCGCGGATCATCCTCAGGAATGCCGGCTTCGACTTTGCCGACCAGGTCGCCGCCGACATCGGCGCCCTTGGTGAAAATGCCGCCGCCAAGCCGCGCGAAAATCGAGATCAGCGAAGCGCCGAAGCCGAGCGCCACCATGGAATCGACCACCGTGCGATCGTTGGGGGCGAGATTGAGCGCGCCGGTCAGGAACGTAAAATAGAGCGTCACGCCGAGGAGCGCGAGACCGGCGACCAGTAGCCCGGTGATGGCGCCGGCGCGGAAGGCGATCTCAAGCCCGTCGGCGAGCGAGCCGATGGCGGCTTGCGCGGTGCGCACATTGGCGCGCACCGAGATGTTCATGCCAATGAAGCCGGCGGCGCCGGAGAGGATCGCGCCGATGGCGAATCCGACGCCGACGAGCCAGCCGAGGAAATAGCCGACGATCAGGAAGATCACGATGCCGACCATCCCGATCGTGGTGTATTGCCGCCGCAGATAGGCCTGCGCACCTTCGCGCACCGCCGCGGCGATCTCCTGCATCTTGGTGCTGCCGGGGTCCGCCTGCAGCACCGAGAAGGTGGCCCAAATGGCGTATGCCAGAGCGAGGACGCCGCAGAGAACGATGAGCCACAAGGTCGTCATGGAAGGATCCCGGTTGAAGGGGGCCGGAGCTGAAACCCGGCCCGGATGGAAGCTGTGCCGCTCGCAATTCTCAGGCGCGCCGGTCGCAAATCGGCGCGGACATTGCCAAAAACGGCCCCGCCACGCAACGTGGGAAACCGCGCTAATAGAGCTCGGTCCGGTAGTTGTTCTCGATATAAGCTTCGGCCTGCTCGACGGTGACGTTGGCCGGCTTGGTCTGCTCCACGATCATGCGCCCGAGCGACGGCAGGGATTTGCGCTCGAGGCGGTAGTCGTCCAGCCAGAGGCGCGCACGCTTGAGGGCCTTGCCGCAGTGGAGGAAGGCCTCCTGCACCGTGACCAGAATGACGAGGCGCGGTTCGCGCCCTTGGACCGCCGCCGCGGCAAGGAGCTGCGGATCGCGACTGAGCCGTGCCGTGCCGTTGACGCGCAAGGTCTCGTCGATACCGGGAATGAGGAACAACAGCCCGACCTCGGCGTCGGCCACGATGTTCGACATGGTGTCGAGGCGGTTGTTGCCGGGACGGTCGGGGATAGCGATGGTGTGATCGTCTAGGACCCGGGCAAAGCCCGGCGCGTCGCCGCGCGGGCTGACGTCGGTTCCGCGTCCGGCGCGGGTCGAGCCGAGGACGAGGAGCGGCGAATGGGCAATGAAGTTGCGGCAATGACCGTCGAGCCGGTCGAGCTGCTTGCGGATCGCAAGCTCCCTGGGTTGGGGGTAAAGCCCGCGCAGCGACGCCTCGTCGCTCAGCGTGGCAGCGTTGGTCCGATCATCCATTGCACGCTCCATGGGTCCGAGGAGATCGAGGAAAATCGAGGAATTTCATTAGTCGGGATGCCGGGGTGAGGCAAGCGGCACGCGGGGCGGTCTCCATTGCGCCCCGGAGATATCGTAGACTCGCGGTGGCTTAGAAGCTTCGAATGACATCCCTCGGGAAGAAACGCATGATCAGGAAATTCCACGTCCTTTATGTCGGCCAGATCGAGCTCGACAATATCGGGCTCGACGGCACCCCGGCAAACGAGCGCCGCTATTCTGACGAGCGCCTGCGCGAGGCGTTCTTCACCGCGCGCGAGGTCGCCCAGCTCATGGACGAGCTCGGCTTCGACGTGCTGTGGACGGCCGAGCATCATTTTCAGCGCGAAGGCTACGAGGTCTTCCCTAACCTCATCCAGCTCGGGCTTTGGCTTGCCACCCAGACCAAGCGTCTGAAGTTTGGTTGCGCCTTCAACGTGCTGCCGATGTGGCATCCGATCCGCATGGCCGAAGACTACGCCATGGCCGACATCGTCACCGACGGGCGCATCGTCATGGGCGTGGGCCGCGGTTACCACACCCGCGAGGTCGAGACCTTCGGCGCGCCGCTCCTCGACGCCGAGAAGAATCGCGAGCTGTTCGAAGAGCAGCTGCGGCTCCTTCTGACCTGCTTCAACGAGCCCTCATTCCATTTCAAAGGCAAATACTACGAATGTCCGCCGCCGGTCGACTACCGCGGCTACCGGCTCAAGGACATCACCATGGTGCCGCGGCCTAAGCATCTGCCGGTCGAGATCTGGATGCCGATCGCGAGCGGCAAGACCATCGAGCTGATGGCGCAACACGGCCTCAAGGCGATGGTGACGCTCAACGGCGAGAAGATTCTGGACGATGTCGTGCGCGCCTACCAGGCGGCGTGTTGCAAGCACGGCCGCAACAAAGAACTCGGCGAGGACATGATCTGGGGCGCCGGCGTCTATCTCGCGGCGAGCCGCGAAGAGGCGATCCGCCGGCTCGAGCCCGCACACGACGAGCGCTTCAAATGGTTCGCGCCGTTCGGCTTCGTGCGCTATGCCGACCAGCAAGGCCGCACCTGGGGCTCGCCCGGCGCGCCGGCGCGCACCCCCTCGCTCAAGGATGGCGTCGCCCAGAAGGCCTGGCTGTGCGGGCCGCCGGCCGAGGTGATCGACGCCATCAAATCGATTGAGGCAAAATACCCGGGGCTCGAGAATTTCATGATCCACTGGGCCGAGGGCCTCGCGCCCAAGGAGTTCAAGGAGCAATTGCGCTGGTTCGCGAGCGACGTGATGACGGCATTCAAGCGGGCCTGACGGCAATGCTCAGCAAACCACTCACCGCCCGCGAAATCAGCGCCTTCAACACCGCGGCGGCTTCCGAGAACAAGATCCACGACGACGCGATTGCGCGCCGGTTCGGATTCCGCGGCGGGCTGGTGCCGGGCGTTGAAGTCTATGCCTATATGGCGCACATGCCGGTCGAGCGCTGGGGCCGTGCCTGGCTCGAAAGCGGCGCCGCGGAGTGCCGCTTCCTCAAGCCGGTCTATGACGGGGCGCGCGCTCGCGTGTCGGCAGCGCAGGAAAGCGAACAGCTCGCGCTCGCGGTCGAGAGCGCCGGCGAAGTTTGCGCCATGGGACGCGCCTTCCCGCCGTCGGATCGACGACCGCGGCCGTCGATCGACGCGTTGCCGCGTGGCTTGCCGCCGCCCCCCGCCGAGCGGCCGCCGGCAAGCGAAGTCTCGCTCGCGCCGGGGCGCGCACTCGGCATCGCGCCGACGATCATCGACCGCGCCACGCTGGCGGGCTATCTCGACGACATTCGCGAAACCGATGCGATCTACCGCAGCGAAGGGCTGGTCCATCCCGGGCAGATCCTGCGGCTCGCCAACCAGGCGCTGGTGCAGAACGTCGTGCTCGGTCCGTGGATTCACGTCGGCAGTAAGGTACGCAATTGGGCAGTAGCGCGTGTTGGCGACGAACTGACGCTGCGCGCCAAGGTCACCACGAACGCGGTCTCGTCCAAGGGCCACGCCATCGTCGAGTTCGACGCCATCGTCGTCGCCGACGGGAAGACCAGCATCGCTGAAATCACCCATACGGCGATCTGGCGGCCGCGGCCGGGCGCCGAAGCGGCTTGAAACTGCGCTGCGATGCCCGGCTCATCTTCGCTCGAAGCCAAGATCGCTGACGGATCGATCCGGCCGCTGATTGGGGCGCTGGAGGCCGCGTATAGGCGCGAGCCGCTCGTCTGGCTGATTGCTCTGGCCGTTGGAATTCTTCATCTTGCGATTGGCGGTCGTTACGACGCACAGCGCAACGAACTCTATTTTCTGGTCTGCGGCTGGCATCCCGATTTCGGCTATGTCGATCAGCCGCCGCTGGTGCCGCTGATCGCGGCGGCGACCCAAATCTTCGGCATCAATATCTGGCTGCTGCGCCTGCCCGCGGCGATTGCCGCCGTCGGCTTGGTGTTCGTCTGCGCCGCCTTCGCGCGGCTCCTGGGCGGCGGCACACGCGCCGCAATCATCGCGGCGCTGGCCGCAGGAATAGCGCCCGGCCTCGCTGCGCTCACGTCGCATCTGACGACCTCGACATTCGAGCCGATTGCCTGGACCGGCGTGGCGTTCCTCCTCACCCGTGCCGTGCTCAAGGAACGCCGCTCCGACCTCATTTGGGCTGGCGTGCTCTCCGGCATCGCCATGGAGGCCAAATGGGGCATCGCCGTCTGGCTTGTCGCATTGGCCGCCGGCGTCATCGTCACACCGGCGCGCCGGATTTTGCTGTGGCGGCAGTTTTGGCTCGGCCTTGCTGTCGCGGCGATCCTGGTCGCTCCGAATCTCATCTGGCAATGGCGGCACGGCTGGCCGTTCTTCGAGGTGATCCTGCCGCATCTTGACCGGCAGAAGGACTTCACCGGCCCGCTCTGGCGCTTCGAGTGGAAGCAGGCGGTGTCGATGAACCTCCTGCTGGCGCCGCTCTGGCTCGCCGGCGCCATCGCCCCATTCGTCGACCGCCGGCTCGCAGCCGCTCGGTTTTTGGCGTTCGCATTTATGACCGCAACTGCGATCTACTACCTTGAGCGCGGCACCAATTATTATCTGTTCCCGGTCTACCCCACGATGTTTGCAGTCGGCGCCGTGTTTTGCGAGCAGCTTCATAATTCGCTGACCCGCATTTGGCTCGCCGCGGCGATCGCGGTGAGCGCAATCTACGCGCCGGTGGCGCTGCCGATCCTCGCTCCCACGGATTTGGCGCGTTACCTGGAATTCACCCATCTGAGACCCGAGCCCATCGAGGCCGCCGGTGTAGGCGCGCCGCTCACGCAAAGCCTGTCCGATGAACTCGGGTGGCGTGATCTCGAAAGCAAGGTCGCGGCGGCGTTGCATCAGCTTTCGCCGCAAGACCGCGGACGCGTGGCGATCATCGCATCGAATTACGGTGAGGCTGCCGCGCTCGACGTTTACGGACGCGCGGACGGGCTGCCGCCGGCGCTGAGCGGCCACAATCAGTATTTCCTTTGGGGTCCGCGCGGTCATGACGGATCGCTCATTCTCCACGTCGGCGGCAGCATGGCGCGCTGGGCCGACGTGTGCGGCTTCGTCGAGGAGGTGAGCCGGTTCGGTGGCCCTTACGTCATGCCTTACGAAAACGACCGTCCCATTTTTATTTGCCGCGACCTGCGCATGCCGCTGGCAGACCTTTGGAGCAAGCTAAAACGTCTCCGATAAATCGCCGCCTTGCAGGTCAAAACCGCAATGCGCGGTCGTGCCGGATCGAGAGCGAACGCAACGCCTCCAAGGTATGCGCGCCGAGTTGCCCGAGCGCGGCCTGCGTCTCCTGGATCAGAAGGTCGATGACGTGTCCGGGCCCCTCCTCGCCGAGCGCCCCAAGCCCCCACAAGAAGGCCTTGCCGGCGAACGCGGCCGCGGCGCCGAGCGCGCAGGCGCGCACCACGTCGCTGCCGCTGCGCACGCCTGAATCCATCATCACCGTCGCGCGGCTGCCGACCTGGCGGACGATGGCCGGTAGCACGTCAATGACCGCCGGCAGCGCCTCGATCTGGCGCCCGCCATGGTTCGAGACGATGATCCCATCGGCACCGAGGGACACCGCCTGCTCTGCGTCCTGCGGATGCATGATGCCTTTGAGCACAAATTTGCCCTTCCAGCGGTCGCGATATTTGGCGGTCTCCTCCCAGGTGAAGGCGCCACCCATCTCGCGGCGCGTGAACGCGATCACTTCCCGCAGCGAAGCCGTCTTGTCGGCGTAGGGGCGCAGATTGTCGAAACCGGGAATGCCGTATTTCCACAGTGCCATCGCCCAGGCCGGCGAGCGCGCGATCTGCATGGCGATGTGGTGGTCGAGGCGAAAAGAGCCGGCGAGCCCGGTCACAGCCTCGCGTGGGCGCGTGGTGCGCACCGGTACGTCGAGGGTCAACACCAGGGTGCGGCAGCCGGCGGCTTCGGCGCGGCGAACGAGATCGAAGCCGATGACATGGTCGTTTTTCGCCAGCCGGTAGAGCTGGAACCAGAACACGTCCGGAGCAATCTCGGCGATGCGCTCGATAGTGGCGCCGCCGACGGTGCCGAGGATGTAGGGAATGCGGGCGCGCTGCGCAGCGCGGGCGAGATGCAGGTCCGCGCCGGGCCACACGATCGCCGGGCCGCCCATCGGCGCAACGCCGATCGGCGCTGCATAGCTGCGGCCGAACAGCTCGATATTGCAAGGCGGCAGCGTCGGCATCACGCCGTAGCGCGGCACCAGTTCGACGGCATCGAATGCCGCCCAATTCCGCCGGATTCCGGCATCGTCCTTTCCCGAGCCACCGTCGCCATATTCGAAGGCGAAATGCGGAACGCGCCGACGGGCCCGCCGACGCAAATAATCGATGGTCGGATAACGCCGCTGCAGCTCCGCAAAGCGCGAACCGGCCCTGTAGCTCAGCGGCGGCTTCGGTTGTGGCGCGACTTGCGCCGGCGTGTCTTGCATCGGTATTCCTCAGCGGCGGCCGCGTCGGGCAACGTCGAGCACGATGGCGGCGGCCTTAGCGCTCGGCGCGATCCCGAGCGTCATGATGTCGTCAAGGCGGCCGAACGCCTCGGTTTGCCGTTGACGCGCCGGCGTATCGGAGAGGAGCGGCAGCAGGGCCTGCGCCAATCTGTCGGGCGTGCAGGCCCGCTGCAGGAATTCCGGGATAACGTTTTCGCCGAGGACCAGATTGGCGAGGATGACGCTGTGCAGGGCGGTCTGCGGCAGCGACAGCCGCAAAATGATCTCTTCGATCAGCGGTAGACGGTAGGCAGCGACGGTCGGCACGCCGGCGAGCGCGAGTTCGAGCGTCACCGTGCCCGAGGTCGCAAGCGCGGCGCGGGCCTTGCGGAACGCCGCCCACTTCTCGGCCGGATCGACCACGACGCGCGGCGTCACCGGCCAGCCGGCGATGACTTCGCGGATCCGCGCTTCAAGATGCGGCACGGTCGGCAGCACCAGCTCGAGCGGCCCGTCGGCCTTGCCGACGCGCTCGATCGCCGCGCCGAAAATGGCGAGAAGCCGCCGGATTTCGCTGGCCCGGCTGCCGGGAAGCACCAGGAGAACCGGCGGGTCGGCGCGGCGCCGCGCCGCCTCGACCTCATTCGGCCGCAGCTCGGCGAAACGCTCGATCAGCGGATGGCCGACATAGAAGCACGGTGGCCCGCCGAGGCGCAGATGCGCAGCCGGCTCGAACGGCAGGATCGCCAGCACGCAATCGATGTAAGCGCGCATGGCGCGGGCCCGTCCGGGCCGCCATGCCCACACCGACGGCGAGACATAGTCGAGGATCGGGATCGCTGGCGCGCGGCTGCGCACCCGGCGCGCGATCCGATGCGTCAACTCCGGACTGTCGATGACGACGAGGGCGTCTGGCCGGGCGGTGACTATGGCGTCCACGATCTCGCGCATCCGCCGCAGGATCCTCGGCAGTCGCTGCGGGATCGCCAGGATGCCGAACAGCGAGAATTCCCCGATCGAGAACGGACTGCTGATCCCCGCGGCCGCCATCGCCCGGCCGCCGACGCCGGAGAGTTTCATGTCGCCGCCGCCAAGCGCGGCGAGCGAGCCGGCGAGCGCGGCACCGAGCGCGTCGGCGGATTCCTCGGCGGCGACGATGTAGATCGAGAGCGGTCGAGACGGCGGCACCGGCGTCATTGCGTGGAGGCCTCGCGCACGCCGACAAAAAATATCCGCTCGCGATCGGCAACGGCGATCGCCTCGGCGACGTCGGCGACGATGGTCGAGCCGGCGGTCACGGCAATTCCCGCAAGGCCGGCGCGCGCCGCGTTCTCGATCGTTCTCGGGCCGATCGAGGGCAGATCAAAGCGGCGATCCTGCCGCGGTTTCGGCGCTTTCACCAGCACGCCTACGCCGGCAGGCGTGGTCACGCGCCGCTGCCGGCGCAATTCCGCGATGCGCAGCAAGAGATTGTCGGTGCCTTCCGCCGCCTCGACGGCGAGCACGTTGTTGTCGGCAACGACCGCGGCTTGCCCGACGTCGAACGGCCCGAGCGCCGCGATCAAGGCCAAAGCGCGGGCAACGTCAGCGCGGTCGCGCTCCGACGGTTGGCGGCGGCCCAGCACCCCCTCGGGTACCATAATGTCCGGGGCGAGCTCCTGAGCCCCGACGACGCGCAATCCGGCGTCTTCGGCCAGGCTTGCCATCCCCGCCAGGAGCCGATTGTCGCCGCCGCGAAAGGCGCGAATGATGCGCGGCATGGAGCGGATCGTTTGCCAGTCCAGGCGGATCTGCGCCAGCGGCGGACGCAGCAGCGTACCGATAAACACGACGTCTCGGCATTTCTCGGCGCGGGCGAGGCGCAGAATGCGGCCCAGTTGCCCGATTGCGATCCAGTGATGGGCATAACGCGCCACGATGTCGGGGTCGGCCCAGCCCTTGAACGCCAGCATCACCGGACGCCGGCCGCGGCGCGCTACCGCTTCGGCGACAGCGCCGGGAAAGCTGCCGCCGCCGCAGATAATCGCGACCGAATCGCGCCCGGTGCCGGCATCATCGATCGGCTGGCTCATCGGATATCGTGATTGCGCTGGCGTGGGTGTTCCGGCGTGGCTGCATCAGCGGGCGGTTGCCGCCGGCGCGAATGAAGGCGATGATCCGAGCGACCGAAGGGTCGTCCGCGAATTCCCGGGCGACCAGCTCGACGCGATCAGCAAACAGTCCGTCGCCGAGGAACAGCGAGCGATAGGCGCGGCGTAAGCGATGCTGCTCGGCCCGTGTCGTGCCGCGGCGGCGCAGGCCGACGGCATTGAGCCCGACCAGCTCGGCGATCTGGCCGGAGGCAAAACCGAAAGGGATCACGTCCGCCGCCACCCCGGAGAGCCCGGCGACCATGACGCCGTCACCGACGCGGGCATGCTGATGCACCGCGACCTGACCACCGAAGAAGGCATGGTCGCCAACGCTGACATGGCCGCCGAGAACCACGTTGTTGGCGAAGGTAACGGCGTTGCCGACCTGGCAATCGTGGCCGACATGGCTTCCGACCATGAAGAAACAGTGCTCGCCGACGCTGGTTGTGCCGCCGCCGTCTTCAGTCCCGGTGTTCATGGTGACGTGCTCGCGCAGCTCGCAATGCGGCCCGATGACCAGCCGCGTTGCTCCGCCGCGATAGCGTACCGATTGCGGCGGCGTGCCGAGCAAGGCGAAGGGATAGACCACGGTGCCTTCGCCGATCGTGGTCACGCCGGTCACGTGGACATTGGCGATCAGCCGTACGCCGCGCTTGAGCTCGACTTGCGGCCCGACGAGACAATAGGGGCCGATCTCGACACCGTCACCAATGCGCGCGCCATCGGCGACGCGCGCGGTCGGATCAATCACGATCTAGCCCGCAGCAATGCGCCGACGACCGCCTCGGCGATCAGCTCGCCGCCGAC
>Ga0187780_10003254_pt1 | contig 12269 bp, 12 predicted proteins | sample 1015_Q2_SP10_20__FD_132429 | JGI IMG/M metagenome (GOLD analysis project Ga0187780, IMG submission 132429) | Tropical peat soil microbial communities from peatlands in Department of Meta, Colombia - 1015_Q2_SP10_20_MG | ecosystem: Environmental > Terrestrial > Soil > Wetlands > Peat | place...
GGTCGGGAGCCAGGTCCAGCAGCGGACGAAGCACGAAGGCGCGCTGATGCATGCGCGGATGGGGCAGGACAAGGGGCGTCGAGCGCACAATCAGATTGCCGACCAACAGCAGGTCCAGATCGATGCTGCGCGGCGCACTGTGCCCGGCGTCACCCGCCCGCCGTTTGCGTCCGAGCATCAGCTCGATGTCCGTCAGATGCAACAGCAGGCTGTAGGGCTCGAGCGAGGTGTCGAGCGATGCTACCGCATTGACAAAATCGGGCCCGCTCGCGTTCACGGGGACGCTGCGGTAAAAAGGCGAGACGGCCACGAAAGCCGAGCGCTCGATCGACCGCAGGGCGAGGACCGCGGCGCTCAGGCCGGCGAGCACATCACCCTGGTTTGCACCCAACCCAATGAAGGCCCGTCGCATCACCGGCGCGGAAGAATCAGGGTTCGTGATCGCCTTCTCCTTGGGCGGCCAGAGCCGCCGGTTGCGTGCCCGAGGCCGACTGGCGCCGACCGCCACGACGGCGTCTGCGCGGCCGCGGCGTGGATGCCGGCCGCTGCGCGATCATCTGCGCGCGGGCCTACGCGTCGGCGTGCAGGAACTGCGACCACCAGTGACCCAGTTCGGCCGGCGCCTCGCCGCAGTCGCAGCGCAACTGCAAGAAATCGTAGCCTGCGCGCAGGCGCAAGTGCTCCAAGAGCCGTATCGGAGCCTGCCCGTGGCGCCTCTCGAAGCGCGGCTGCATCATCCAAATCTCGCGCATGTCGGCGGTGTAGCGCCGCTGGATTGCAAGTTTTTCTGTTTGCGCTTCCAGCACCCGGTCGATCGCCCGCTCGAGCGCGGGCAGCCGATGCTCACCGGCGGCAACACGAGCGCTCCATTGCGTCAGCACTTCGTTCCAGAGCAGGGTTGCGAACAAAAATCCGGGTGCGATGTGCTTGCCGGCGCGCACGCGCTCGTCAGTGCGCGACAAGGCCAGCATGATAAAGCGCTCGCCTTGCGGCTGGTCAAGGATCACGTCGAGCAGGGGCAACAGACCGTGGTGCAGCCCTTCGGCGCGAAGCCGCTCGATGCAGCCGACCGCATGCCCGCTCGTGAGCAGCTTGAGCATCTCGTCGAACAACCGGGCAGCCGGTACATTCTCAATGAGAGTAGCCAGCCGGCCGATCGGTTCGCGTGTGGCCGGATCAATCTCAAAACCCAGCTTCGCGGCAAAGCGCACCGCGCGCAACATCCGAACCGGATCTTCCCGATAGCGCGCCTCCGGATCGCCGATGATGCGCAAACGCCGCCTGCGCACATCGCGCACGCCGTCGTGGTAGTCCAGGACCTCCTGGCGCGTGGGATCGTAGTAGAGCGCATTGACCGTAAAATCCCGGCGGGCGGCATCCTCGTGCTGTTCACCAAAGACGTTGTCTGCTAGGACGCGGCCGTGCTCATCGGTATCACGGTCGCCGGCGCCCAACGCGCGAAAGGTCGAGGTTTCGATCGTCTCGCTGCCGAACATGACATGCACGAGCCGAAACCGGCGACCGATGATTATGGCCCGGCGAAAGTGCGATTTGATCTGTTCGGGCGTTGCATCCGTGGCCACGTCGAAATCCTTCGGTGCGATTCCCAATAGAAGGTCGCGCACGGCGCCGCCAACGATGTAAGCCCGAAACCCGGCGGCCTGCAGCGTTTCGCACGTCCGTAGCGCCGCGCGCGAGACTAAGCTCCGATCGATCGCATGCTCGGAAACCGGGATGCGCTTGGGAGCGCGACGGGTACGCGGCTTGCCCGCGAGCAGCGTCTGAACCCGGTCCTGCACCCGTTGAACAAGCCGTCGGATCATGGCGCACGCGCTGACATGGAAGGCATTTTACGTTTTTACGGGCAGCGCGTTGCCCGCGGTTCGATCCTCGACCGGAGGCCGTTCACGAATGGCCCCCGTCGTGGCCTTCGCGCAACGCGAGAGGATCCTTCTGTAACCACTCGCGTAACAGCGGCACCGTCAGGGCGCGCTGGCGTACCAGCGCGAAGGCATCAAGCGCATCGAGGATCGATACGAGCGTGCGCATGTCCCGGGGCAGTCGGGCCAGCATATAGGGCACGAGTTCATCGTCGACGCGTGCGCCGCGCGCGCGGGCGTAGGCCAGCAAGGCAGCGGCCTGCTCCGGTTCCGCAATGGGACGCAACGCAAAAACGAGACCCCAGCCAAGACGCGTACGAACATCATCGCGCAAGCGTAGCTGCGCCGGCGGCAAATCGGCCGCCGTAACGAGAAACGTCCCCGCGTGCTGGCGAATTTCGTTTTGCAAAGCGAACAGTGCGGCCTGAGCCGCGGCGTCCAGGCCGTGCACGTCGTCGACGGCGTATACGGACCGCGCTCTTGTATAGAGCGGTACACCCCGGACCGCGGCCGTCACCTCTGGCTGCGCGGCCGCGCCGACTAGCGCCGTCAGCAGGTGGCTGCGTCCGCTGCCCGACGGACCCCAGATGTGGAGAAACTGCGGTCCGCGGCCAGAGAGCACGTCGCGCAGCGCGGCGATGACCGCAGCGTTTGCACCGGGCACAAAGTTCTCCAGACTCGGCGCCGGCGTGTGCAGCAAATCGAGGGTGAACTGTTGGGGCATCACGCAGAGCGGTCAAAGGTGCCAGCGAAAGCCGGCGCCGAGAGTTTTTGCCGCTTCAGTGTCCGCCAGGTGAGGACGGCCCCCCGCGAGACCGCCGGAACGCAGTCCTTGGGAGCGGTCGGGTCTATGAGGACCACCCGTGATCCACGTCCTGAAGATGCGCCGCGCGACCCGTTGGCGACACACGAGAACCGCGGAAACCGCCCCGAGCGCTGTGCACGCGCGTCCCGGGTCGGACACACCTCGACATGGGGCCCGGAGGCGCGTGCGCCTGCGGGCATGCCCGGCGGTGGACATTGGCTCGAGCGTTGGCCGGCAACGGCAAAATCAATCAACAGGGCACTCCCAGTACAATTTGCAACTTGAGCAGATCGCAAGTGTAAGGCGGTCGCCTCGCCGCGGCCATCGGCCCAGTGTGCCTCCACCCGCATCCGGACGCTCCAACGTATGAACTCTCCGCTTACCTACGCTGCTGCCGGCGTATCGATCGATGCCGGCGACGAACTCGTGCGGCGCATCCGACCTCTGGCGCGGCGCACTTTCATACCGGGGGTGCTGGGCGGCATCGGCGGTTTTGGCGCGCTTTTTGAGATGCCCAAAGGCCTGCGCGAACCGGTGCTGGTAAGCGGCACCGACGGAGTGGGCACCAAGCTCAAGCTTGCGTTTGCCCTCAATGGGCACGACACCGTAGGCCAGGATCTGGTCGCGATGAACGTCAATGACATCCTGGTGCAAGGGGCCCGGCCGCTATTTTTCCTGGACTATTTTGCTTGCGGCAAGCTCGATGTTGATGTTGCCGAGCGAGTGGTGGGTGGCATCGCGCGGGGCTGCGAACTTGCGGGTTGCGCACTCATCGGTGGCGAGACCGCCGAGATGCCCGGCATGTATCCGGAAGGCGAATACGATTTGGCCGGCTTTGCGCTAGGGGTAGTGGAGAAGGACGGGATCATCGATGGCCGCAACATCGCCTCGGGCGATGTCGTTCTCGGTCTCGCCTCAAGCGGTCCGCATTCCAACGGCTACTCGCTGGTGCGCCGTATCGTCTCTCGGGCGGGAGCGGACTACCGCGGCGATTTTGACGGTCGCACCTTAGCGCAGACACTGCTCGAGCCTACGCGGATTTACTGCAAGGCCGTCCTGGCGGTTGCCCAACAGGTACGGATCAAGGGAATGGCGCATATCACGGGCGGAGGGTTGCTGGAGAACGTCCCGCGCGTTTTGCCGGAGGCTGTCTGTGCGGTCATCCAGCGCGACGCATGGCCGCGTCCCGCGATCTTCGACTGGCTCCAGCGTGCCGGAGACATCGCCGATGGCGAAATGCACCGCGTTTTCAACTGCGGCATCGGAATGGTCGTGATCGTGGCGAGCGCCGATGCGCAGCGCACTATCGCGGAATTTGCGCTCCAGGGCGAGCAGTGCCGGCTCATTGGCGCAATCGAGCCGCGCAGCGCGGGCACCCCCGGTTGCCGCGTGGTTGGTTAACTTGCGCGCTGTGACTGCCAGTTGCTAGCGCACCGGCTCCAAGGCCACGCGGATGCGCTCGAGCGCATCGGCGGCAAACGGATCGATGCGGGTCGCGTCCGCCATCGAACGCAGCCAGGTGAGTTGGCGCTTGGCCAGCTGTCGCGTCGCCGCAATCGCTGCGCTACGAAACTGCTCCAGACTTGTGCCGCGTTCCAGATGCTCCCAAGCCTGGCGGTAGCCTACGCTGCGCACACTGGGCAATCGTGCATGCAATTCTGCGCGCGCCCGTAGCGCGCGCACTTCCGCGATAAATCCGCGCTCCAGCATGGCATCGAAGCGCTGTTCGATGCGTCGGTGCAAGTGCGCGCGGTCAGCAGGCATCAGCGCGATCGTGCGCAGGCGAAAAAGGGCCCGCGTCGGCGCGCGTAACAGTTCGGAAGGCCGCTGTCCGCTCAATTCGAACAGCTCCAGGGCGCGTCCGATTCGCTGTCGGTCCGTCGGGGCCAGCCGTTGGGCGGTCTCGGGGTCGATCGCCCGCAGGCGCGCATGCAGCTCTGGCCAACCTCGCTCAGCGGCTTCGGTTTCGATGCGCGCGCGAACTGCCGCATCCGCGCTGGGCAACTGTGACAGACCTTCGCGCAGCGCGCGTGCGTACATCATGGTGCCGCCCACCACCAACGGGAGCTTGCCGCGGCTGCGGATGTCTTGAATGACCAGCGTCGCATCGTGCAAGAAGTGCGCGGCCGAGTACGGTTGCGTGGGGTCGCGCAGGTCCAATAGATGGTGCGACACACGCTCCCGATCGGACACACTGGGTTTGGCCGAGCCAATGTCAAGCCCGCGATAGACCTGCGTTGAGTCGATTGAGACGATCTCCAGCGGCAGGTGTCGCGCCAGCGCTAGCGCCAGGGCGCTTTTGCCGCTAGCGGTGGGCCCGAGAAGAAGCGCCGCTTCGTACCCGGCGCCTGACGTGTCGAGCTGCGGCTCGCGCTGGCTTGCCCCAGTTTGCGTTGCAAGTGCCGCCTCGTTCATCGGCCGCGCAGAAACAACCGATCAAGATCCGCCAATCCGAGCTGTATCCAGGTGGGCCGGCCGTGGTTACATTGATCCGCGCGTTCCGTGCGCTCCATCTGCCGCAGCAGTGCATTCATTTCATCGAGTGTCAGATGACGGTTGGCGCGCACGGCACCGTGGCAAGCCATCGTCGCAAGCAGCCGATCGCGCTGTTCGGTAAGTACGCGCTCAGCGCCGAACTGGCGCAAATCCCCAAGGATCTCGCGCACGAGGGCCGGCGCATCGGCCTGAAGCAGCAGCGCTGGCAGCGCACGCAGCGTCAGATGTTGCGGACCGGCTGGCCGCAAATCCAACCCAAGTTGCTCGAGCGCGGCAGCATGCTCCTCGACCGTCGCAACGTCCAACGCGCTTGCGGCAAAAACATGCGGGACCAGCAGTTGCTGCTGTCCGAGTTGGCCCGTCTCCAGCGCGTCTTTGAGACCCTCGTAGACGACGCGTTCGTGGGCCGCGTGCATGTCCACGATCACGAGACCGTGAGCGTTGCGCGCTAGCACATAGATTCCGCCCAACTGTGCGATGGCAAAACCCAGCGCCGGCATTGCGCCCATGTCCTCGCTGCGATCCGGTGTCGCAGGCCTGGCCTGCAGCGCCAGCGCCTGCAAGGTTTGTTCCGCAGTGGGAAGAGACAGGGAAAATCCACCGGTCGCGCCGCTTGCGCCGTGGTGCGATGGCCGCCAGCTTCGCTGCGCGGGTGTTGCCATGCCACGCCCATCGACCGCAGGTGTCGTCGAACCGCCCGCTGCGGAGGGTGCAAGCGCGCGCTCCACGCCACGATGAACAAACTGATGCACCGCCGAGGCGTTGCGAAAGCGCACTTCGCTTTTGCTTGGATGCACGTTGACGTCGACGGCCTCGGGGTCGATACGCAAGAACAGGCAATACATCGGTTGCGAGGAGCCATGCAGTACGTCCGCGTACGCGGCGCGGACCGCATGCGACAGAAGCTTGTCGCGGACGAACCGGCCGTTGACATAAAAATATTGTGCATCGGCACGAGCGCGTGCGGCCGTGGGCACTGCCACCCATCCCTCCAGGCAGATCGAGTCGGCCTGCGCCTCGACCGTTCGCGAGACCTGGGCAAAGTCTTCGGGCATCAGTTTGGCGGTACGCTCGCTCAACGTTGCCGGCGGCGCATCCAGGACGCAGCGCGCTTCGTGCCAGACATGAAAAGCGATCTGCGGGTGCGCCGCGGCAACGCGTTCGACTACGGCGAGGCAGTGGCCTAGCTCGGTGGCCTCGGTGCGCAGGAATTTTCTGCGCGCCGGCGTGTTGTAGAACAATTCGGCGACTTCAACCCGAGTGCCGAAGTTCCCAGGCGACGGCTCGATCCGGCCGCTGGTCGCGTCAATGCGCCACGCGTGCTCCGCCTGCGGCGTGCGCGAGACGATGGAGACGGCCGCCACCGAGGCAACGGCCGCCAGCGCTTCTCCGCGAAAGCCCAACGTGGCCACGGTCTCGAGATCCTCGAGATTCGCAATCTTGCTCGTTGCGTGGCGCTGCAGCGCCAGCGCCAACTCTTCGCGTCGAATACCGCCGCCGTCGTCGGCGACCACAATGCGCCGCACCCCGCCGCCTTGCAAACGCACCTCAATGCGCCGTGCTCCCGCATCCAGGGCGTTTTCGACGAGTTCCTTGACGACCGAAGCGGGCCGCTCCACGACCTCGCCGGCGGCAATCTGACTCACCAGCGCATCGGGCAGGACGCGGATCTCGGCCGGGCGCGTCGCAGCGCTGACCGAAGGTTTGTCTGGGGAGGCCGATGGCGCATCCGGTGGCTCCGGACGGACAGAAGCTGTCACAGCGCCGACCACGGGCGACATGAACGCTTCCTAAGCGAGGGGCTCGCCGGGGTGAGGGACACAAAAACGGACATGCACCCCATTATAAGGAGCGCCTCGAGTAACATCGCGTTCCCACCCTTTGCCTTGCACCCGTTGTGGACTCCATCCACTGGCTCGACCTGTTCGGTTCGATCGACCGTTTCTTGCTTGCGGTGGCGCACGAGCACGGTGCGCTCGCCTATGGCCTGCTGTTTCTTATCGTTTTTGCGGAAACGGGCCTCGTGTTCATGGCGTTTTTGCCAGGAGACTCGCTGCTCTTTGTCGCGGGCGCAATATCGGCGGGGGGTGCGCTGCAGGCGGTTCCGCTGGCTTTGAGCATCGCGGTCGCAGCCGTCGTGGGCAACGCCCTGAACTTCGCCATCGGATGGTGGTTGGGCCACAAGGTCTACGATGGCTCGATACGCTGGATCAATCGCCGTTCGCTCGATTACACACACAGCTTTTTTGAGCGGCATGGCGGCAAAACGGTCGTCGCGGCGCGTTTTGTGCCGGTCGTGCGTTCGTTCGCGCCACTCGTAGCGGGAGCCTCGGGCATGTCGGCGCAGCGCTTTCACACCTATAGCGTGATCGGGGCCACACTCTGGAGTGTTTTGCTTGTCGGCGGCGGCTATCGTTTTGGCAACGTTGCTCTAATCCGTGACCATCTGGGACTGGTGCTGTTGGCGGGTCTGGCGGGCGCCTTCGGGCCTTTGCTGCTTATGGGCCTTGCGCGGGTCCTGCGGGGCCGCGTGCATTCCTAGGAGGTTGCGAGCGGCGCGCCGCACCGTTTGCCCTCGGATCAGCCGACGGGGTTGCGGACCACGGGCGGATTCTTGGCGAAGTAACCGCGAATTCCATTAAAGACGGCCGCCGCCATCTGGCGCTGGTAGTTTTGATCGCGCAGCCGCGCCTCTTCGTCGGGATTGCTGATGAAGGCGGTCTCGACCAGAATCGATGGAATGTCAGGGGCCTTGAGTACGGCGAAGCCGGCCTGCTCAACATGTCCGCGGTGGAGACGGTTGACGCGCTCGAGTTCGCGCAAGACCGCGTCACCAAAGCGCAGGCTGTCACTGATCTGCGCCGAGGTCGACAAATCCAGGAGCACGCGCGAAACAAGCGGGTTGCGGGCAGCGACGTTGATTCCGCCGATGCGGTCCGCTTCGTTTTGCCGGCGCGCAAGCTCGGCGGCCGCGCTGCTGCTTGCGCCTCGCTCCGAAAGTGCAAACACGGAGGAGCCACGCGCATCGGAGCGCACCCATGCGTCGGCGTGGATCGAAACGAATAAATCGGCTTGCACGCGGCGCGCCTTCTCCACTCGCACACCGAGCGGAACGAAATAGTCGGCCTCGCGGGTCATCAAGACGCGGTAGTCGGACTGTTGCTCAATCAGGGCCGCGAGTTGCCGTCCGATAGAAAGCGTCACCACCTTCTCGTAGGTGCCCCGTTTGCCGACCGCACCCGGATCTTCGCCTCCATGCCCGGGGTCGACCGCCACCGTAATGAGCCGGCGCATCGAGCGCGCCGATTTTCGTCCCGCGGAGCTGCCAGGCGACCCACTCGCGGCGTCTGGCTGCGCGGCGGAAGGTTCGCCGGAGGGCGCAGGTGATTTGTCGGTCGTGGCCGACTCCGGTGCGCCGCGGGCCGATTCTCCGGAGCCGGTCGCAGCGCTCGGAGGCGCTGCATCGGTGGTGGGAAGCTGATTTGCTCCGGACTCCGAGCCGGCGTCCGGCGGTGAGCGCAGCAACGCCATTAGCGAATCGTTGGCGCCCTCGGGGTAGAGGTCGAGCACCAGCCGATTGCGATAAGGGCCGACGGGATCGAGCGCGAATACTTGGGGATCGACTGGCGTCTTTAGCTCGATGACCAAGCGCACGACCTGGGGACGGAACTGTCCTACGCGCATGCGCGCAATAAACGGATCGGCTGCGTCGACTTTCCTTATCTGTTCGGCAAACTGCGGTGTAAGTTCGATGCCTTCCAGATCAACCACCATTCGCACGGGGTTGGTATCGCGCAGCAAGAAATGATGAAAGGCAAGCGGGGCGTCATGTTCGATCGTCACCCGCGTGTACTCGGGTGCGGGCCAGACTCGCAAGGCAAGCAGGGATGCGCCGCGCGCCAAACCGGGCGCCATGGCTAGCGCCAAGGTGCCCGCCGCCCCTTGAATCAGTCGTCGGCGCGCTCCGGTTCCAGGCAGTTTCTCAGTTGGCAAAGGCATTGTTCACCGATTCGTGTGTTGGCGCCGATTTGCGCACTTCGTCCTAACTCAAGCACGGATAAGCGGATACTTAGGTCGGCTGTCGGCAGATAGTCTCCGGCGCGCTCCGGCCACTCCACTATGCAGACATTCCCCGGTTCGAAAAACTCCAAAAAGCCGCTTTCCGCAAATTCCCGTGGTATTTTGAATCTATAAAAATCAAAGTGATACAAGTGTAATCTCGAAACCTCATAAGGTTCAAGCAGCGCGAAGGAGGGACTCTTGACCGCGCCGGAGACGCCGAGGCGGCGCAGGGTCGCGCGCACGAGGGTGGTCTTGCCGGAGCCCAGTTCGCCGGCTACTGCAACATGCAGGCCTGACGCCTCGATGTCTTGCGAAATGGCGCGGATTGCTTCGGCTAGCGCAGCCCCTAGCGTCGAGGTGGCCGCTTCGTCTGTCAGATGCAAAGCAATCGTGGATTCGTTCATCAGGCGGGCTAACTAAAATGCGATGAATCGCAACGCGCAACGAAGGAAAATGTCCCAGGACGATCAAGGAGTGCGCTTGAGCGGGCAAGTACAGCGCAAGCATAGCGATTCGACCGTCGATCGATTCGACCCTCGTGCGGCGGCAATCTGGTCTGAACTATCCGATCGGATTAAGCGCTGGGGCGCAGAGCTCGGTTTTGGGGCTGTCGGGATCACGGATCTGGATGTCCGGGAGGCGGCCGACCGGCTGCGGCGCTGGCTCGAGGAAGGCTGCCATGGCCAAATGCACTACTTGGAGCGCCACGCGGCCGTGCGTGCGGCACCGGACCGGCTGGTGCCCGGCGCGATTCGGGTGATTAGCGCGCGGCTCGATTATCGGCCCCGCAACGACACGAATCAGTGGGTGGAGCACGAGCGGCAGCGTCTCGCCCAGGATGCAGCCGCGGTCGTGTCGATTTACGCGCGGGGCCGCGATTACCACAAGGTACTTCGGGCGAGGCTTCGCGAGCTCGGTCAACGCATTGCGCGGGAGGTGCGGCGCCCGCCCTACCGCCCCTTTTGCGACAGTGCGCCCGTGCTCGAAGTCGAATTCGCCCGTAAGGCCGGCTTGGGCTGGCGAGGCAAGCACACGCTTTTGCTTACTCGCGAAGCTGGCTCGATGTTTTTTCTAGGAGAAATCCTCACCGACCTTCCGTTGCCGGTCGACGCGCCCGTCGGGGAGCACTGCGGACGCTGCACGAGCTGCATCGACGTGTGCCCGACGCGGGCGATCACGGCGCCGTACCAATTGGACGCCCGGCGCTGCATCTCGTACCTGACAATCGAGCACCGGGGTTCGATTCCGGAAGAACTGCGTCCGCTTCTGGGAAACCGCGTCTACGGATGCGATGACTGCCAGCTCGTTTGTCCCTGGAACCGGTTTGCGCGTCGCGCCAGCTTGCCCGACTTCGATGTGCGCAATGGGCTGGACAGTGCGGGTTTGGTGGAGCTGTTTTCGTGGAACGAAAATGACTTCCTGGTGCGACATGCGGGAAGCGCAATACTGCGACTCGGGTTCGAGCATTGGCTCCGCAATCTCGCGGTCGCCTTGGGCAACGCCAAAACGACGCCCGCAGTTCTTGCCGCGTTACGAAACCGTCTGGAATATCCCTCCGCAATCGTGCGCGAGCACGTCATTTGGGCGCTGCGGCGGCACCGGGCTTTGTAAGGCACCTGGCGCGACGTACTACGCCCTAATATCTGCGCGCGGCCTCGTGCGGAACCGGGAAGATTCGCGCCGCAAAATCTGACGCCGATGCGCCGTTTATAATGCGCGCCGTCGCTGCTGTAGCTCAGTTGGTAGAGCAACTGATTCGTAATCAGTAGGTCGGTGGTTCGAGTCCACTCAGCAGCACCGGACCCTTGAAATTGGGGCCCTTCCGCCGCCGAACGATGCCTAAGAAGGGGCACGGCGTTCACTCTCGGGCGACCGCGCTGCCCACTTCTCGGAAGGCGCTTGGCTCGCCGCGGCCCGCATGCGACGTACTGCGGTCCGCGTCGATCTGCACAAAAGTTGTGATCTGAGAGCCTGAAGCTTGTGGGAAGCAGGCGGCGGGCATCGTGCCCGAGACCGCAGCCTGCGATACGAGATCGTTCCATAGCGATTGCGCGACACGCTCCGCCATTAACTTCGCATCCCATTTCCTTACCACTGCAAGGTGGTACCAAAGCGCGAGGCGGGTTCGCGAGCAAAACCACTCAGTCGCCTGCTGCGGCGCCCAGCGATTCGCAAACCTGCTCCGCTCGGCGAGCGAGGAACCGGCCGATGAGAGTCACCGGCACCTCGGGGACTACCTCAGTGCCTACGAGAGGAGCAAGGGAAAAGCGCGCGAGGCGGCGCGCCGCTGGCGCGATACAGGGCTGCCGATCACAATCACGCCGCCCAACGGTGTCGTTGGTGCGAATGACCATGCTTGCTTCGGGTATTACCTTCGACGGTGTCTGCTTTACTTGCTTCCGCGATTGGCATGGCACCCCAGCAGCGCGCTCACGTTCGTTGAAATCGGCGCGCTTGCGAGAGGAATCTGTCTCGCTGCGGAGCGCGTGCAAGCGGCGAAAACCGTTTGTTTTGCGGGCAACCGACAACCGTTCGCGAAACGCTTCTCATATGGTCCGCATAGTCGGGCGGCTCGAAGTGGCAAATCTGGCTTCCCGCTTAGATTACGCGACCCCAATTGGTCCCTATGGAGACATTGTCGCGGGCCTTGCGTCTGCCGGTCTTCCTGTCGCGGGACGTCATGGACCTGCAAAGCGCGCGCCGGAACCACTCTGCGGAGAAGGCCAAAGCAGAGCTTGGCTGGGTACACTCCTCGAAAGAACCGATGTGGGATTCGATCCTCAAACGAGAAATCGAACTTGTCTCGCGACGGTTGACCTTTCTGGATCGGTTGCGTCACGTACCGGTCATTTCGGACGATCAAGGGGCGTGGAACCCCGTTTTGGGACAGAAGGGGGGCTGAGCCTTTCCACCGTGAGGGGCCCTCTCCGTAAAATGTGGTTGTCGAGGCGGTTGGTGGGGTTGGGGGGACATAAAGAGGTGATGCAGCCCCGGATGTCGATTTGACTGTCTTGTGTGCTCGAGAC
>Ga0187780_10003255_pt1 | contig 12268 bp, 5 predicted proteins | sample 1015_Q2_SP10_20__FD_132429 | JGI IMG/M metagenome (GOLD analysis project Ga0187780, IMG submission 132429) | Tropical peat soil microbial communities from peatlands in Department of Meta, Colombia - 1015_Q2_SP10_20_MG | ecosystem: Environmental > Terrestrial > Soil > Wetlands > Peat | place...
CCAAGGTCATGGTGGACGCGGTTCTGGCCATCGAGGATCGCCGCTTCTTCCAGCACAGTGGCGTGAATTTCATCCGGCTAGCGGAGGCCGCATGGGTAGACCTCACCCATCAGAAGCATGAGCAGGGTGGCTCCACGATCACCATGCAGCTTTCGCGCGCCTTCTTCCTGACCCCGCAAAAGACGGAGAGTCGCCGCTGGGCACTTTTCGTGTGCTGGCCGATGGGATTGAAGTTACGCCGGGGCCGGAGTCCTACCACAGTCCGGAAAGTGCGCGTATTACCATCCAGGACGGGCAGATCGCCCGGATCACCAGCAAAGGAAATGAGCTTTCGGCTTACGAATTGGAGCCGCAGCTGGTCACCGCGCTGTTTGACGCCGAGCAGCGGTCGAAACGCCAACTGGTGAAGTACGAAGACATTCCACCAGTAATGACGCAGGCCGTGCTGGCAATCGAGGACCGGCGCTTCTATGAGCACAGCGGGGTCAACTTTGCCCGCATGTTTGGAGCGCTCTGGGCGGACCTGGCGCGCCGGGCAGGCATCAGTCACACCCGCTACGAGCAGGGCGGATCGACTATTACGATGCAGCTCTCAAGGGGCTTCTTTCTCACTCCTGAGAAAACGGTCAAGCGCAAGCTGACGGAGATGCTGATCGCCGAGGAACTGGAGCAGAAGTTCAGCAAGCAGCAGATTTTCGAGTTTTACGCAAACTGGGTCAACCTGGGACAGCGCGGGTCGTTTGGGATCAGCGGATTCGCGGAGGCTTCGCGAGCCTACTTCAACAAGGATCTGAAGGACATCACGCTGCCTGAAGCTGCCCTGCTGGCAGGAATCATCCAGGGGCCGAGCTGGCTTTCTCCGTATCGTCATCCGGAGCGCGCACTGGAACGCCGGAATCTGGTACTGGACGCGATGGTGGAGACGCGCGCGATTACAAAGGAACAGGCGGAGAAGGCGAAGGCGACTCCACTGAAGCTGGCGCCTCCCAATGTGGAAGCCAGCGACGCGCCGTATTTCGTGGATATGGTGCGCGACGGCCTGATCAACAAGTTCAATGAGAACGACCTGAACAACCAGTCCTATCGCATCTACACCACGCTCGATCCTGACCTGCAAAAAGCGGCGGCACAGTCCGTGGAGATGGGCATCAAGCTGGTGGACGAGCAGGTAAAGAAACTGCGCACGAAGAAGGTGAAAGTAGGAAAGAAAATCGAGACGCAAGTCGAAGCGGGGCCACAAGCGCAAGTGGCGCTGGTGGCACTCGATCCCCACACGGGGGCCGTGCTGGCGCTGGTGGGAGGACGCGACTACGGCTGGAGCCAGTTGAATCACGCGCTGGCGAAGCGGCCGACGGGATCGGTATTCAAACCGTTCGTCTATGCCGCGGCGGTCAATACCGCGGTGGATGGGTCGCAGGCCGTCCTTACTCCGGTCTCCACCGTCACCGACGCCCCGTCGAGCTTCGTTTACGGCGACCAGATTTACGAGCCGCGGAACTATAAAGAGGAGTACCACGGCGAGGTGACGCTGCGCTACGCGCTGGCGATGTCGCTGAACAACGCCACGGTGAAGGTGGCCGAAGAAGTCGGATACGACAAAGTGGCAGATCTGGCCCGGTCGGCGGGGATCACGTCGGTAAAGGCGACTCCCGCCATGGCGTTGGGATCCTATGACGCCTCGCCGCTGGATGTGGCAGGGGCATACACGGTGTTCGGGAACAACGGGGTGCGAATATCGCCGGTCTGGCTGCGCTCGGTGCGCAACGCGAAGGGCGACGTGCTGGCAAACTACAGCACCGACCAGCGGCCCGTGCTGGACCCGCGCGTGGCCTACGTGATGACCAACATGATGGAAGGGGTCATCAATAACGGTCTGGGATTTTCCGCGGTGCGGGGGCGCGGGTTTACCCCTCCGGCCGCGGGTAAGACGGGTAGTTCGCATGATGGGTGGTTCGGGGGATATACCTCGAATCTGTTGTGCATTGTGTGGGTCGGGTACGACGACTACAGTGAGCTGCGCCTCACCGGTGCGATGACAGCCGCGCCTATCTGGGCCGAGTTCATGAAGAAGGCGGCGGCGCTGCCGCAATATGCGGACATGCGGGAATTCGTGCAGCCGTCGGGCGTGGTGGATGTGGAACTGGACAAGGCCACCAACCGTCTGGCCACGCCGGCCTGCCCGGACGATTATGTTTCGGCTTTTGTGGCCCAGACCGAGCCACGCGATACCTGCGACGAACAGACGGGAATCAAAGGACTATTTTCCCGGATGTTCGGTGGAAATAAACTCCTCCCCATACCGCCGGCGGCGAATGGGCAGGATGCGTCTCAGCAGCAAGACCCCAGCAAGAAAAAGGGATTCTTCGGCAAGATTGCCGGTGTCTTCAAGGATGACAAGGGGACGACGGGGCAACAGGCGCCGAAACCGCCCGACACTCAGCAGACTGCGCCGCAGCGCTGACCGGATGTTATGTCTCGGGTCTCGCCAGCAAATCTTCGCCGGGGCGCGAAAACTGTGCCAGAATGAGCTGGGTATTCTTGGGGGTGGTTATGTCCTGCCCTAGGGTGTTGTTCCGTCCTGTCTCCCTTCTCACCGTTTGCATGCTTGCGGTTTCTACCGGATCGTGGGCGCAAGCTTCCCGCTCGGAGCAGGTTGAGATCAAGCCCCCTTTGATCCGGTCGGTTGAGCCTCCAGCGCCGGATGCCACAGCAGGTGATCTGGAGGCGCGGGCCGACGAACTGCACAGGCAGAAGCTATTCTTGGACGCGCTCGACTATTACCGTGCGGCAATCGCGAAATCCCCTAACAATCCAAAGTTGCTGAATAAGGTATGCAGGACGCAACTGCTGATGGCGCGCTGGCACGACGCGCAAAAATCCTGTGAGCATGCCATCAAGGCCGATCACGCTTTCGCCGACCCAGTCAATAATCTTGGAGTTGCCCTGTACGGGGAATTGAAGTTGCGCGCTGCCGTCAAGGAGTATGAGAAAGCTATCGCTTTGGACGGCAATTCAGCGTCTTTTTACAGCAATCTGGGAGCGGCGTACTTTGCCAAGAAGGAGTTCGACAAAGCTGCCGTGGCTTACCAGCATGCTTTGGAAATCGACCCCGAGGTTTTTGAACGAAGCTCGCGCGAGGGTGTGCAGGCGCAGCTGGCCGGCCCGGGGGACCGAGCACGCTACGATTACACGGTGGCGAAGCTCTACGCCAAAATGGGCTTTTCGGACCGGTCGCTGGAATACCTGAAGAAGGCGATGGAAGAAGGCTACAAAGACATCAAGAACGTTTATAAGGATGTGGAATTCACCGAGTTGCGCAAGGACAAGCGCTTCGCGGAACTGATCGCGACGAAGGTTCCGGCGTTACCCGACTAGTCTGGGCAAGGCATACCTGTCTGCTGTGTTTACTGAGCGCGTACGACAATTACAAAGCTTTACAAAATTAGACGAAACTTTCCACGCTTCTCAGGTTTAATGCGAATACATACTCCTGAAAACAACAGGGTGAGTAAGGAGAAACGGTAGACCCATCGGATGCTGACCCGAGCACGCCCCAAGCAAGCGTCCGGTGGGTTTTTGTTCAGCGATGGGCAATGAGTGGTGAGCTGCGAGCAATCCTGCTTTGTGCTATGCGCGGTTCGGTTTGCTCACAGCTCACTGCTCACCGCTTAATTCCCGTGGTTTCCGCTTTTCCCGCCGATGTAATCTTCCATCGCCTTCTTCCACTTGCTTTGAGCTTTCAGGATGAATTCAACGGCGTCGCGCAGTGCGCCGTCGCCGCCAGCATGTGGAGTAATGTGGTGGGCTTCCGCCTTCACTTCGGCGCGAGCGTTTTTCACGGCGATGGCGAGGCCGCCGGCGCGCATGGCAGTCAGATCGACGATGTCATCGCCGACGAATGCGACTTCTGCAAGCGTGAGGCCGCCCTCTTTTGCAATCTCTGCGAGAGCAGTGCCCTTGTCCTGGCAACCCTGGCGAACGAAATCGAGTTTGAGGTCTCGGGCACGAAGGGCGACGGTTTCAGAAAAGCGCTTGGTGATGAGTCCGGTGCGCAGTCCTGCAACACGTGCCAGCGAGACGCCGACGCCGTCATGAGCGTGGAATCCCTTGAACTCGATGGAGCCTTGTGCGGTGAGTTGGGTCGAGCGCCCGGCGTTTTGCCGGTCGTCTTCGCGATCCGGCAGAAAAAACAGCTTGCCGTCGGTGAGCACGCCGTCCACGTCGAAAAGGAGAAGTTTGATTTTTCGTGCGCGGGCGCGAGGGGAAGGTTCTTTCGGCATCGGGAGGATTCTAGCAGGGGCGCTGGCGACGCGCTCCGGCCTGCGGCACTCTGAACGGAGCCTACTTGAGGTCGCGGATCAAAACTACGTCACGGTTTGCCGTGCCGCGATTCAAAACAAGTTGCTTGCCGTCCTGTGACAGGTCAAAACTGGGGATGAGTTCGCTGTTGAAATGCGAGATCTGCCTTGGCGGCTCGCCGGAAATCGGCTGGCTCCACAGATTCGAGACGCCACTTTCATTCTTGATAAACAAGAGCGACTGGCCATCCGCTGTCCAACGGATGGGCCCCATGCCGATGTCAAACCGCTTGGCCGGTGCGCTGCCATCCAGCGACATTACCTCCATGCCGTTCCTCCCCGAGTCCTGGTAGTGATACGCCAGCAACTTTCCATCGGGTGAAACCGCCGGGTGGTAGCCTCGGTGCGCCGTGTTAAGCCGTACTGGTTCTCCGCCATCTATAGAAACTTTCCAGAGTCCTCCATCCGCCCCCACCCTCGAATAAACAACCCACCTGCCATCCGGCGTGCAATCCGAGTCATGCCACAAATAGTCCTCGGGGCTGTTCGTCAGTTGCCTGGGGTTGTTGCCGTCCATGTCCATTCGCCAGAGGTGAGCCGTCCCGGTGCGCTCCGAGGTGAACACGATGTAACGTCCGTCCGGTGAAACACGGGGAATGTTGTTCCAACCCGCATTGGCCGTTAATTGTCGCGCGTTTGATCCGTCCGCATCCATGATCCAAATGTCCCATTCTCCCTGCGCTCCGCTTTTTGAAAAAGCTATCTTTCCAGTCGGACCCCACGTCGGCAGCGACGAACTACCACCGGACGTGACGGGTCTGGCGCTTCCGACCTCTGCTAGCGGCGCAACCCAGGTGTCAAATGAGGATTTCTCTTGAACGGTCGCCAGTGTTCTGGAGTCAGCCGTCAGACTGACTCCTCGATAGTCGTTTGTGTCCGTCGTAATCCGCCGTACTTCCCCACGCGCGTAGGAGAGATACTCGATTTGCCGTGAATTGCTCGTGGGCTCCTGTCCATTCACAATCAGGCCTCGCCCATCGGAGAGCCACGCCATATTTCCCAGCCATTCCCAACGTTTGCCAGTGAGGGGATGCTCCGGTCCGCCGCGAACCGAAAACTCTACCGGGTTCATCCGGCCGGCTACCGACTCGCCCCAGAAGGCCTCGGTCGCAATAATTCTGCCGTTGGGTGACCACGCAATCCCGTTGGCCAGATGGAACGGGGGGCTCTTGCGCTCTGCCAGTCTTCTCTCATTACTGCCATCCTCATTTGCGGTTACCAGTTCGCTGTCGTCCGGACCGGCGAAACGCAAAAATGCCAATTCCTTTCCGTCGGGAGAGAGCGTCATTTCGTCCCCGATATCGGCGATAAGCCGCTTTTCCGTGCCCCCTAGCGCCGGTATCTTGTACAAATAGGCCATGGGAGCATTTTCCCCTCCGCCCCGTATGGCATAGAGGAAGTTTCCGTCGTGGGAGAAGGTCAGTTGGTGATAAACCACGTCCGCCGCGGAAGCTACCTGCACATCATTGCCGCCCGCCACCGGTCGCACCCAAAGGCTTTCTTTCCCGCTCGGCCCTAAGAAGGGGGCAGCACCGCCTTCGTCCACGACGTACGCGACGTACTTTCCATCCGGCGAAATGGCGGCTAACCTCACTTTCCCGTTGCTCGTGAGTCGCGTAATTTCGATCTGCTGGAATGGTGCAGGCTTGGAAACGAAATAGGCGTAAACACTCCACGCCGCCACAGCGATCAACGCAACCAGAGCAGCGCCTGCGAGCCAGGCCTTCGGCACTCTCATCGCCGAAGGTGCCGCAGGAACAACGCCTGTGGCGCTCTTCGACTCGGTATCGCGCCTCAGGCGTTGCAGATCGGTGCGGATTTCGGACGCGTGCTGGTAGCGCAGGCCGCGATCCTTTTCCAGGCACTTATTGATGATGCGCTCCAGTTCCACGGGGATGGCGGGATTCAGCCGCACAACCGGTGTGGGTACTCCGTCGAGAATCTCTTTGAAAATCACGCCCGAACTCTCGCCGCGGAAGGGCATCGCCCCGGTGGCCATCTCGTAGAGCGCGGCTCCGAAAGAGAACAGATCGGTGCGTGAGTCCAGCTTCCGGGCTCGGACCTGCTCAGGAGACATGTATGAGACCGTCCCCAAGGCCGTGCCGGGGCTGGTGAGATGCTCTTCCACGGTCACCGTGGGTTCGCCAGTGATGCCGGCACCGGCGTCATCGGCCTGTCCGGGCGCGACCTTCGCCAGTCCGAAATCCAAAATCTTGGCGTGGCCACGCTTGGTTACGAAGATGTTGGCGGGCTTGATGTCGCGGTGCACGATGCCGGCGCTGTGGGCGGCATCCAGAGCATCGGCGATGTCAATGGCGAGGGGAAGCAGACCATCCATTTCCAGGGGACGCCCGCCGATGCGGTGCTTCAGGGTCAGCCCGTCCAGAAACTCCATGACGATGAAGGGCTGATGGTTGTGTTCGCCGATTTCGTAGATGGTGCAGATGTTGGGATGGTTCAGGGCGGAAGCCGCTTGCGCCTCGCGTTCGAACCGGGCCAGGGCTTGCGCATCTTTGGCCACGTCATCGGGCAGGAACTTGAGGGCGACGAAGCGGTGCAGCTTTATGTCCTCTGCCTTGTAGACGATGCCCATGCCTCCGCCGCCCAGCTTTTCGATGATGCGGTAGTGCGAGACGGTCTGGCCCACGGGTTGAGAAGGCGAGGACATGGGAGAGAATGGTAGGACGAGGAGCGAGTGGCGTCAACAATTCACGAGCAGTAGCTTTCCGTCGGTGAGGACCCCCTCAACGTCGAAACGCAGGAATTTAATTTTTCGGCGGCGGGCATGGGCGGAGGGTTTCTTGGGCATCGGCTGAATTCTGGCAGTCTTGAACTTACAGCAACGAACACCCGCCGTCGCGAAAAGACCTTGTGAAGATGAGCCCACCAGGGAATAGTCATGAATCACCCTGGTGGGCCCCCTATTCAAGGATCAGGCTGCCGCTGGCTCCGCCGCCGCACGGCTGGCGGCAGGAACGTATGGGAAGGTCGTCGACGGCTTCGATGTAACCGACTCCTTACCGATCCCGAGCCGAATGGGTGTATTCGCCGCCATGGAGAACATGACATCTGGCGCGTTATCGGTGAGGGAGCGGCCGTTCCATTCCACAAAACCGAACGAGGCTGGTGTCCCCACTTCGTAAGGAAGAATGTTGGGAAAGAACCGGTGCGCGACCTTCTCTGCATATGCTTTGGGGTCTTCGGCTGTTCCATACGCCGAGACGACGCCGGCGACTTCCTTGATGACGGTCTCACCGTGAGTGGCAAAGTCATCAGAAGGGCGCCCAGCGTTGAGACGGTTTCCGAGATCCTCGTTGTACTGTGTAAACAAGGGGTGGATCATCGGGAGCCCTACGCGATTGATCGAGCGCCACCCGCCAGCGTCAGTCGCGAGTGATGAGACCGCCCACACACCGATGTGGCGCTTACCGCCTGCGCCGGCGAGCAACTCGCCATCCGGAATCTCAAGCACAATCGAATAGACCGTGTGCCCGGCAAACAGGTTCTTCGCGCGACTCGCATCCCACCCGGACAGGTCCACGGACCTGCCGTCCTGAAATGCATGGCCAACCGCATGAAGCACGTCGGGCTCGATCCAAAACGGGTCACCGGCTCTTCCTGCCCAGACACGTAGACCAGATGCCGTGGTGACAGGCTCTCCGGTCGTGCCCTGTGCGACGACGCTGCCTGGAGCATGCGGGTCGACGGCATCTGCCCCTCTAATGCAGCGTACGACGTAGCTTTGATTACCATGTCTGTCACGTTCGTTGAATGTGAGGCGGTAGGTTATGTCCTCGACCGCATCACCGTTGAGATCGGCTTTGAATTCATACATGCCTTCCGGATGGTAGCCAGGCGCAGGAATTGGGCCGAAGATCGAGTGGCAGACATTGATAGTGAACACGGTGCCGGTTTGGCCTCGGAACACGTACAGATCCGTGATGTCGAGGCGAATGTCTTGGCGAGCGATGGGTGAGTCGAGATGATGGGACATAATGCTCCTTTCCTGCGACACGCGCGCAGTGCGGTGGGTTTGTGATTAAGACGGGTCACCAGCGAATGCGATCGGCTGGCGACTCATCTCGAACGAGATTCCCCACACCCGCTGCGCTTGCGTCCACTGAGTTCACGGTAAAGCTCTGGTACACGGAACCCGGAACGCCAGCTTGTAATTTACGGGAGCAAGGAGAACGCTGCATATGAATCCACGAGGAAGGTGGTTCATTATCTGTCCCGCTAGGATCGAGAGTCAACGGCGCGTCTCTCAAGTGATGTAAACGGTAGCTAGCACGCGTTGGCTCCCAAATTCTATTTAGGGCGAACAGTTGGCGAAACTCCCATTTCCAGCTAGAATACCCAAATGCGGTTCCTTCCTCCTTCCCTGGCCTGGGCCCATCCACTCGTGGCGGAGTGGTTTGTGCGGCGGTTTGGCACGCCGACCGAACCGCAGGAGGAAGGCTGGCCTCACATTCTGGCCGGGCGGACGACGCTGATTTCGGCGCCCACCGGATCGGGGAAAACGCTCGCTGCGTTTCTCGCGTGCATTGACCGGCTGGTGCGCAAGGCACTCGCAGGCGATCTTCACGACCGGACCGAGGTCCTCTACGTCTCGCCGCTCAAGGCGCTGGGCAACGACATCCAGAAAAACCTGGAGATCCCGCTGGGAGAAATTCTCTCGCTGGCGGGCGAGCGCGGGCTGTTAATGCCCGAGATTCGCACCGCGGTCCGTACGGGAGACACGCTTGCGCACGAGCGAAGGGCGATGCTCAAGCGCCCTCCGCACATTCTGGTGACCACGCCTGAGTCGCTCTACATTCTGCTCACCGCCGAGAGAAGCCGTGCGATTCTGCGTGATGTTGAGACCGTAATTGTGGACGAGATTCACGCCGTCGCGGACGACAAACGCGGGGCGCATCTGACGCTGTCGCTGGAGCGGCTGGAGGCGCTGCGGAGAGAGACACTCGGATTTCCAAAGGCAGGTTCCTCGGGCCTGAAGGCCCTCGGAATGACAAAAGATCGGGGTGAACACCGGCTGGTTCGCATCGGGTTGTCAGCGACGCAGAAGCCGATTGAAGAAGTTGCGCATTTCTTGACCGGGAGCGGCCGATCGGATCCGGTCATCGTGAACATCGGCCACAAGCGCACGCTGGATCTTGCGGTTGAAGTTCCGCCCATGCCGCTGGAGGCAGTGGCGACGAACGAGATGTGGGACGCCATCTACGAACGGCTGGTGGAACTGGTCGGGCAGCATCGCTCGACGCTGGTGTTTGTGAACACGCGGCGGATGGTCGAGCGCATGGCGCATGAGTTGGGCGAACGCATGGGAGAGGAGAATGTCGCGGCCCACCACGGCAGCTTGTCGCGCAAGCTGCGCCTGGCAGCGGAGAAGAGACTGAAAGAGGGCCAGGTGCGGGTGCTGGTGGCGACAGCTTCGCTCGAACTGGGCATTGATATCGGTACCGTGGACCTGGTGGTGCAGATCAATTCTCCACGCGCGATTGCGGTCGCTCTGCAGCGCGTAGGGCGGTCGGGGCACTGGCGCGGGGCGGTTCCGAAAGGCCGGTTCTTTGCGACGACCCGCGACGATCTGATGGAATGCGCGGCGCTGGTGCGCGCCATCCGGCAGGGAGATCTGGACCGGCTGATGATTCCGGATTCTCCGCTGGATGTGCTGGCGCAGCAGATTGTGGCGGCCTGCGCGGCGGAAGAATGGGATGAAGATGAGATGTTTGCGCTGGTGCAGCGAGCGTATCCGTATCGAGGTTTGAAGCGCGAAACGTTTGACGCGATTCTCGAGATGCTGTCGGAGGGGATTGCGGCGCGGCGCGGGCGGTATGGGGCTTATCTGCATCGCGATCGCGTGAATGGGAAATTGCGCGCGCGGCGTGGCGCGCGCCTGGCAGCCATCACCAGCGGGGGAGCGATTCCGGAGACGGCACTGTATGCGGTGGTGGCTGAGCCGGACGGAGTGATAGTGGGAACGGTGGACGAAGATTTCGCCACCGAGAGCATGGCGGGCGAGGTCATGCTGCTAGGGAATACGTCGTGGCGGATTCGGCGCATCGAGCTCAAGTCAGGTCGGCTGCTGGTGGAAAATGCGCACGGCGCGCCTCCGGGGATTCCGTTCTGGCGCGGCGAAGCTCCGGCGCGGACTCAGGAGCTGTCGGCACACGTGGGTGACGTTCGGGAAAGGATCAGCGCGATGTTGCCACAGACTTCGCCGGTCGCATTCTCGGCAACGCAGCCGGAAGCGGCCGCGGCAGTACGTTGGCTGAAGGAAGAGTGCGGCTTGGACGATTCCGGCGCGGAGCAGGCGATTGAATACATTCTGCAAGGTCGCGCCGTGTTGGGAGCAGTGCCGACGCAGACTACTGTCATAGCGGAGCGGTTCTTCGATGAAGGCGGCGGCATGCAGTTGGTGATCCACGCGCCGTTTGGCGGGCGGATCAACAAGGCGTGGGGACTTTCGCTGCGCAAGCGCTTCTGCCGCGGGTTCAATTTTGAGCTGCAGGCTGCGGCCACCGACAACGGGCTGAACATTGCGCTGGCTGAGCAGCACAGTTTCCCGCTGGGCGATGTGTTTCACTTTCTGCAGGCCGACAGCGTGCAGCCGATTCTGGAGCAGGCGGCTTTGGACTCTCCGATTTTTGGCACGCGCTGGCGCTGGGATGCGAACCGGGCGCTGGCGTTGCTGCGTTTTCAAAATGGAAAGAAAGTGCCGCCGCAGATTCAGCGCATCCGCTCGGACGATTTGCTGGCGTCGGTGTTCCCGGATGCTGCAGCTTGCTTTGAAAACATTGAAGGCGACCGGCAGATTCCGGACCATCCCCTCGTGCGCGAAGTAATGAAGGATGTGCTCACCGAGGCGATGGATGTGGAAGGTCTGAAGACGCTGCTGCGCGGCATGGCTTCGGGGGAAATTCGCACGATCGCGGTGGACACGCCCGTGCCGTCGCAGTTCTCACACGAGATCCTGAATGCGAATCCGTATGCGTTTCTGGATGATGCGCCGCTCGAGGAACGGCGGGCGCGCGCGGTCGAGATGCGACGGGTGCTGCCCGAGTCGGTGCTGGAGGAAGTAGGGAAACTCGACCCGGGAGCGATTCAGCAGGTGCGCGAAGAGGCGTGGCCGGATGTGCGTGACGCGGACGAGCTGCACGACGTGCTGCATACGCTAGTGGCGCTGCCGGAAGGTCGACCTTCGCTCGACCGGATGGCCGAGGGCGGCCGCCCCTACATGAACAGTGCCGCGTGGAGCGGTTATTTCGAAACATTGCTGAATGAAGGGCGGGCTGGAATCGCTTTGGTCGAGGGCCGACGCTACTGGGTGGCGGCAGAGCGGGCACGGAGTTTTGTGGCGTTATTTCCGTCGGCGGTGTTTGTCCAGCCAGTGGCGGATGTCGAGACGAATGAAGTTTCACGCGATGATGCTCTCCTCACGCTGGTCACGGGGTGGATGGCGCATGTCGGACCAGTGACTGCGTCACTGCTTGGCGAAGTCCTGGGGGTGGCTGCTTCCGATGTCGAGAAGGCCCTGTTGCGGATGGAAGCCAGCGGCACGGTTCTTCGTGGCAAGTTCACCGATGACGGTGCGCGGGCGAGTCGCCCGCGCCCACACGAGTGGCCATTGCAACAGATGGCCGTACCGTCCCAAACCGAGTGGTGCGAGCGGCGGCTACTCGCGCGGATTCATCGGCTGACCGTGGGGATGCTGCGCAAGCAGATTGAGCCCGTGACGGCGGCGCAGTTTATGCGGTGGCTGTTGCGCTGGCAGCATGTGGATCGAGGATCGCAGGCCAGAGGAGAACGCGGGACACTGGAAGTGCTGCAGCAGTTACAGGGATTTGAGATTCCGGCGAATGCTTGGGAGCGGCAAATCCTGGCACGACGCGTGATCGACTACGATCCAC
>Ga0187780_10003256_pt1 | contig 12267 bp, 15 predicted proteins | sample 1015_Q2_SP10_20__FD_132429 | JGI IMG/M metagenome (GOLD analysis project Ga0187780, IMG submission 132429) | Tropical peat soil microbial communities from peatlands in Department of Meta, Colombia - 1015_Q2_SP10_20_MG | ecosystem: Environmental > Terrestrial > Soil > Wetlands > Peat | place...
CGAACGATCCAAGCTGCGGCAGCGGAGGACCGGGTGGTTGTGACCCGAACGATCCAAGCTGCGGCAGCGGAGGACCGGGTGGTTGTGACCCGAACGATCCAAGCTGCGGCAGCGGAGGACCGGGTGGTTGTGACCCCAGCGATCCAAGCTGCGGAGGTGGGCCGCCCGATCCGTGCGCTGGCAACACGCGCGGAGACTGCAGCCCATGGCCCGACGGAGCTGGAGACAACTGCCTCACGAATCCGTTACTCCCAAACTGTCGGCCTACGCTGCCCCCTCCCCCCCCTCCCCTACCCGACCCTAATGCTTGCGACATGTCGAACCTACTATGCCAGATCAATTTTCAGCAATATCTGCGCTACATGAACGCACTCCAAGCCCTGCAACAACCCCCGACTTACGCCCAATACATGCAATCCCTTCACGCTGCGGGGGTAATCGCCAACCACGATATGAATTGCATCGGGCATGCCATGGCGGGAATGATCCCATTTGTAGGCCACTTGGTCCCGAATCCTAGCACGCCAATCGACGGAACTTCCTCCGCCCTCGGATACGCTGGAGAGGCTCAGATCGTCCTATCAGCGACAGGCAAGCTCCCGACAGTCGAAAATCTCTTGGGCAAGCTTGGGCCTGCTGGGGGTATCGTCGGCGGAATCAATGCCGGCCTGCAGGCTAATGCCTGCTTCGATCAACACCCCTGAAGGAGCGGTAGCGATGTTTGAGGACAGCGTCGAGAAGCGAGACCCAGTTACGATCATCTTCTATTGCGGCTTAGTTCCGTTCGCCGTGGCGTGGTGGATCCGTAATTCGCTGGCGACCGGTTTTGCAATGGAGGCGTACCTAGTTACATGTTGTGTATTCATTGTCGACCCGTTTGAGATGCGGAAAGAACGCGTAAGGCAGCGGTGGTACTGGAGGATCATGCTTCGCGCTGGTCTCATAGTCCATCCGCCGGTTTTGATAGGTCTCTGGTTCTTGGACAAGACACATTCTGTGTTCGTCGGCGGAACAGGCACAATCTTCCTGATGGCGTTGGTCATTTCCGTTTGCGAAATCGCGATACTTGGAGAAATCGTTAAGCGATTCCAACCTGAAGTTCAATAGTAATTGATGAAACCATCCCCTGCTTCAGTTAAGCGCGCGACCGATCTTGACCCAAAACCCGAAAACTGACGCAGAGGGAATTCGAAGTAAGCTTGGGCGGAATTCCGGGAGCGGAGACGGCTGATGTGCCCCTGATCTGCCCCCGCACTCTCTGCACGGAATCACACGATTCTCGGCTCGCTTCCGAGCCAGTTTGCCGGCCGTAGAATCTCCGCGGATAAAGATTGACCCTCGCCGTGGCAGCGCGAGAATGAAAAATGCCCAGCGTTTCTCACGGAGACGAAGTCACCGTCCTTTCCAAAGCCCACTTGCCTTCCGCTGATACGTGGAATGGTTCCACGTCGCGCAGCAACACAGGACGTTATCGCACTCTTTGCTTGACCTCCCGCGAATATGCTCGAAGCGTTTGTCCCAACAGACTTCTGACTTCATCGTCACCTAGACTTTCGAGACCGCGCGCGATCTCGCCCGGACAAGGTTGGATCGGGGCATGAGCGCGTGGGGTTATAGCAAGGTATGCGTCGTACGGATGCCAAAATCATCTGTTTTCGCCTCACCTCTCGCGGTCTTTGCGACTAGCGTGTTTTCAACCACTTGCGGTGGGACGCGCGCCCGGGTTTTCGCCACAGCGTCTGGAAAGGTGCTCACAACGCTAGTTTACGGCTTTTGTCGATCGATTTCCCGTGACGATCCGCAGCCCTTCAGGCCGTCTGAAATCCATTTCAAGCAGGCGTGTATCGCTTCAAAGGTGGCATTGAGGCAGCCCATAGCCATCTCTTCGTCTTCACCCCACGCCCAAAAAAGTAGGGTCATTGCGTGGCCTGGCTTCTTGATTGATGTGAAAAAGTGTTCCCATTCGCCAATCTTCACGACTGCGGGAATGTTCCGTACGTGATCTCGCAGAGCGTCGTGAATCGCAGTCTTCATGGCATCTACTTTTGGCTTGGAAGTGTTCCACACGAGATCACGAAAAATGATCGTCAGTCGGCCATGTACGACAACTGGATCAGATGAGAAGGCATGCCTGATAACCTCGGGCGCGTCGCAATCTGTTCTCGGCGGGCGCAGGCCAGAATCGTTCGATTCGAAAACTGAATCGTTTCCGTTTAGCCAAGCCAGTAATTCGTAGAATCTCGGTATAGCTGGATACCGAGACCACGGCATAAAGTCCTCTAATGCCGACGGGATGGATTGCAGTTTTTCTCTGAAATTCCAATACCTGGCATTGGGATTCGTTTCTGACACGGTCCAGGGGTGATCTCGCTTAGGGGGGAGTTCCCCCTCATAGTCTACAAACATTTCTCAAGAATGCGCGGAAACGCTGTCCCTTTCAAGGCTTTCCGCAATGCTCAATATTGCCAATCGGCACGGCAAAACACACTTGGCGATCAATTAGAATTATTCTGAATCTTCTTCTGCATCCTTTCCCACTTCGTCTTGCGCTGTCTTTCAAGCCACTCATGACGTGGTTCCATCCCGAGATGGATCTGTTGTGTGACGTCACAAACCGTCTCTATAAAATCAGTTCCGAGATACCGTTGGACTAGCTGGTCGTGCGGAGGACCGACAGCCCTCCAGCAGTAAGGTATCTTTTCGCGCGAAAAAAGCTCCATTCCGGTTAGGAGCATCACCGGATTTAACCAACGGCCACCGCCGAGAGGTCGTCTGCCTCGGGTTGCAATCGCCCGTATCACCCGCCTCTCTAGTTTGGAAAGTGCCCGACGAAAGGTCGAAAACACCAAGACAGCGCCCGGAAATTCCCTGGCCAAGTCACGGGCTCGCCTGAAGTCGCGCCGCTCAAACCGATCGAAGCTCTTGCATTCGCCAAGAATGAAAAAGACGTTATTTCCTCTGATAAAGGCAGAATCGTCGCGGAGGAAGACTCCGAAATCGCACTCGCAGAAATGCTTGCCTCCCTTGGTAAGATTAAAATTTGTGATCCACGTTGAAGTTGTCCACAGCTGTTCGAGTAGGCGTCCCAAAGTCAGCGCAACGCAAAAGCCGCCTTGCGCATAATTTTCGATTGAAAATGGGCCAATCGCACGATAATGCCAAGCGTCCGATGGTGGCGAGCTTGTCGGAAAGCCAAAACTCTTCATGCAGCGTTCGCAACGTAGGTTTTCAGCTAGTTCGTTAAGACCGTACCAGTTCCGCTGTGCGCAGTGCTGACACTGTATTCTCATTCCCAACCGAAGGCAGCCAATTTCCGACAGCGATTTCAGATGGTTTGCCGCCGCGCCTGGCCACTTCGGGTTGGCCTTCGCGAGTATTGCTGCAAGGCTGGTTCGGGGCACAGTTCTACCGAGGATCGTGTTTTTGGTTTTGGTTTTTTCATCTGTCTCTTGATATTCAAAACGCGCGTGTGCCATCGCGCCGAACATCCTTATCAAGTCTTCGCTAGCAACAAGATGAGTGCTGTGAAGCCCTCCAATACTTTCGATAAGTTCCGCCGCGATCCTCCCCGCGCCCGACAGTTCTATGTCAAAGTTCTTTTCTTTCATCCAAGCTTGGAAGACGGGAAACGGAGTCGGCAGTTTCCATAAACGGCGAGTCGCATATGCCGAGCACCCAAGCGTAATTCCTTCTCGACTAACCCATGCTTCGTATGCCCCAGCTTCGCCCAAATACGAATGAAGTGAATGAATTCCTGGCGGGATAAATGGAGCGGCGCCGGGGAGACCTTCGACAATGTTCACACACGTGACGCGTCTGCGTAGCCCGTGGTAGTCGACAAATTTTGGCACCACTTCGTCGAACGTCACTGAGTCGCCCCAGGAATCTATCGTCGTATTGCCGGGTCCCTCATACGTCACTTGCACCCTAGATGCGTGATCGGCGTCCCGTCCCCACTCATCCCATAATCGGGGGAAACGTGGATCGGTTGTGAGGACCTCTCCCTCAGGGCGTTTGAGGCGCGTCACGTAGGCTTGCATTTCCTCGAAACCGACAGAGCGCGAACAGACAAAAGTCGCGTGCTGCATGACGGTCCCGTTACCGCCTAATGGAACGCGCGCCTCGCGGATGAATTCCTCGCATTGAGGAATCATCTCGTCCGCCCATGTCCTTGGCAGCGGCAGTATTGGCCAGCCCATCGCCCGGAGATTCCAATAGTCAATCAGATCAGCAAGAAAACCCTCGTCCATATAGAAAAGCTTTGGCGCCTGGTGCAGCCCGCGTCGCTGAATGCGAAGCAAATGGCTACCGATTCTCAACGGGGATATCGTGTCGCGCCGGAAGAACTCTAAGAAATTCGAACCCGAGATTTCGCAATCCGTTCCGCCGAGGAGTTCCCGGTACGCTTGTCCCAAAAACGCTTGCCGCTTAGTCGTGGGGAAGTCCCCGAATGAACACGCAATGAGCGCTTCAAACTTTGGGTCCGATGCTTTAGGTATTGTTACCTTTGGAGGATGACGGCGCGTAAATTGAAATTCTCTATCGTACAGATGCGAGTAAACCTCCCACGCAGAAACCCCACACGCCACCGGCTCCTCTTCATCGTCCTCGGAGAAAATTTGCTTCGGCAAGATGACCCTGCTCTGACCGTATTCTGAAGTCGCCGTCGAGGTCAGGTCATTAGTCATTGGAACCAAGAAATCAGGTTCGAACGCATCAATCATTCCCTTCAAAAATTCACGAGCGCTTGGGCCGCGCACATACTGACCTCTGTATCGCGCCGGCGCTCTCCGATAGACAGGGATAATGCTGTTGTATTTTCCGCCCCAAAGAGACGTGCTGATCTGAAAAGCTAGTCGAACCGATTCGTGGTCGTCCGGGTTCACAAGGAAGCACAGCCGGATAGGTCGGATACGAAAACTTGCTTCTGAAGTCTGTCTTTTCATCGAGTAAATGGAAGGTTAATCTCTGACGCTATAATCGGTCAATTACTACGCCCCCCTTCACCCTTTGGTTCCACGGAACATCATTACTTCGTAGTCGTAGGTTAGAAGACTACGCCGATTGGATAGCGGCGCGGCAAAAATCCTTTTCCGCAGTTTTGCCACGCTGAATAAGCGCTCGCCGCGCCGATCGCGTCGAAATCCCGGTCTGGTTGGAGATCGCTCGCCAAGATTTTCCCGCTGCGCGTAGCGCCGCGATCTCACCGACGTTCACGGTCTTTCCCGGCCGTCCGAGCTTCTTTCCCTTCGCGCGGGCGTTTCGCAGTCCGGCGCGCACGCGCTCGGCAATAACTGACCGCTCAAGTTCAGCCACGGCGCCTAGAACAGTGAATACTAGCTTTCCGGCAGGCGTAGACGTGTCGACGCCCTCGGTTAGGCTTACGAACTCAACTCCTAGAGCTTGAAACGTCTCAAGCCCCCGTAGCAGGTGGGAAACCGACCTGGCGAACCGGTCGAACTTCCAGACTACGACGGCGTCGAACCGGCGACGATGAGCATCTGCCATCAGTAGATCCAACTCAGGACGCCTGTCTTTCGTGCCAGATACTCCGACATCGACGTATTCGGCCCCGACAGTCCAGCCGCGTCGTTCACAGTATTCGTGCAGCTCACGGGTTTGTATCGTGACGTCTTGTCCGTGGTTCGTTGTTGAAACCCGCGCGTAGATCGCCGCGCGGAGCGGTGTAGACTTTCCATCAGCCATGTCGGCCTCCTTAGCAGGTCGATTTGGTTAGGGACGTGTCGGTGCTTCCAACACCTGCACGTCCCGCTTACGACTCTCAATATCGTGTTCACTCCAAAGCCGGACCATCCAATTATCGATTTTCAGAACCATCCGGCCCGGCCCTTCGACTCGTTGCAGTTCCGCTCGCGGCCTTGTTTCTCCGCACTCCCGGCGGCAACTTTTTGAGGCGGTATTCTCGCATGTATTCTTTCCTTTTGCCTCGCGTCCAGTAATTGCTCGCTCGACAGCTGGCTTTGCAAAACTTTCCCGTATTTCTCGTAAATACGAAGAATCGACGGCACATTGGCCGGGCGCAAACCCTAACTGGAATGTCGCGGTGCGTTCTTCCCGCGCATTGTTCAACGAGAAAGGCACAGAACGGATCGATCGCACTCGCCCAACGTTTTGGATAGGAAACCAGCCGACCACTGATCAGAAAAAGGCGACGCGTAGAACTGAGAACTCCGTGCCTCTCCAAGTAAGCGACGAAGCGCTCGTCCGCGGCGCTAATGGTCGGATATCTTCCCCATTGTGTCGGCTTTCCTCTCGCTGCGCTTTTCGCCGAACCCTTCATGGTTCTAATGTCGCACGGCACCTTTCGGGCGCAAATCCACTTCAGCACATTTCGGAAAATTCTGTGATGCTTCCGAAGTTCCTTGGCCGCCGTGGCCAAAATTTTGTCCTCGCGGTCTTCGGAAAACGGATGTTCTCGCCATTCCTTTAGATCGGCCTTGGCGTCGATGTAGGGAAGTCCGTAGACAATATCCGAGCTTAATAGCAAGTGCGCGATCCTTTCGAAGGGAGACTTGTACGAAGACGAGGGCACCGCCGATTGCCAAACCGCCTTCTCCCACTCTTGCCACGAGGATGGTGTTCGCAAATCGGTGTTCGCATAGGCAACGAGCAAATCCCAGAAGTACCTTGGTGACGTCGGAGGGGAAACTACGCTTGATTGCCGAAATCGCGCCGTTCCGTAATTACGCCTATTTGCCATTAGCGTATTTCACTCTAACACACTTTTGGTTAGTCTGACTACGTCGGGCAGTTCATTGATGTTCTCGACCGTTGCTCGCGCTAGCAACTACGTTGGACTCGACGTGTAACGGAGTCGGACGGCGAATATCTAATAAGCCGCAATATCGGAGGGAGAACCTTGTCTAGTCGTGATCCGATTTTGACTTCGGCGATCAAAAATCCGGTGCTCTTGATCGAGGGAAAATCGAAAAGGTTTGTTGAAAAAGACTGCATCATGTTTAAGCCCGATGGCGGTCGTGAAATCTTCTGCGAGCAATTGCCATCTCAACAAGTTCGGACGAATCCCCGTAAGGTCATTGGTCGCGACGGAAAAGCATTCACAGAGTACGACCGGGTCACAGTAAGAGTCGCGCGAAGGAAGTCGGCTCCGCCGGAACTCTTTGGCGGATTGTCCAGCCGAATGTCGCCTGGCGACAAGCTGATCGAGAATTTCGCCGACGGCGTCGATCGAACGAGGAAGCTCTTCAACGAGCGGAAGAGTTATAGATGGCGAAGCGGTGTTTCTCGCGAGGTGTTCATGCAAACACCGGAACGTGCGATCCTATTTTTCCCTAAAGAAGGGCAACTAACGAGCCGAGGATTGAACGCTGGGCCGAAGGTCAAAATCGTCGTAGAAACTGCCGAGGGATGGCAGGTCAAAGACGCCAGCGGTTGGACGCTAATAACGGAGCGCGAAGCACGAGAGCTACTCGACTCAGGCCAAGGCTACAGTCCAGCGTGATTTTGCCAAGGTCTTTGACGCTCTGATCCCCAGAATAGGGCGACCATATTTTCAGGAGCTAGTGAAATGGTTCAACGCACGCGCAGGCTTTCATACGGCAGACGCGCTGTGCCGCTTAATCGCACGGACGCGTCTCTGCGGCTACTTCGTGTCTCGAAGTGTCTGAAAGCCTCCGAGATCGGCCGGTGGTACGGCGTGAAAGGCGTATCGCGCGCTCGTATCTCGCAGATCGAGAACTCCGTTGACGTGAGCGCCAGAATCCGGGTGGCGTACATATTGGCCGTCAAGCGTGCGGCAACATCGCGCGAGGCACATTTTGAGAATCTCAAAATAAGGCGGACGGCCGGGCGGTGACACTTGCGCTGGTTCAAAATATTTCGCGACGATCTAGATCGACCGGCATTCTCGATCGGTGCCGAAAAGTTCGGCCTCGACTTCGTCTACGATGTTCTGGGCGTATGGTCGTTCCTATGCGTTGAGAACGGACCGGGCGTTCGCCAGATCCCACTTTCCGATGACCTGGTCAGAGTGCTCGCCAGGAAATTCCGTGTTAAGCCAGCGGAGGCCCTTGCGCGCCTTAGATACATGGCGGAATGCGGCCTGATAGACATCGTCCAAAAGGACGGCGTCGAAATCCTCGGATCGGCAGAGATCGAACGCCGCCGCGATGAGTGGAGCCGGAAGGCGCAGAAGCCCAGCTGCGTCGAAACTCCTGAGTCACTCCGGAGTCACTCCGGAGACTCTCCGGATACAGAGGTCAGAGGTCAGAAGTCAGAGGTCAAAGTCCAAACTTCAGAGTCCAGAGCTAACGACGTAACGGATCGTGACGTAACTGGCAGACAGGTTTGTTCTTTGAAGGAAGAAAACCCTTGGATGTTTTCCGGGGTGGATATCGAAAGAGTCCCGGAACATTTTCGGACGGGTCGGTTTGGGACTCTGTTTGAGAAAGAGTTTCAGCGATTCAAGGAGCAGAGCCACGAGGACGGTGATTGTTATTGTTTTGTAGACGAGTTCCTTGGTCAAGTCCGCGAAGCGTGCAAGAAAGCCCGCGTGCAGTATCCGAAGGCTTTGTTGGCGCGACAGATTGAAGTAGAACGCGCCTGACCCGCACGGACATACGCGAGCCGAAAACAATGCTTCCGAGTTTCGAGGGATTTGACATTCACCTTTTGAGCTAAATGTTAGGGAATCAACTGAGTAGCTCAAAGTTTGACGGTTTTCGCTGTTAATTCTTGCAGGTCCCGTTGAACCTTTACGGAGACAACCGATGAACGGCAACCTATTTCGAGTCCTTCGCAAGTTGAACGGCGACACGCAGGCGGCCGCGGCGAAGCGGCTTCAGATCAGTCAATCGACCATAAGCAAGCTCGAAAGCGGCGTAATTCATCGGCTGCATAGGCGTCATCTGTCCAGGATACAGCGCTACGCCCTAGACGCCGCGCGAGTGGTTTTGGAACCGCTCGGGCTGCGCGTAGAGGAGCCGTAAGGGGTCGTTTCGATTATAACCGCTGAAACTGGCAGTAATTCAAACAGGTTCCGCAGCTTACGGAATCGGCTTCGAAGCTAAATAACAACACAAAATCTTCGATTTGGGCGGCTCCGGCTGCCTTTTTCTTTCTTTTGGAGAAACTCAATGACTTTCGATAGATCAAACGCAGCTCGATACCTTGCGCGTTTTGGAAGCGCCCTACTCCGCACGAAAATGTGCGAGCGAAGCAACAGCGCTCGACATGGTCTTTGGCGCGCGCTCTCAAATACCATCGCGCGGCACCGGGCCGATATCCTCCCGGAATCGAAGTACGTCTGCGATTTACTGCGCGAAACTGGACCGTTTGACCGCGCCGAACAGCGGTTCCGGCACGCCGTCCGCGATGCGCTCGTCTGTATCAGCCGCTCGCCCAACGTCGTTGAAATCGCTCAAACGCTCTTTCAGTTCGCCCAAGATGCCGCCGACGAGCGCGCGCTCGAATTGGCCGCCGATGCTTTGCAGCGCCAGACCGAGCGCCAAAAGCAGTAAAGCTTCCGAAACCGCGATATCAAAGTCTTCATTTGGGTGCGCGACCTCCGAAACGAGATTTTGGTGTAAGCGCTGTGTTGCTCAGCTCAGGAAGCGCCGCAGCATCGCGGAGTGCCGTGAATTCGCGGCGAAGCTGGCAGCCGAAGACGAACGAATAAGGGAGCGGAGCGCAAGACTCATGGAATTACGGCACGTGGCAAAAACCTGTTCCGAAGGGATCGGCAAAAGCTTGAGTTCTCAACGCCCGATCCGAGCCCAATTAGCGTAGCGAAAAGAAGTGATTTCGCCACGAGTAGGAGAAACCAAATGAAGAGAAACAGTCTAAGGATTTCGTGTCCCGATGAGACGCCGTCCTACCTGTCCGTCGAGTTGAATGGCCGGACGGTCGAACACCTGGTCGCGTTGAAAGTGGAAGTGCCTTCGGGACGCAATACCCCGCTACTGAAAGCACGCCTAGAGTTCTACACCTCTCTGGACGCAAACATCGGCTATCAGAATGCGCGTTTAGCAGGACGAACTATGGTTCTGTCTCATCCTCCCCTAAAGTTGAAGACTCCCAGTTGTCGCAAGGGAAAAAGCCCCCGAACCTCCCAGGTCGATTCATCTCAGCCCTAAACAGGTCGTCGGGATGGCGGCAGAGGAACTCGTACGCGAGCGCGTGCATAACGCCAACCGGTTTCGATTGGTCTCGAACCTCTCCACGGTTCTGCGAGTAAATGCAGTCCACGCATGTTCTCTTTGTCGGTCCCTTGTATTCCGAGAGCGGGTGAGAAACGTAAGGCATTTCCTATCGGCAAAGCAACAAGACGAACCCAGAGATTTTCACGCCAATCGCGCAGTTCGGTCAAGCGCAGTGACAGACAACACGATCAGACAAGCCAAACTCGCCAGCAAGACACCTTCATCGGTGATCGAGCCGGACGTGAAGGAATTCATCGACGAAGTTCTCGTTCCGACCCTTGTCCGCGCGGCACTGCGTGATCTCGCCGAAGAAAACCTTGCGCGACCTAATCTCGCCGTAGCAAAATCGGCTCGGAGCGGTAACGAGTGACCCCCGCACTTCGCTGTGCCGCCTACGCCCGGTATTCGACCGACCGGCAAAATCCCCTTTCTACCGAAGACCAACTCGAAAAGTGCCGCCAGTACGCCGCCGAGCGTGGATGGACCTTCCTCGAACGACACGTTTACACCGACGAAGAGATTAGCGGAGCTACGCTCGACCGGCCGGGGCTTCGCCTATTGCTCGAAGCCGTAGAGTTGAAGCCGCGACCGTTCGACGCGCTCCTGCTCGAAGACGCGAGTCGTCTTTCCCGCAAGCAGGCGGACGTTTTGAACCTGTGCGAGCGTCTGAGCTTTGCGGGCGTCTCGATCCATTTCATCTCGCAGGGAATCGACTCCGGCGACGAGAAGTTCCAACTTCTTTTGCTCGCTCGCGGAATGATCGATCAGCTTTTTCTTGCCGATACCGCGAAGCGCGTTCGTCGCGGTCTCGAAGGACTGATCCGGCGCGGCCTTCATACGGGCGGCCGATGCTACGGCTATCGCAGCCGGAAGGACTCTGACGGAACACGGCTCGAAATCTATGAGCCGGAAGCAATCATCGTGCGCCGAATTTTCCATCTCTACGCTGACGGTTTGAGCTTGAAGGCGATCGCGAAGAAGCTAAATGCCGAGGGCGTCACGTCGCCACAGCCACAACAGGGTCGGATTTCGCGATCGTGGTGTCCGACTTCGATTCGCAACATTCTCCGCAACGAACGCTATCTCGGCAAAATCGTCTGGTCGCGCAAGCACAAGGTCCGCGATCCGAAAACCGGAAGACGTGTTTTTCGAAAGAAAGAGGGCGAGACACCGATTCGCGGTGCGGACCAGCCGGAATTGCAAATCGTCACCGACGCCCTCTGGTGCGCGGTCGAAGATCGCCGAGAGCTGGTAAAGCGCATCTACGAGGACGCCGGAAAACGACCGGGGCTGCTCCGATCGAAAGCGATGAACGTCCCGTATTTGTTCTCGGGACTTTTGAAGTGCTCGCAGTGCGGCGCGAATCTGCAAATCGTCGCCGGGCGCGGCCGGAATCACCCGAATCAGACTTACGGCTGTCCACTGAACTTCCATCGCGGAGACTCAGTTTGTTCGAACCGCGTCCGCGTGAGGCGCGACGTGCTTGAAAGGGAATTGCTCGCCGGGCTTCAAGAAAAAGTCCTTCGAAAAGAAGCCGTCGAGTACGCGCTCGACCGATTCGAAGAGCAGCTCCTGAAAGAAGTCGACAACATCGGCGGCGATATGGACAGATTGCGGAAGCGCAAGGCAGAACTCGAATCCGAAACCGCCCGGCTTGCTGCCGGTCTCGCTAGCGGACTTTACTCCGTCACCGTTATGTCCGAGATCGCGAGGCGCGAACGCGAGATCGCCGAAATCGGAGAGCGGTTGCTATCCTCGGGGCCGGATTCCGTGAGGTCGAGAATCAAGAAGCTCCGCGAGACCGCGCTGCGCCGGATCAGCGACGTTCGCGAGACCCTCAACGGCGACCCTGTGACAGCGCGCGCCTACCTCGCAAGGCACGTCGAGAAGATCGAAATGCGGCCGGACGGTCGCGCTTACGTGGCTTCCGGGAGCTGGAACCTACTTGGAGAGCGACGTTGGGATGGTGCCGAGGGGCAGAGTTGAACTGCCTACGCCGGCCTTTTCAGGGCCGCGCTCTACCGGTGAGCTACCTCGGCACCGGCACAACCACCAATTCTAAGACGAAAATCGAATATCGAAAATC
>Ga0187780_10003257_pt1 | contig 12266 bp, 9 predicted proteins | sample 1015_Q2_SP10_20__FD_132429 | JGI IMG/M metagenome (GOLD analysis project Ga0187780, IMG submission 132429) | Tropical peat soil microbial communities from peatlands in Department of Meta, Colombia - 1015_Q2_SP10_20_MG | ecosystem: Environmental > Terrestrial > Soil > Wetlands > Peat | place...
CTGCCCGGGCGTCTGGGCGATCTGGTGTGGAGGGCCGATGCGAGGCACACCCGGTGGCTTACAGAAGAAACCGGGGTCCAGTTTCACTTGCTGCTCATTGTATTCTTGCACTTTCGCGATGAGCTCTGGCTTGTAGGGAGGCCTGTACTCGGGCGGCAGTGGTGCAATCGCAGCGGCAAAAGCGGGATCAGGTTTGTTCACGGCTTTGAGCGTGTTCCCTTCCTGCTCCGCGGCACCAAGAAAGAGCAAAGGGCGGTACCAGATGCCGTTGAGATCGGGATGCCCATCATGCGTTCGTGGAGTAGGCTTGGCCGCAAGGGCGGCGATCGTCTTTGGGTCGTCCTGCGCAGAGGTACACAGAGGGGCGCAAGCCAAGCACAACGCGAGCAATGCAGCCATCGCAATCCGTTTGCGTGGTGGACGCTTCATGTCGCTCCCCCTTTCCAGATACCTATCTGCTGAAATCGTAGATGTGACCGTCGGGGTAGGTGATCTTCAGGACCCAGCCCAACGGTTTCCCCTCGATTTTTGCGGGCCGGACGTCGACTGTGACCGTTTCTCCCTCGCCGAGTTTTTCCTTGGACAATCCGAGATTGTGGTAGAAGCGCGTCGGCAGGGATTCGAGCGCCCACGTGGTTACTTGGCCCTTATCATCTTTCACATCTAGATAGAGGTAGACATGCGGATTCATCCAATCGACTTTCGAGATGACACCGCTCAGGATGATCACCTTGTGCATGTCGAACTCTGCCGCTTGTGAATGATGCGCGAAGGCAGGCGCTGCGCAGGAGACTATGGCGATTGTTGCAATCCAGAGTTTGGTTCTCATGTTTCTCGACATGCCCTTAGACACAAGGAAACCTCCGTGGAACACCGCCTGAAAGAGTCGCGCCGCTATTGCCGGGAAATCCGTTCCCGATTTTCCTGCGCATATTATGTCCGGGTTATGCGGGAGTCAACTCTCCGGTGCAATGCGAGCGGCCACAGCGGTCGTCGCGCTAGAGGTGTGCTGGGTTTCCTTACGGCATCCGAAGTGCACGATGTGCACGAAGTTCACTTCAGCGGTTTCGTTTGGAACTGTTCAACACAGACAACGGCCATCCGCAGCTTCTGCTCAGTGCCACGGGCGTGCATAGAAGGAGCCAAGTCCAGCTCCCGTCTTTCCCTCTATCCGCGAAGGGGAATCAGCGCGCGTAGCCGTGCTTCGCGCAGATAAAGGCCAAGCCAGATCAGAATGCCAAATCCTACTGCGAAGGCAGTGTTGAAGAGCGGCGTACTCGCGCGCACGTTGGCCGCGGTCGCGCCGCCGAGATAGCCGGTAAGCAAAATCGCGCCGAGAACAGACGTTTGCGGGATGACGTACAGCGCGACGCAGACCAGCAATGTAATTCCGATCCCCCAGACCGTGCTGGCTGAAAATCCAATCCGCACGGTGGCATCAACCACCTGCTGTACCTTCGCGATCTTGGTGATGCTATCGAACAGCATGAACAGCACCACCAGCCCGCTAATCACACGTCCTGCCCAAAGACTGCCTTTCGAAACAGAGCTTGATTGAATAGCTGTATCCATGTCCATTGCCTGCTCGTTTTGGAGTCAGGCACCTCATGCGCGAACGATTGGAACTGTGGGGCCCTTTCAAATGGCGTTTGGCCGAAATCGCTCACTCGATCAGTAGGCACCGTATTCGCGCGTGGCGTCGCACCACACTTTCACGAGTTCGGGATCGCACTCGTCCATCGAAGAGTTGGCGCCCATGATGAAACCCCCTCCCTTGCCGAGGATTTGGCACATCTTCTTCGTAAGTTCGCGAACTTGCAGAGGCGTTCCCACCTGCAGCAAGGCGGACGGGAAACAACCCGAAATGGACATCACATCGCCGACCATTTCCTTGAGCTTCGATATATCGGTGCTTTGAAAACGCCCTGTCGTCTTGCCCGCCGGTAACTCGCGAAGATAGTGGAGACGCTTATCCCACACGCCTTCATAGAACACCGCGGGGACGAGATCTGCGGCAATCAAGTCCATCACCAGTGCCTTCAATTGCGGCCAGTAGAAGACTTCGAACTGTTCGAGAGACATGAATCCGTCCGAACCGCGATGGAGCGGAATGAAGACGAACCGGGCGCCGGTGATGCGACTGGTCTGGATGGCGGTCTGCGCACAGATGTGTCGAGCTTTCTCCTCTGCGGCGAGCAGTTTTTCCGGGCATCGGCGCATGTCCAGAAAGACTCCACGCATTCCCCGCAGGGTGTCGCCCATGAAGTCGAATGGCGCCGTCGCAAAAACGTCCGCCCGGCCGATGCCAGTAGGAAAGCCGAGTGCCGCCATCCGCTGCGCGTATTTCTTCACCAAGGGACCTCTCTGCTCATAAAAGTGCGCCACCTTTGCGAGTGCTTCGAAAGAGGCGGCCGCGCGCGGATCGTTGAGGGCGGCAAGACTCGCGAACGCCGGGTAGCCCGTCAGTAGCATGGGAATCCGAGGCAGCAAGGCCAAACCGTCGAGTTTCTCGTACATTCGCGGCAGGAGCTTTCGAAAGCTGAAATCGGTCGGGTCGTCGAGGAATTGGTCGTAATCCTCGGCCTTCATGTACTCGCCCTCGATGAACTGCATGGGCTTGTCGGGAGGAAGTCCGTAGCCGGGCCATTTGGAGAGCCTGTCGCCCAACATTACGCTGGGGGTAGAAACGAATGGGCCAAGCCCCATGGCTTGGTCCGGCTGGAAATAGAGAGCTGCCTGCTCGAGAAGCTGTTGTGCCTTATCCGGATCGGCATCGAGCTCCTGGCAGGTAGTTCCTCCTATCTTCGCCAGCATGTATCCCAAGTTCAAGCCGATGGGGATGCGGTCCGGTCGCCTCAGTGCATAGGCATCTTCCAAGCGCTTGGTGCGTTCGGCTAGGAGTTCTTCAGGCGTCTTGGACAAGGTCGCTATTCTCGTCCTAAGTGTGCGGCGGCGCGATCATATCACGGTGTGAGGGAGCAAGCGGTTTTGCAGCAATCGCTCCCGCGCCGCTGACGGAACATCTGTAGCATGGAAATTGGGTTCGAGGGGAATACCGAAGCAAATGCTGATAGTTCGCGCGCAAACTTGAGGGATATGTTGCGCTGGGCTAGAATCCGCTTTTGGGCGATGCAGGGCAAGAATCTTTCGTGATACTCGAATCCAAACCCCACTGGATTTTTTCCTCCGCGATCTTTTTGTTGCTGATTGGCGGCTTGGCCACGGGAACGACGATCTATAAGCTCTATGAGAGCGAACGCTGGGTCCGTCATACATTCAACGTCGAACTCACGCTGGCGACCATTGAATCGGATCTTTCCCTTGCCGGCCGTTCTCGAACCGAGTTTGTTTACGGAGGGAACCCGCAGGCGCTCAAGGGCTTTGTGGATGGACGGGCAGCAGCACTTGCCGCCCTGGATCGTTTGCGGACCATGACGAACGACAATTCAGAGGCGCAGGCTCGGATCGGCCAATTAGAGTCGGCAATGGATGGCCGACTAGGAGCGATCGAAAAGTCGATCGAAATGACGAAGGCGGGAAACTCCGATTTGGTCGCTCAAGCAGCTTTGACAGCAAACATAGCGGGTTGGTCCGCTCAAACCGCCGCCGTAAGCGATCAATTGAAGCAGTCGGAGGAGGCGCTTTTAGCGCAAAGAACGCAGATCACGGATCGTTGGTTTCGCCTGATCGCGACCTGTCTTGTCTTGACTTTCTTCCTGTCGGTTTTTCTGGTCTGGGAGCACTACCGTAGATTGACCGGCGAACTCCGGCAGCGCATGGTGGCCGAGCGGGATGCACAAAACCTCAGCTTTCAGCTTCTGCACGCACAGGATGAAGAGCGCCGCAGAATTTCAAGGGAACTTCACGACGGACTCGGACAAAACCTGAGCGCCGCCAAGATGATTGCGGAGTCGTTCCTGAAGCAGCCGCCGGACGACGCATCTATTTCGGAACTTGCCGGGATTCTGGACGAAAGCCTGACATCGACGCGCACGATGTCCTACCTTCTCCATCCTCCGCTGCTGGACGAAATCGGTCTTGCATCCGCTGCTGAGTGGTTTATCGAGGGCTTCTCGAAAAGAACTGGGATCATCGTAAGCTTCGGAATCAGGGGAGAAAAACGCCGATTGCCGTCGGCCGTGGAGTTGACGCTGTTTCGCATCCTGCAGGAGAGCCTGACCAACATTCAACGCCACGCGCAAACCACCGGCGCCGAAGTTGTGCTGAATTTCGAGGACAGTCGTATCGGACTGGAGATCGAAGATCACGGTGTGGGGATTCCTGTCGAGAAGCTGAAACAGTTCGAAAAACACGGCACAACGGGCGTCGGGCTGGCGGGAATGAAACAGCGGGTGCAGGAGCAAGGCGGAACTTTCCACCTTTCTTCGGGGTCTTACGGCACGATCATCAACGTGCAACTACCCGCCGCATCCTAACCCGCCATCTCGTCGATAGGAGCCTGCATGGACGAAACGAAAAATCCCTGGACCGTGCTCTCAAAGGCCATAGCCTATGAGAATGCGTGGATTCGGGTGGACCACCACGAGGTGCTGAAGCCAAGCAGGAAGCCAGGGATCTACGGTGTCGTCCATTTCAAGAGCCATGCCATAGGCGTTGTCCCCATCGATCAGCAAGGAAACACAGTCCTGGTCGGACAATACCGCTTTTCATTGCGGGCCTATAGTTGGGAGATTCCCCAGGGCGGGGGACTTCCGACTGCGACAATTCGCGAATCGGCGCAGAGAGAACTCCGCGAGGAATGCGGCCTTTGCGCGGAACATTGGGTGGAGATACTCGGCATGGACCTGTCGAATAGCGTGACTGATGAACGCGGCACGGCCTTCCTTGTTTGGGGCCTTACCGAGGGGGCTGCCGAGCCGGAAGACACCGAGGAAATCCAGGTCGCATGGGTGCCTTTCTGGGAAGCGGTCGATCGCGTCAAACGGGGGGAAATTCGCGACTCTATCACCGTTGCAGCGCTCTTGCGCCTCGCACTTATGGCCCTCCAGGATGAGTTACCAAGCCCTGTCAGCGACTGGCTTCGGCCAAAACGATGAGAGAGTTCAGATTTCGGTTGCGGATAATCGAATAGTCATAGCAGATTAGCGATCGATGGAGATTCCGCTTCGCGCTGCAAGCCACCGAATTGCCCTGTTGCTTGTGTCGCTTGCCATAGCCGCGACAATCATTTCTCAGGCGAGCGAAATATGGCTCGCGGACCGTCTGGTCAATTCCGGAAAGCTCGACAGGATGGAGCGTGGCGTCGCGCTGCTTCCCGGGAACGGCGATGCCTGGGAAGCGCTGGGGCATTTGCACGAGTGGGACCTCGTAAATTCCGATCTGCCTCAGGCGATTGCGGACTATCAGAAAGCCATCGGGAATGATCCGCTCTCCGCGCATTACTGGATGGACCTCGCAAGCGCGTACGAGGCCTCTGGAGATACCACACAAGCCGAGAAGGCCTTCGAGCGAGCCGAAGCTGTCTATCCGATATCTGCCGAAGTTGCCTTCCACTACGGGAATTTCCTACTCAGACACGAGCAATTCCCTGCTGCTTACAGGGAACTCCACAGAGCCGTGGAAACGGACCGTACACTACTGCCACTCGCGATTTCGCGGACGTGGCGAGCAACTGAAGACGTCAACCAATTGGTTGACCAAGTTCTTCCCCCGGACGCAGATTCGTATTTGCAGGCTCTCGATTTCTTTGCCTCGATCCACACCGTGGATCCGGGACTTGTAGTGTGGCAGCGGACTGTAAGGCTTGGCCAGTTTGTGCCACTCTCACGCACCTTCGCGTTTCTGGACGAGTTGATACGGGAAGACCGGGCTGACGACGCACGCCGCATCTGGGGCGAAGCGCTCGGGGCTGCGGGACTGTCTTACCAGAAGCCAGCAAGCCAGACTTTGGTATGGGACGGAGATTTTCTGCAAGAGTTCACGAGCGGCGGCCTCGGCTGGCGCTGGGATTTGCCTCCCGGCACTTCGATTGATTTCGATACGCAACCGGGACCAAATGGCTCGCGCGCCATTCGTCTGGACTTTTCGGGGGGCGACAACGTCAGCCTGGATGCTCCCCAGCAATATGTTCCTGTCGAGGTGAATCGCACCTATCATTTTCGGGCATCCATGCGGACGCAGCAAATCACCACGGAAAACGGCGTGCGGTTTTCGATCACGGACCCAAACCACGCAAATGCGCTGAATGTGCTGACCGAAAACATGACGGGCTCGCGCCAGTGGACGACCGTCGAAGCGGATTTCGTGACCGGACCCGGCACGCACTTCGTGCTCGTCCGGCTGGTGCGGGAACCAAGCCGGCTCTTTGACAACAAGCTCAGCGGCACCGCATGGATTGCGGATGTCTCGCTAACTCCCTCCGGTGCCGAAACGGAGCGGCCGGCCCGATGAAGCTATTGCGCCTCGGATTGTGCGCCCTGCTTGCATTCAGCGTCCTTTCCTTCGGCGCGGTGCAGGTATGGTCTGAATCGACCTTGGAGATTGGCGCCGCCCTGCTATTTCTTTTGTGGGTTGTGCTGATCTTGAGGAGTGAGGATGCGAAGATTCAGTGGAACCCGCTCAATTGGCCGCTGCTCGGCTTCATCGTGATCGGCCTTTTGCAATTGGTGTTTCATGGAAGCGCGTATCCATTTCTCACACGGACGCAACTGCTCAGGCTGGCGGCCTACTTTCTATTCCTTTTCCTAACCGCACAGGCATTCCGGGCGAGAGAAGATTTGTCGAAGTTCGTCTGGTTCATGATCGTTTTCTGCTTCGCCATTTCTCTGCTTGGCATCATTCAACACTTCACGTCGAGCGGAGAGATCTACTGGGTTCCTGCGCTGAAGACCAATGTCGACCCGTTCGGGCCTTACGTGAACCGCAATCATTTCGCAGGGTTCGTGGAACTGACGCTGCCAGCGGCCCTTGCTATGTTGGCTTTCCGCGGCATCCGCAGAGATCTGTTCCCTCTCACGACTCTGCTGGCCGTCGTCCCCATTAGCGCTCTGATGCTCTCCGGTTCCCGCGGCGGATTCGTTGGCTTTGCGCTTGAGATTGCCGTCCTCGCGCTTTTGGTGCGGAGACGGCGGGAGCTACACGGGCAGCGAGTGGCCGCCTTTGCGCTAGTGGCAGCGGCGGCGTTCGTGCTTGTCGCATGGGTGGGTGCGAAGACTGTCGAGAGGCTTTCGACAGTGAGTACACACGATACGTCGCTCACGCGCCGCATCACGATTTCCCGAAGTGGTGCGCGAATCTTTCTTGCTCACCCGATTACAGGCTGCGGTTTGGGAACCTTTGCCGCTGTTTATCCAAAGTATGAGATCTCCTACGACGGCAAGATCGTAGAGCATGCCCACAACGATTACATCGAAACGCTGGCCGAGACCGGTCTCCTTGGAGGATTTCTTGGCCTCGTTTTCCTGGTTACTCTCTATCGCGAGGCGAGAAGGAATTTTGCCGCTGAACAGGCGCACTTCTCGCGAGGGTTGCATGCAGCGGGCATCGTTGCGGTGAGTGGCTTGTTGCTCCACAGCTTCGTGGATTTCAACCTGCAGCTTCCGGCAAACTTGATGCTTTTTCTCGTGCAGGCGTATTGGGTGAGTGTTCCGCCCCTTCCGTCTGGTTCTCACGCAGGTGGGACTCTACCTGTCCGGCACGACTAGCACGCCTCAAGTCGCGTCCCGACCGAAGGCGTCATTTCTTCAACGCCTCCTGCCAGTTCAGCACGACCGTAAACGGGGCCTGTACTTGCTCGGTTAGGGCTAGGAAGAGAAAGCGTTTGCCGTCTGGCGTTAGATCCCACGAGTACGCAGTTGTCGAACTATTCGGCGGCGCCTGGAAAAGAACTTTGGGCGCTCCTGCCAGGAACATCGGGTCCGTTGCAATCTCGACAGCCATCAACTTTCTGTCGGCAGCGAGGTAGTACAAGACCTTTCCGTCTCCGCGCCACCGAGGCTCACTTCCTCCTCCAGTCGAAATCAGCCACTTGCCTCCACTAAGAAACGCTAACCCTGCAGCGTCCAGTGAGAAAGTTTGGACGTAGACCTCATCGCGGCCCGATTCGTCAGACGTGTAAGCGATCCAGCGCGCGTCGGGCGAGAGCTTCCCATGGCGGTTGTTGAAGTCCGTGCGCAGGATCGGGAATGGTTTCTTGTCGCCTTCAAACGGGAGCAACCATAAGCCATGCTTTGTTGTCTTCGGGTCGGACGCCTGATAGAGCAAGAAACGACCGTCGGGCGACCAGCTCATAGGATACTTGTTCTCGTCCGACTTCAGCAGAAGCTCCTCGTCCGCGACGCCACTTGCCGATTTCAGATAAAGATCAGACACGGCGCCGAAGTTGTAGGAGAAAGCGACTCGACTACCGTCTGGAGACCAGATGCCATAGAGCGCAAGGGAAGGACCGAACGTGAACCGCGTGCTCGTGCCGCGCGCGAGATCGAGCAGCCAAACACCACCTGGATTCCGACCTGACGAATCGTACCGGCTGATAATGGCTCGCGTTCCATCGGGAGCAAGAGCGGGGGTGAGGTAATTGCCGGGTTCCCCAACCGCACCAATCCGTTTTCCCCGAGGGTCGAACCATGTGAGCTGAGACTCTCGGTCGCCCTCGCCTGTCCTGTAAGCAAGAACCTCATTGGCCGAAACTGAGAAGAAACCAGTGTTCAGGAAGTGTCCGACCTGCTCAGCCACCGTGATCGGCTTGCCCACGAACTCCAGTCGGCGAGGGTCAAACTTCTGCGTCACGAGCGCCCCATTGCGGGTTAGGAGCAACTGCCCCGTGGCAGGGTCGGAAGAGGGCACATACGTCGCCCAATGCTGGGTTGCCAGCAGCCTTTTCGAGTCTTGCTCCTCAGGCTTGGCATCGAGGGAACCGACGTAGATGCCGCTATTTTCAGGCGCGCGCGAAACGCGCAAGTATATGAAATGTCGTCCATCGGGAAGGAACGTAGGATGGAGGTGGCGCGTTTCGCCCCGCGATGCATCGACAACAGTTACCGGCGAGGCAGATCCGCCGTTCGCGGAAACTTGCATCAGGCCTCCGTAAAAGTTTCCGAAAATGATTACGCCGTCCCGGTTCCAAGCACCACCGACGGCAGCACCAGACGAAAGGGTACACAGGGTTTCTGCCCCGCCGCCGGAGATGCTGATTTTCTTGAGCTTTCCGCCAGCTTCAAACGCGATATACCGGCTATTGGGAGACCAGAAAAACGGGGGGATGTTGGGAGATTCCGAGCCAGGCAGAGGGCGAGCTTCGAGCGAGTCGAGGGGGCGAATCCACAGTCTCAAAGCTCCATCGGAGCCCGTTGCGGCGAAGGCCAACTGCCGACCGTCGGGTGAAAGCGCGAACTGAGCGCTCGCTGACAACGTTACGCCTTCCGGCACCGGGATTTGGAAGCACATCAGGTCGGCCAGACGCGGATGCCTTTCTCCAGCGGCAGACCATTGCTCCGGCGCGCCAGAAAGAATTTCGCCCAGCGAAATGCGCGCGTCGCCGATGTCCCGCAGCCGCTGCTTCGGGTCCTTCTGCAAGCAGCGTTGCAACAGCACGCGAGCCCGGCTCGGTGTCGCCGGAGGAAGCTGTGACCAATCGGGTTCGTCCTTGATAACGGACGCCAGCGTGTCCGTCACCGTCTCGCCACTGAAGGCCATCTTCCCCGTCAGCATCTCGTATAGCACGCACCCAAACGCCCAAATGTCGGCACGGCGATCCACCGACTTGCCCTTGGTTTGTTCAGGCGACATATAGGCTGCCGTGCCGAGCAGCACTCCTGCCAGTGTCGCCATACGGCTGATCGTCGGGGAAGTAGCGATGTCAATTGACGCCGCGTCGCTTTCGATTGCTTTCGCCAGACCGAAATCGAGCACCTTGACTGCGTCGTCGCTCGTCACCTTTACGTTCGCGGGCTTCAGGTCACGATGCACGATCCCGCGCTCATGGGCGTATTCAAGCGCGTCGCAAATCTGCTTGGCGATGGGCAATGCTTCGCTGAGCGGAATCGGCCCGGTGCGGATGCGATCGGCGAGAGTTGGCCCCTCGACGAGCGCCATGACGAGGGCGTGAGTGCCGCCAGAATCTTCCAGGCCGTAGATCGAAGCGATATTGGGATGATCAAGGGATGCAAGTACTTTAGCTTCCCGCTGGAAACGCGCCATGCGTTCGGCATCACGTGCGAAGGCTTCGGGCAGGACTTTCAGCGCGACATCGCGCCCGAGCTTGGCATCGCGCGCGCGGTACACTTCGCCCATCCCGCCCACACCAATAGCAGCGAGGATTTCATAGGGCCCTAGGCGATTGCCAAAGCTCAGCGCCATGTGGGGCTGGATTATACCTAGAAGTATCGATCCGTTGGGTTAGTTGAGCGTAAAGCCGCCAGTCAATCCACATGCCTGACTAACGCTAACCGGACATTTGCTCTCAACGTTAACGCAACAGACGTGGGGTACTTTTGGCGCCCGTATCCAAGTTGAGAACTCCAACGAAAACCGGGATCTTTAACTTGCCATACTAAGAAGTTCTAGGCCGTAGGCTTTCGAAGCAAACTACTAATTCGATTCTTTTGTGTAAGGCAGAAGGTGCGGGATATTGCGATCGGGTTCGACGAGCCAGACATCGCGCCGGGGAAAATAATCGAAGAGTGGCTGGAGCGATACGCCGGGAATCTCCCTCGCCCAGACAATCTTGGCCCTGTCAATTTCCGCTGCGTTGTAGACCCACTCCTCGCCGTCACTGTGATTAGGCGAATATCGAACGATGACGAGGTGGTCGCCGGGCATCCTGTCGAGCTGAGACGCAATTGCTGCGCGGTATTCCATTCTAGGCGCTGCTTGCAGAGCGGGGGGATGAAAGGGAGCTAGAAGAACAACTGATAAAACGAGTGCTCGGGATAGGCCGATTCCAACGGGTCGTCCCAAGTACTGCCATCTTCTGAGGTGGCGGACTCCCTGCGTGAGGATGGCAAACATCGTCCCGGCAACAGGGGCAGCATAGTGGGGCAAGAACCATGCGATCAGCAGAAATCCCGCAAAGCTAACAAGAACCTGCACGATCAGAAAGCGAATCCGGCGGTCCCGCAGCAGCCAAGGCAAGGTAACGAGCGGTATGCAAAGCTCTGGCATTAGGAACGTGAATGCCATGAACTTCGTATCTCCCCATAGGATTCGCAGCGCGTGCCGCGGGCTATCTGCTCGCCCTTCCTTCCACTGCCGGCGCGACCAGTCGTTATAGAACGTATCAAATTGGGGATTCGAACCATCGCGAGGGGGCTCTTCCTTGAGAAAAACAAGGGCAGGTGTGCTCGAGTAGGTTCGGTCGTTCAGCGTATATGGAAAGAGAAGCGGATTTCCCGTTCCCCGCCAATTGTAATAGGCCATGAAAGCCCCGCAGAGGAGCATGACAGCAGAGAAAGGGAGAATGAGTTTGCGAAAGGTGGTCTGCCACGGAGGGCTTTGTCGATCGCAGACGCGGACCAACAAAACTACTGCAACGGGGAGAAAGAAGACCATGCCCTCAAGAGGCCGGCTATTTGCCAGAATCGCGGTGCCTAGGCCCAGGATGAAGGAATCGCGCGTTCGCCAGGAATGAAGAAGCCTCGGCAGCGCACCTACGATCAGCGCTCCTCCCAACGCTGCGACGGCACCACCCCAGTAGCTGTTGATCCAGTAGTTGAAGATGCCGATCCGAAGCATCAGGAGAACGCCGCCCAGGAGCGCCCAGCGCGGCGGCAGCCACCCCTGGAGCATCCAGACCACTGCTCCGCACATGAGGGAAATGCTGAGCAAGACACCAATCCACGGGTGTCCGAGAATCTGGCCCAGCGCCAACACAGCTCCTTGTCCCGGAGGATATTTGGACATATAAGTCGGGATCTGGTTCACGTGGAATGTGTCGAAGTAGATCCACATCGGATGTGGAGGATTGGTGAGGCGTCCGTGCGCAAACGTGTCCGCTGCAACCAGGTAGCTGAATTCGTCATGAACCCTTGGTATAGGGATGGGGAACTTCCACAGGAGGCCTAAGCGAATCAGGGCAGTCGCGGCTGCGACTGCGAAGATCGCCAAACCCTTATTCTCAGCAAGGCGCGCGAAAAAGCGTTCGATCGGTCCCAAAAGTCGCTCCCCGAAACGCGGCAAACACCAACCGAGCGCAAGCAAGAGAAGGACAACCAGAGCCATCTCTCGATTCGCATGGGCTGTGAAGTATTCGAGCATTGGGGCCGGCACTTCACCTAAGTAAGGTCATTTGCTCAATTGTATGGTCCATC
>Ga0187780_10003258_pt1 | contig 12266 bp, 9 predicted proteins | sample 1015_Q2_SP10_20__FD_132429 | JGI IMG/M metagenome (GOLD analysis project Ga0187780, IMG submission 132429) | Tropical peat soil microbial communities from peatlands in Department of Meta, Colombia - 1015_Q2_SP10_20_MG | ecosystem: Environmental > Terrestrial > Soil > Wetlands > Peat | place...
GGCGATCCCATCGCGTTCGATTTCGAAACGCCCGCGCACATGATCGAGGCCGTGTCCAAGGCCATGCGCGATGGCAAGAACGGCTATGCCCCTTCGCCCGGAATTCCACTAGCTTTGGATGCAATTCGCGGCGAGGCGGCGCGCAAGGGAATCGCTTCCGTGCAGGATGTCTTTGTCACCGGCGGCGTCAGCGAAACGGTCGACCTGTGTCTCACCGCGCTGCTCAATCCCGGCGAGGATATGCTGACCCCCAGCCCCGACTATCCCCTTTACTCCGCGGTGCTCGCCAAGCTGGGTATCGGGTTGAACACCTATTCCCTGAAGGAAGAAGATGGCTGGCAGCCTGATCTGGACGACATACGGCGCAAGATCACCCCGCGCACTCGCGGCCTGGTGCTGATTGATCCCAATAATCCGACAGGATCGGTCTCGGAACGCCGGACGCTCGAAGCCATCGCGGAGCTGGCGCGGCAGCACCATCTGGTGGTGTTTGCCGACGAAATCTACGACAAGTTGATCCTCGACGACGACCAGCAGCAGCAATCGATTGCGGCGATCGCCCCGGATGTTCCGGTGGTTACCTTCGGAGGACTTTCGAAGAACTATCTCGCGCCGGGATGGCGCATCGGCTGGGGCGTGGTGAGCGGGGAACGCGCGGTCGTCGGGCGCTTCGCGGAAGCGATTCAGAAGATGCTGCGCTCCCGGCTGTGCGCGAATCATCCCGAACAATATGCCATCCCGGTGGCTCTCGAAGGCCCCCAGGATCACTTAGCGGTCGTTCGCCAGAAACTCCGCGGCCGGCGCGATCTGACGGTGCGCTGGGCCAATTCGACTCCGCGCGTCAGCTGTGTCTCTCCGCGCGGCGCCTTCTATGCTTTTCCCCGCATCGACATTCCCGAGCCTGACGACACCTTTGTCCGCGAGCTTCTGCGCGAAAAACACGTGATGGTTGTCCACGGCTCCGGCTTCGGCCAGAAGCCGGGAACCAAGCACATCCGTATCGTCTTCCTTCCCGACGAGCCCACCTTAACGAAAGCCTACCGCGCCATCGGAGATTTTATGGCGGCAAGGTACCAGTAGACGGAGATTCCTGGCTCGAGGCTGGGTACGCGGTCGGTCAAACCCCGGTTAGTCGGCAGACATGGTGGCGGGATTCGCCGAGGCTGCCTTGCGTGGTGTGCGGGTGTTCGCAGGCTCAGACTGCAGCCACTTCCGGATCTCGGGAAGCGCGGCCCGGGTCACGACCTCTCCGGCGTGCACCAGGCTGGCGGCGTGTTCGAAGCCGTCGTATTTGTAGCCGTTGACATCCGGCTCAATGACCAAATCGGCGGCCTGCTTCCACACGCTGCAATTCATCTCCTGGGCAATGGCGAAACACTGCCCGATGACGTCGAACAGATGGCGCGGTCCGTCCCGGGTAGTCCAGCGCCCCTTCAAATGGACGGCCAGGACGGCATCGGCTCCCATCAATCGCAACGGAGTTGTGGGCACGGCGTAGGAGAGCATACCGTCGACCAGCAGCCGCCCGCGGATCTTCACCGGCAAGAACATTCCCGGATACGCACAACTGGCGCGCACCGGATCGACCAGCGGACCGGAGTGAAACAATACGCCTTCGCCGGTGGAAAAATCGGTCGCGGTCACTGCCAGGGGAATGCGCAATTCCTCGAAGGTCTTGACCTTGAGGATGCGGTTCAGGAAACCTATCATGCGCTGGTTGCTGGCAAATCCGTAGCGCGACAGAGTCCAGCGCGCGAAGTGCTTGAAGCGGACCTGGGTGGCGACCTGCTCGAGCTCGGCCGAGGACAGACCGCTGCAATAGGCGGCGCCGATCAGAGCGCCCACGCTCGTGCCCGCAATATATCGGATCGGGATATTTTCTTCTTCGAGGACCTTCAAGACGCCGACATGGGCAATGCCCCGGGCAAAACCGCCGCCCAGAGCCAGACCGATGCCCAAACTGCCCGGTGCTGTTCCGGAACTGCGCCCGGAAAGCTCCCGGCCAAATGCCTGTACCGACCGAATGATCTTCCCGAGACTCTTCACCCTGTCCCCCGACCAGGCTCGGCCCATGACGCCACTAGATATTCTGCAAATGAGATGCCACAATCGGCCAGGAAGGCTCCTAGGTCATTGTCACTCTACGGTAATCACCCCCGGAGATTACTGTCCATAGTCACCGTGACGTGACTAAGACTTTTATTCTTGTTAACTTTAGCCGCATGGTGCGAGAAATCTCAGCAGGCGGGGTGGTGGTACGGCCCTCCGAACAAGGCTGGCAGATAGCGGTTATCGAACCGCAAAAGGAGGGGGTGCCAAAGACTGGCACCGCGACTGGCGGGAAAAGATGGCAAAAAATGTTATTGGCGCTGCCCAAGGGGCTGGTCGATCAGGGCGAAAACCCGGATCAGACCGCCCTACGCGAAGTGCTTGAGGAAACTGGAGTGAAAGCAACCCTAATCAACAAGTTGGGCGACGTCAAATATGTCTATGTCCGCTCCTGGGGGGATGGGGAGAGAGTTTTTAAGATCGTCAGCTTCTACCTGCTGCTCTACCACTCCGGCCAGATCGACGAAATTCAGCCCGACATGCGAGTCGAGGTCAAACGTGCGATGTGGATTCCACTCGACCAAGCAGTGCAAAAGCTTGCATACCGCGGCGAGCGAGACATGGTCGAGCGTGCCCAAGAACAGCTGAACGCCCACCCTGAGCTTCAAGGCGGGAAGCCGCTTCCGCCCGTCGCGAGCAGCCGCCGTGCCGGCCGCTAGCCTCGGGCTCATTTTTATAAGCGCATGATTCTAGATCGTTTATCTTGACATCGAGGGCTGCTATCCCCTAGCATGAGTGACAACTTAATCGGGCGCGTGCCGTGGCCATCCTCACCCACATCAAGTACGGTACGCGCCCGCAGCTTTTTGCCGTAAATTCGGGCGCTCTGGCCCGGAGCACCGTCAGCCCACCAAGGTTCGTTTCCCGAGGCTCAAGCAGGACCCCTGCTTATGGGTTATTCCGATCGATCCGAGGCTTAGGGCAGTAACCCGTGCCATAGCGTCCTGGCATGCACTTCGTGTGGAGGCTAAGCTCCGACTCGAACGCCGTTGATTTTTCCTAGCACGAATGACGTTCCAGCCAAAGTGCGGAGGACAGGCGAATCGAAAACGGTACGCGGATCCGCCGCGGAAGTCTTATCGAAAAAGTCTCCGATCAAGTTCGTTTCGTCGGGAAGTTCCTGCCCGCGTTTCCGATCAAACCCTGGTGACCATCGGGGCAATGAGAAGAATGGCTGCATGACAGGCAATCGATCTCGAAAGCTGTGCGATTTAGATCAGCTCCGAATTGACAACCGCACAAGCAATTTGATGACATAATGCCATCCGGCCGAAGGTTGTGATGTAGACGCTTATGGAACACGACGCGACCAACGATTATCTTGTCCACTCGGCAGGCTTGCCTGCCGAACAGGGTGGCGAACTTCTCCAGCTGTCGCGACAGAAGGCGAAATGGGAGTGGATGAGCTTTTTTGTCCGGCAATTGCAGCCAGCGGACGTTTACAAGGCGCGGTTGGCAGGCGAGGAAGCGGCGTTCGTGCTTCTGGGCGGCACGGGTGTGGCCGATTGGGGCCAGGGAGCACAGCGGATCGGAAAACGCAAGAATGTTTTCGATGGCTTCCCCTACGCGCTCTATCTCTCGCCCGGGAACGAGGTCTCCTTTACGGCAGAAACCGTCTTGGAGATTGCCGAATGCAGAGTGCCTTCCCAGGGGCAGTTTGCGCCGCGGCTGATCACTCCTAAGGATGTGGCGACTAGCCTGAGAGGCGGGGGCAACGTGTCGCGACAAATCGTCGATATCATGACCCCGGCATTTCCCGCCGACAAACTCATGGTAGTCGAGGTTTATACGCCTGGCGGGAATTGGTCGAGCTACCCTCCGCATAAACACGATGTCCATAATCCGCCCACCGAAGTCGATCTCGATGAGATCTACTACTACCGCATCCGTCAGGCTGAAGGCTTTGCCTTCCAATACCTGTACTCGCAACACCAGTCCCGGGTCCTGAAGGTGAGAGACGGCGATGCCGTTTTGGTGCGCAGCGGGTACCATCCGGTGGTGGCCGGGCCGGGATACGACGTCTACTACTTGAATTTCCTGGCGGGGTCCGCGCGAGCGTTAACCGTGACCGAAGACCCTCAGCATGTCTGGATTCGATCGACCTGGAAGGAGACCGACTCTCGCTTGCCGCTTGTGCGCGAATGATTCCATGAACCGACGAATGACCACGGCGGGTGCCACGATTGCGTTCCTGAAGAATCAGTACTCCGAACGCGACGGCCAGAAATTCCGTTTTCTCGAGGGCTGCCTGGGAATTTTTGGCCACGGCAATGTTGCCGGTCTCGGACAGGCGCTCGAACAGGATCCCGGTTTGCGCTACTACCTGGTTCGCAATGAACAGGCCATGGTGCATACCGCCGCGGCCTTTGCCAAGGCCAGCAACCGGCTGCGTACGCTGGCGTGCACCACCTCGATCGGGCCGGGTGCGACCAACATGGTAAGCGGGGCCGCCGCCGCGACCATCAACCGGGTTCCGGTGCTGCTGCTCCCCGGGGACATCTTCGCCCGGCGTAATGTTGCGCCGGTTCTACAGCAGTTGGAATCGGCCACGACGCAGGATATTTCGGTCAACGACTGCTTCAAGCCGGTGGCTCGATATTGGGATCGCATCGAACGCCCCGACCAGATCCTGACCGCATTACCGGCAGCCATGCGGGTTTTGACTTCGCCAAGCGAGACCGGTGCGGTCGTGATTGCCATGCCGCAGGACGTGCAGGCCGAGGCCTTCGACTACCCCGGTACGTTCTTCGAAGAACGCGTCTGGGTCATTCCGCGTCCGCGCTGCGATCGCCAGCTTCTCCAGCAAGCGACGGACTGGATACGCTCCTCCAAGAAGCCGCTGATCGTGGCCGGTGGCGGGGTGCTTTATTCCGAGGCGAGCGCGGCGCTCGAGAAATTCGCCTGCGCGACGGGAATTCCGGTGGTCGAGACGCAAGCCGGAAAAGGGTCTTTGCCCTACGATCATCCTCAAGCGCTGGGTGCCATGGGCGTGACCGGCACTCCGGGCGCCAATATTCTGGCGCGGGAGGCGGACCTGATTCTTGGCATCGGCACTCGCTACAGCGATTTCACAACGGCTTCGCAAACTGCCTTCCAGAATCCGTCGGTGCGCTTCGTGAACGTGAATGTTTGCGAGTTCGACGCCGGCAAGCAAGCCGCGCTGCCACTGGTCGCCGACGCGAGGGTCACGATCGAAGAGCTCACCGACCTGCTGCGCGCATTTCATGTCCAGGAATCGTATGCCGCGCGCGCAAGATCGCTCGGCGAGGAGTGGGACAAGGAGGTTGACCGAGTCTACAACCTGGGTTGGGGACCTCCGATCAGTCAAGGCGAAGTGATTGGGGTGGTCAACGAAGTCTCCGAGGCGCGAGACGTGGTCGTTTGTGCGGCCGGGAGCATGCCCGGTGACCTGCATAAACTGTGGCGAACGCGCGATCCCAAGGGATATCACCTCGAGTACGGCTATTCCTGCATGGGCTATGAGATTGCCGGTGGATTGGGGGTCAAGATGGCCTCGCCCGACCGCGAGGTCTACGTTATGGTCGGAGACGGATCGTACCTCATGATGGCCCAGGAAATCGTGACCTCTCTGCAAGAGGGCTATAAGCTCAACATCGTGGTGGTCGATAACCACGGATTCTCGAGCATCGGCGGCTTGGCCAGGGCTTGCGGCAATGAAGGCATGGGCACGGAATACCGCTATCGCCGGGATGGAAAGCTAGACGGCGAGGTGATTGCTGTGGACTTTGTGGAGAATGCCAGAAGTCTGGGAGCGTGCGCCGTCCGCGCGCACACTCGCGAGGATCTGCGCCGGGCCCTGCTCGATGCCCGAAAAAGGCCGCAGACTTCCGTGGTGGTCATTGAGACCGACTACGCCAAGCGTGTGCCAGGCTACGAATCCTGGTGGGATGTTCCGATCGCAGAGGTTTCCGAAGTCGAGCCCGTCCGCGCGGCCCGAATCCACTACGTGGAAGCCAGGAAAAAAGAACGGCTCTTCTAGGCCGCTCGGCCACGCCTTCCCGACAACTAACTCTCGCGATCCGCCCGGCTCAGCCTCTGGTTGCGGATCGATTTGTGATCCAATCCGCGAAGTTCCTCGATATTTTCGAGTACCTTGTGGATCGCATCCGCGATCGCATCCACGTCCTGGTCGCCTCCCAGGAACAATTGATGGGGGAACCAGACGGCCTCGTGATAGGCCGCTCGCTCGGACTCCGGGCAGGAGTACATGGTTCTTAGATCGAGCGGTTTTTCGCGTCCCCAACTCAAGGCCGGAAAATCGGTCGGATCCAAGGGGAACAGCGAACTCCGATATACCGGCTCGTAGAACAGCCCGTCGCAAGGTACCCCTTCTTCCTGCAGCGCCGCGACGAATTCGGCGCGGGGAATCTCACGCGCCTTGTTCGAGAAATATTTCAAAACGTAGCCGTAGGGGGCCAAACGCGTGATTCGCGGATCGGGCTTGAGCAGGCCGATGGCCTCGGTATTTTTCAATTTGCTTTCCAGTCGCTTCATGGCGCGCTCGCGAGTTGCCGCCTGCTCCGGCAGACCATCGAGCTGCGCGCAGAGAACGGCCGCCTGGAATTCACCCATGCGGTAGTTGAATCCGATGATGCGGTGATGGAACTTGTCGGTCAGGCTGGCACGACCCGCATTGATATAGCTTTGGACCAGTTCCATATATTCCAGATTGTTGGTGATGACCGCGCCGCCCTCGCCGGAGGTGATCAGCTTGCTCGATTGGAAGCTGAAGCAGCCTACATCGCCCATCGAGCCTGCCCCTTTCCCCTTCCACATCCCGCCGTGGGCGTGAGCGCAATCTTCGATGACTTTGAGTTTGTGTTTGGCCGCGATGCGCAGAATTTCGTCGATATCGGCAAAGCGCATGCCGAGATGAACCGGGAGAATGGCTTTGGTCTTCGGGGTGATGGCTTTCTCAATCAGTTTGGCGTCCATGCAGTAGGTGTCGGGATCAACATCCACGAAGACCGGCACGGCATTGACCAACAGCACCGGACCGACCGTGCCCTCCCAGGTATAAGCCGGGACGAGGACCTCATCGCCGGGACGAATGCCGATGGCCTTCAAGCCGGCTTGAATGGCAACCGTACCGGTGTTCACGCACTGCCCGTATTTCGCGGTATGCAGTTCGGCGAATCGCTTGGCAAACGACACCGCATACTTGCCGGGAAATGGCTGCCCGCCCCATTTCGAGCTGGTCAGCACGTCATCTAAAGCTTGGGCGATCTGTTTGGTCGCAATGGGCCATTCGGTAAAGGGAGTTTTTCGCGACCGTTCACCACCGGTGATAGCCAGCTTTCCCACATGAGCCTCCAAGAAATGATTTTGAGTTCTTCCTGCGGACGGAATTGTCCTGCCGAGTCAGGAAACATCCGGATTCGGGAGCATAAACTCGCGTACCAAAGCATCGAGATCGTGACAGGCAGCGATGAATTGTCGCAGAGTCCGGCGGGAGGGAGCAAACGAGTCGAACTCCTCAACCGCTAATCCATCCTCCGCATAAGCGCGGCGGAAGTCGGAAAATTTCCGGGACAATTCTTCGATAATTCTTGGATTCACGGGCTGCTCAATCCGGTCCCGCACCTCGACATCGCTGGCGTTGAAACGAATCTGCCATGCATAAGGGGGGGAAATGACAACCTCTCCCCCAATCAATTCGCTCCAGTGCATGTGGTTGCGAAAGGCCGCGGAAAGCAGGCGAATGCGATAGCCGCGCTGGCGGAAAATCTGGTAGGTCTTCTTGAACACCGCCACTCCGGCCCACTCCAGGTGTCCCGGATCGATGGCGATGTTGTCCTTCTCGATCAGAACCTTCAACCAATCATCCAGGCGTCCGACCATGATGGTGCAAACCGGCCCCATGCCGGCGATGTCCTTGCCTTCGCGTTCCCGCCGGGCGAGGCCGCGCTCGACCGCTTCCCCCACGGCGATACACTGCGGCAAGGTGAAGCAGACGGTGGCATTGATGCTGATGCCGCGATAGGTGGCCTCCTCGATGGCCGGAATACCCGCCCGGGTGACGGGAATTTTTACAATCATATTGGGAGCCAGGCGGCTGAATTCCTCGGCTTGTTCGACGATGGCGCGAGTATTGCGATAGAGTCGCGGGTCGGTCTGGATCGAAAGCCTGCCGTTTTTGCCCCGATGCTTATCGAAGACCGGCTTAAGCAACTGAGCGGCTTTCACCGAGAGCTCACGAACCAGTTGCCACCCGATTTCGTCTTCCGTCGCGGTCGAACGCTCCTCGATCAACTGGCGGATGCGGTCCTTCCACAAGTTCATCTCTTTCTTGAGGACGCCCAGCACGATCACGGGATTACAGGTTGCCCCGACTGCGCCGTGCTCCAGGGAATAGGTGAGCTCCTGGAGGGAAGCCGAGTCATTCCACAGGCAAGTCGGCGTGGACTGCGTCATTTCATGGAGCGGGCTTTTGTAAGCCACGGCAACGGAACGAGTCATAGTTTCCCCCAGTTAGCGGTATTCGAGTCCGGCTTTCGCGGGAGTGCCCGCGTCTTTCAGCGTAACTTCGCACGGTCGCCGTTCGCGATGCGAGTTCTCGGCCGCGACAGCAATGGCCAGCGCTTTCAGACCATCTTCACCGGAAACTTGCGGAGGCCTGTCGTTCAACATATTTTGGACGAAGTCGCGGACCTCCGCCAAATAGGCATCCGCAAATCGGGTGAGAAAGTGGTCGGCTAAAGTCTGCGTGCGGCCACTCGAGCTCAGGAAAACGGCCGGTGTTTGCGCCACCGTTCCCACGAAAACCGAGCCTTTCGAGCCGACAACCTCGGTGCGCACGTCATACCCGTAAATGGCTTGCACATAGGATTCGACGTTGCCAATCGCACCGTGACCGTACTTGAGATTGACCACGCTGGCGACCACGTCGTTGTACTTGGCGATCTCCGGGCGAATGGCCACGGTGGTGTACGCCTGGACCTCGGCTACCTCGTCCCTCATCAGCCAGCGCGCTAAATCAAAGTCGTGAATAGTGTTGTTGTAAAACAGCATGCCATTGAGGTTCGATTGATAGGCGGCGAGCGGAGGAACATCCTTGTCGCGGCCGAGCGACTTAAAGACCACGGGCTCACCGATATCGCCGGCTTCGACCCGTTTCTTGGCCGCCAGATAAGCTGGGTCATAGCGACGCATGAAACCGATCTGCAGGCGAACCCCCGCCTCCTTGACCGCATCGAGCGCAGCCTGAGCATCCGCAAGATTGGTGGCGAGCGGCTTCTCGCAAAGGATGTCCTTGCCCGCTCGGGCAGCGGCGCGAATGCCCTGGGCGTGAAACTTGTCGGGAGTAACAATCACCACCGCCTGAATGTCTTTGCGCGCCAGCAGGTCGTCCAGGCCCCCGAAGGAGTGTTCGATTTCGAGCTCGGCGGCTACCTGACGGGCGCGCTCGGCGGCGACATCGGCCACGGCCACCAGGCGCGCCTCGGGTACCGAGCGACGCAGGTTTTCCGCGTGGCGCTTTCCCATTTCCCCTACCCCGAGTACGCCGATGCCGAGCTTAGCCAACCTAACCTCCCCTGTCACCGAACAAAATCAGCCAAACGATTTTAACTCCTCGGCAGCAACCATCAGGTCCTAAATGTTGCCTTCGGGCTCCAGTTGCGTAGTCGGTCCTGGTGGGGCATCGGGCTGCGGCGGCAGAAATGGCCATTCCCGTTTTCGCCAAGCCAGGATCAGGTAGGCCGCAAATCCCATGCCGATGGTACCGAACGCGTAGGCCATATAGCGCCAACCGCCGGGCTGTAATGCTGGGGTCACAAACGTGCCCAACCAGCCGGCTAAGGCGAACAGGGCGGGCATGGGGTACAGCCACATACGGAAGGGTCGCGGCGCATCGGGCCGAGCATGGCGGTAAATCAGCAAGCCGATAATCTGGGCCACAAACATGGAAAGAATTCTGGCCAGCATCAGCGCGGTAATAATCTGCACCAGGTCGAAAAAACAGGAAATGATGACCAGAAAACCGACCAATAACAGAGCGCGATGAGGGAAGCGCTTGGTGGGATGAACTTCGGCAAACCAGCGGAAGAACGCTCCATCGAGCGCGGCGGCATAGGGGATGCGCGAGTACCCCAGCATCATGGCGTAGGTGGCGGCAAATGCGGTTACTTCGACCATCACCGTCATCAGAGCCGAGGCCCAGTGGCCGTGAATTCTTTGCATGTAAACCGAGCCGATGGCGGTGAATGCCTGCGTTCCCGGCTGCACCATTTCGCGCCAGGGCACGACTCCGGTGAAGCTGACGGAGATCAGAAAATCGATGACGGTCACAATCAGGATGGAAAAGATCACGCCCAAGGGAATCACTCGCTCGGGACGTTTGACTTCATCCCCGAGATAGCAGATTTGGTAGTAGCCAAGAAAGTTAAACATCACCAGCATCGTTCCGTTGCCCAATCCGAGCATAAAGGGCAAGCCGATGTGCCAGGCGCCGGGAGGAAAATCAAAGAGCAGCTTGGTATCGAGATGAGTCATGCCCGTGAAAATCACCCAAGCCGCGGTGATGAGCATGCCGATCCAAAGTATGAGCATGAGACGCGCGATATCCTTGATTTTCCGGTAGAGGGCCAGCATCGCGAGGGCGGTGATCGCGGCTGCCAGCAACTTGACTCCCCATTGGTAGGCAATCAGTCTGGGCCAAAGAAAACCTGTGTACTCCGCCATGCCGATGCTGCTGGTAGCGATTTCCAGGGTGCCGCTGAAAAGGAATTGCCAGACGAAAATCCAGGCCATCATGTGGCCCCAGCGGTCGCGTCCGAGACATTCGCGAAGGAAGATATACGAGCCTCCCGAGGCCGGGATCGAGGCCCCCAGCTCAGCGAAGACCAGGCCGTCGGCGATGGCCAGCAGGGCGCCCACGCCCCAGGCGATCAGCGACTGGGGACCGCCCAGGGTGGCGATGATGGCCGGGACGGTGATGAAGGGCCCGGTCCCGACCATGTTCGACATGTTGATGGAGACGGCGTTCAGCAGGCCTAGCTGGCGCGGCAGAGGGACGTGAGCGTGTTCTCGGGCAGCGCTGCTCGTTGGGGAACTCAATCGGGAAACCGTCCAGCCTAGGAGGCGGCAGGTGCCGCCGCCAGATCGCTAACCACCCCCCTCAGGTAGCGCAAGCTGGCCGCAATGCTCTCGGCGGGTGGGATGGGGGTAGCGCCGAACTTGACATCTTGCTCCACCACCATCCAGCCGGAGTAATTGTTTTTCGCCAGCAAACGAAAGAAAGCCGGGAAATCAATCGACCCTTGGCCAATGATGGTGAAGACTTTTTCCTCAATGGCTTGCTCAAACGTCAGCTTCTTGCGGCGCGCCTCCTCCAAGACCTTGGCGTCTACATCCTTGATGTGCACGAAGCGAAGAACGCTCTTGAATTTCTCCGCTTCCTCGACGGCATCGCCCAGGCCGTAGACGCAGTGTCCGGTGTCCAGACACAAGCCCACACCGGTGTGAGAGGTCACATCAAAGAAGCGCTCGCATTCCTGTGGGGTTTCGACGTAGGTTGAGACATGGGGATGAAAGACCAGATCGAGACCGAAGCCGTTGGCAACTTTGGCCGCTTCCTCGACGACTTTGGCGACATTTTTCCACTGGGCCGCGCTCAGCGCGTCTTTCGCGCTAACCCGGCCTGAGATGCGGTCCCGCTCGGGCGATTGCGCATCCGCCAACACCAAAAATGGCGCCTTTAAGGCCGCCAGCAGGTCGCCCACCTTCCTGATCTGCTCGACGGCAACTTTGGCCGATGCCGGGTCGCTGAGCACAACCGGAACAAAGGAGCCAAGCAGTTTGAGTTTCCTTTTTTCCAGCTGTGGTTTGAGAACGGCCGCATCCGTGGGAAAAAACCCGAAGGGGCCAAGTTCTGTGCCGGTGTAGCCGGCAGCGACCATCTCGTCGAGCATCTTCTCGTAGGACTGGTTCCAGGAAGGTCCGGGATAGTCGAGTACGCCCCAGCTATCGGGCGCCGATGCGAAATGAAAACGCGAAGCCATGCTTGCCATAGAAGACCTCCCCAAGGAAGGAATTTGAACGGAACGAACGGCTCACGACCACGGATCGATGACCACTTTCATGGAATCCGCAGCCATGGATTTCTTCATGGCCGCTTCCACCTGCCGCAGCCCGAA
>Ga0187780_10003259_pt1 | contig 12264 bp, 9 predicted proteins | sample 1015_Q2_SP10_20__FD_132429 | JGI IMG/M metagenome (GOLD analysis project Ga0187780, IMG submission 132429) | Tropical peat soil microbial communities from peatlands in Department of Meta, Colombia - 1015_Q2_SP10_20_MG | ecosystem: Environmental > Terrestrial > Soil > Wetlands > Peat | place...
AGGTGGGCCTGGAGACCACGCTGAAGCGGCCCATCATCAACACCAGGGACGAGCCGCACGCGGACCCGGAGAAGTACCGGCGGCTGCACGTGATCATCGGCGACGCCAACATGAGCGAGGTGTGCACCTACCTCAAGGTCGGCACGACCGCGCTTGTCCTCTCGATGATCGAGGACAAATTCTTCGGCACGGATCTGTCGGTCGAGGCCCCGGTGGCCGAACTGCGCGCGGTCTCGCACGATCCGACCTGCCGCCGCCTGATCACGCTCAAGGACGGCAGGAAGATGACCGCCGTTCAGCTGCAGGCGGAATACCTGGACCTGGCGCGCAAGTACACCGAAGACCGGTACGGGGACGACGTCGACGACATCACCGCCGACGTCCTGAACCGGTGGGAATCCGTCCTGAACCGGCTGGCCGAGGACCCGATGCTGCTGGCCAGGGAGCTGGACTGGGTGGCCAAGCTCGAGCTGCTCGAGGGGTACAGGTCCCGGGACTCCCTCAGCTGGGATCATCCGCGGCTGCAGCTCGTCGACCTGCAGTACTCCGACGTGCGGCTGGACAGGGGCTTGTACAACCGGCTGGCGGCCAGGGGCCGGATGGTGCAGCTGACCGATGACGCCGCCGTGGACCGGGCGATCGAGAACCCGCCGGAGGACACCCGGGCCTATTTCCGCGGCCGCTGCCTGCGCCAGTACCCCGAGGCCGTAGCGGCCGCCTCGTGGGACTCCGTCATCTTCGACATCCCGGGCCGGGAGTCACTGCAGCGTGTCCCCACGCTTGAGCCGCTGCGGGGCACCAGGGCGCATGTGGGCGAGCTACTGGATCGCTGCCACAGCGCGGCCGAGCTGGTCGCCGCGCTGACCGGCCAGGATTAGTCCGCTGGCCGGGAGCGGGCTGGTGCGAGGGCCGCCAGGAAGAAAGCCTCGGCATCGGATCGCGAGTTCGTACCGATTTGGGCCCGGCGAGATTGGGTGGGACTCCCACGGGTGACGATAGCGTTGGGACTGACGGAGGTAGGGAAATGGCAACGAATGACACAGGCGGTCAGCGGCAGACCACGAGGCGTGCCGAGGAGACCGAGCAGGCGGAGACGGGTGCCACCGAAGAGGTCAAGGAGCGGCACGAAAAGCTCTCCGACGACGTCGACGCGATACTCGACGAGATCGACGAGGTACTCGAGGAGAACGCCGAGGAGTTCGTCCGGTCGTACGTGCAGAAGGGCGGCCAGTGAACGCTACCTGGTAGCGGTCGCGGCCGGTTCGCCGTAGGCGGACGCGCCGGCGCCTTCCACGTGCTGTCACGCCTGGCCGCGGCAGTAGGGTCGAGTGAGGGCAAGTGCTGGTCCGGGAGGCGTCCCGTCAGGTCCGGGACCCCCGAATCTGCTGACAACCTCGGGAGGAGGTTCGCGTGAGCTCTTACTTCGACGGCAGCCCGTCCGGCCCGTTCGCCGGGGGACAAGGAGGCTCCGGGCGCATGCCGGGGTCTACGGGTCCTGGGCGGCGGCCTCCGGCGAGTTTCATGGATCTGCAGACCTCATCGTTCGCCGATGTCCTCGCCTCGCACTCACCGGGGCTGCTGCCCGGCAGGGCGCCGGGCCGCGGCGCGGACGAGACGTCCGGCCAGGCGATACGCGACCTGCCGCACGCTACCACGATTGTCGCCGCTACCTGTGACCACGGGGTGGTACTGGCGGGCGACCGCCGGGCCACCGCGGGAAGCATGATCGCGAAGCGGGACGTCGAGAAGGTCTTCCGCAGCGACGAGTACTCGGCCGTAGGCTACGCGGGCACGGGCAGTGTGGGGATCGAATTCGTCCGCCTGTTCCAGGTCGAACTCGAGCACTATGAGAAGATGGAAGGCCGCTCGCTGTCCCTGGAGGGCAAGGCGAACCGGCTCGCCTGGATGATCAGGGGAAACCTGGCCGCCGCCATGCAGGGACTCATCGTGGTGCCGCTGTTTGTCGGCTACGACGAGGAGGTCGGCCACGGGCGGATCTTCAGCTACGACGTAGCTGGAGGCCCGTACGAGGAGCAGAGGTTCCATTCCATCGGCTCGGGATCGGTGTTCGCCCGGGGCTCGCTGAAGAAGCTGTACGTCGACGGCATGCCGGTACGCGACGCCGTGCTGGCCTGCGTGCAGGCGCTGTATGACGCCGCCGACGACGATTCGGCGACCGGTGGCCCGGACCTGACCAGGCGGATCTTCCCGGTCATCGCCACCGTCACCGACGATGGCTTCCGCAAGCTGTCCGAAGGCGAGTCCGAGGAATACGCCCAGCAGGTGGTGCAGGAGCGGATGACCACGCCGGACGGTCCGCCGGCCCCGTTGCGGACGGCCGACTAGCTCTGCGACCTCCGGGCCCACCAGACCCGTCCTGCCCCTCCCGTCCCATCTGACCTAACGTAAAGGAAGCGTTCGCGGTGTCAATGCCGTTTTACGTGTCACCCGCGCAGGCCATGCGGGATAAGGCCGAGTACGCGCGGCAGGGGATCGCGCGCGGCCGCAGTTGCGTCACGCTGCAGTATGAGGGCGGGATCTTGTTGATGGCGCCCAACCCGTCGAGCGCACTGCACAAGATCAGCGAGATCTACGACAGGATCGCGTTCGCCGCGGTCGGCAGATACAACGAATACGAGAACCTGCGCAAGGCCGGAATCACCTACGCGGACATCACCGGTTACCAGTTCGACCGGCACGACGTGACGGCGCGCGGCCTCGCCAACTACTACGCCCAGAACCTGGGCACCATCTTCACCGAGAGCATCAAGCCGTTCGAAGTAGAGATCGTCGTCGCCGAGGTGGGCGAGCAGCCGGACGGCGATCAGATCTACCGGATCACGTTCGACGGTTCGGTGACCGACGAGCCGGGCTTCGTCGCCTTCGGCGGGCAGGCGGATCAGGTATCGGCGGTCCTGAAGGAGCGGTATTCCGCCGGCATGTCCCTGGCCAAGGCGTTTGCCGCCGCACTGGCCGCGCTGTCCGCGCCGGGCAACGGCGAGCGCAGCGAAGTGACGGCCACGCAGCTGGAGGTGGCCATCCTGGACCGGTCTCGCGACCACCGTACGTTCCGCCGCATCCGCGCGGCCAGGCTGGAGGAGCTTATCGGCGAAAGCCGCTCGATCGGCTCGAAGACCTCTCAGGCCCCGGCGGACCCCGGCAGCCCAGCCCCCAGCGCGGACCCCGGCCCTGCCCCCGCCGCCGGCTCGAGCCCGCCCGCCGGCTCCGGCCCCCCCATCGGCCCGGAACCGTCCGGCTCCGACCGCGGCAGCGGCCTGGGCGGCGGCGCCCCGCCCGACGCCTTCTAGCCTCGCCGGAGTCCTGACCGCGGGGCGGATCTGCGCTCAGAGCGGGATGTTGGCGTGCGTGCCCTTGAGCTGAGGGGCCTCGGCGATGGCGCGGGCGATCTCCCGACGCGTCTGGCTGGGCTCGATGATCGCGTCGATGACGCCTAGGTCGACGGCACGCTGCAGGCCTCCGGCGGTGGCCTCGTGCTCGGCAGCCAGTTCCGCCTCGGCCTCGTGAAGCCGTTCGGGCGGCACCGAGGCCAGCGCGCGGCGGTGCAGGATACGGACGGCGGCGACCGCGCCCATCACGGCGACTTCCGCGTCTGGCCAGGCGAAGACCCGGGTCGCGCCCAGTGAGCGGGAGTTCATGGCGATGTAAGCCCCGCCGTAGGCCTTGCGCGTTACCAGCGTCACCCGGGGGACCGTGGCCTCGGCGAAGGCGTGCAGGAGCTTGGCGCCGCGGCGGACCACGCCATCCCATTCCTGGCCGACGCCGGGCAGGTATCCCGGCGTGTCCACGAGCACCACGAGCGGCACGCCGAACGCGTCGCACATCCGGACGAAGCGCGCGGCCTTCTCGGCCGACGCGGTGTCCAGGCAGCCGCCCAGCCGCATCGGGTTGCTGGCCACCATGCCGACCGTGCGCCCGGCCAGGCGGCCCAGGATCGTCACGATGTTCGGCGCCCACCGGGGGTGCAGTTCGACGCCCGGCGTGTCGAGGAGCTTGTCGGTCAGCAGGTGCACGTCGTAGGCACGGCGCGCGGAATCAGGCAGCAAGCCGGAAAGGTCGCGGTCCTGGTCATCGTCGGTGATCTTTCCCTGGTCGCTGAGCATGGCCGCGACCTGGCGGGCGCGGGCCACGGCTTCGGCATCGGTCTCCGTCACCACGTGCACCACGCCGGAGCGGCGGCTGTGCGGCTCGGGTCCGCCGAGCCGTTCGGCGTCCACATCCTCGCCGGTTACCGACCGCACCACATCGGGGCCGGTGACGAAGATGCGTCCCTGGCCGGACAGGATCACGACGTCGGTCAGGGCCGGGCCGTAGGCGGCACCGCCGGCCGCGGGGCCGAGCACCACGGAGATCTGCGGGACCCGCCCCGAGGCGGCCGTCATCGCCGCGAAGACCGTTCCCACCGCATGCAGGCTGGCTACGCCCTCGGCCAGCCGGGCGCCGCCGGAATGCCACAAACCCACGATCGGGACGCCCCGCGAGACCGCTTCGGCATAGGCTCCGACGATCGCCGCGCAGCCCGCGCTGCCCATCGCGCCGCCTTGCACCCGCGGGTCGGAGGCGAACGCCACGGCGCCCGCGCCGTGCACCTGCCCGACGCCCGCGACCACCCCGCTCCGGTCGTCCCCGTCAGCTGGCAGCAGTTCCAGCGTGCCGGGATCGAACAGGGCCGCCAGCCGCTCCTGCGGGTCGCGCGGCAGCACATCAAGCAAGGGCACCTCAGGGCGGGGCACATCGGGCCGGCGTGGGGCAGGCCGTGGCATTGCCCGCGACGGAACGGTCGCAACGATTGGGCTCGAATCCAGAGCGGTCAACTCAGCTCTCCTCTCCCGATCAGTCAGCCGCCGAAGCGCAGACACCGGACAAGACGCTCGTTAGGCGCAGGTGAATACCAGCGACACGTTGTGGCCCCCGAACCCGAACGCGTTGTTCAGCGCCGCCATCGGCTCCGAGCCGCGCTTGCTCAGCGGCCTCGGCTCGGTAGCGACGTCGACCGGCACGTCATCGTCGAGGTCATCCAGGTTTATGGTGGGCGGCGAGACGTGCTCGCGCAGCGCCAGGACAGTCGCCACCGACTCGACGGCGCCCGCGCCGCCGAGCAGGTGCCCGGTCATCGACTTGGTCGACGTGACGACCACGCCGTCCGCCGCCGGGCCCAGCGCCCTGGCCAGGGCCTGGGCCTCGAGCGCGTCGCCTTCTGGCGTGGAGGTCGCGTGCGCGTTCACGTGCACCACCTGCGCCGGGTCGACCCGCGCGTCGGCCAGCGCCCGGCCGATCGCCGCCACCACGCCGGCCCCGTCGGGAGCCGGGTGGGCGATGTGATACGCGTCTGAGGAGTAGCCCACCCCGGCCGCGACGGCGTGCACCACGGCGCCCCGCCGCCGCGCGTGCGACAGCGACTCGAGCACCAGCATGCCGGCTCCCTCGCCGAGTACGAACCCGTCCCTGGCCCGGTCGAACGGCCGCGAGGCGCGTTCCGGCTCGTCGTTGCGGGTGGACATGGCCCGCATCACGGCGAACGCGGCGATGTTCAGGTCGAGGATCGCTGCCTCCGTGCCGCCGGCTATGACCACGTCGGCCCGGCCCGAACGGATCATGTCGATGCCGTACCCGATCGCCTCCGCCCCGGACGCGCAGGCGCTGACCAGTGAGTGCGCGCCCGCGCGGGCCCCGAACTCCATGCTGATCCAGCCGGCCGACCCGTTCGGCATCAGCATCGGCACGGTGAACGGCGAGATGCGGGTCCAGCCCTTTGCCCTGAGAAGGTCATAACCGGCGATGGTCGACCCGATGCCGCCGATCCCGCTGGTGACCGCCACGCCGAGCCGTTCCGGATCCGCCTCGGGTGCCCCCGCATCCGCCCACGCCTCGCGCGCGGCGGCCAGCGCGAACTGCTCGCAGCGGTCCATCCGGCGTGCTGGCACGCGGCCTACCATCTCCGCCGGGTCGGCGGCGGCCGGCGCGGCGATCCGCACCGGCAGCTCCTCCGCCCAGGGCTCGGTCAGGCGCACCACGCCGCTCCGCCCGGCCAGCATCGCCGCCCAGGTCGACGCGACATCCCCGCCGAGCGGGGTGATCGCGCCGAGCCCGGTGACGACGACGGTATCGCGCTCTTCGGTCACGTGGTGCCCCCGGCGTTCTTGGCGACGTAGTTCACCACGTCCTGGACGGTGGTGAGGTCCTTCAGCTGATCGTCGGGGATCTCCACGCCGAACTTGTCCTGGGCCGCGACGGCGATCTCGACCATGGACAGCGAGTCGATGTCGAGGTCGTCGACGAAGCTCTTGCTCGGGGTCACCTCGTCCGCGGGGACGCCGGTGATCTCCTCGATGATTTCGCCGAGCCCGGCGAGGATCTCCTGCTCTGTCATGGCCTTTGCTCCTTGTCGTGAAGTGTGGGTGTCGTCTGCTGCCCCTGGCCGGGGCTGTGTCCTGTCGACCCTGCTCCCCGCCGGCGGCCAGCCGGCTCGCAGCAGGGCGCGGTCAGGGTACCGTGACCACCTGCGCCGCATAACACATCCCTGCGCCAAATCCGAGCAGCAATGCCGGGGAACCCGCCTTGAGATCTCCATGCTCGGCCATTCGCGACAGAGCTAGCGGAATCGACGCCGAGGACGTGTTGCCGGCGTGCATGATGTCGTCTGCCACGCGCTCCCGCGGTACGCCGAGCCTGCGGGCGACGGCCTCGATGATCCGCAGGTTCGCCTGGTGCGGGACAAAGGCCGACAGGTCGCCTACTGCCACCCCGGCGCGCTCGCAAGCCTGCGCCGCGACGGGATGCATGGCGGTGGTGGCCCACCGGAACACGGCCTGGCCTTGCTGGTACATGTACGAGTTGCGGTCCGGGATCGCGATCTTGTCGGCCAGGTCGCCGGCGCTGCCCCAGACCACCGGGCCGATGCCCGGGGGCTCGCCGTCCGCGACCGGACCGACCACCACGGCGCCGGCCCCGTCCGCGAAGATGATGCAGGTGGACCGGTCGGCGGGATCGATCCAGGCCGTCATCTTCTCGGCTCCGATGACCAGCACGTGCCGGGCCGTACCCGCCCGGATCGAGTCGGAGGCGTTCGCCAGCGCGTAGCAGAAGCCGGCGCACGCGGCGTTGAGGTCGTAGGCGCCGGGCGCCACGATGCCGAGCCTGTGCGCGACCACCGCGGACGTGTTCGGTATCGGGGCCTCAGTGCTGCAGGTGGCCACGATGACCAGGTCGATGTCGGCCGGGGACAGTCCGCTGCCGGCCAGCGCCTTGCCGCCGGCCACGACTGCCATGTCGCCCACGGACTCATCGGGCCCGGCGAAGCGGCGGCTGATGATGCCGACCCGGCTGCGGATCCACTCATCGCTCGTGTCGACCTGGGCCGCGAGGTCGTCGTTGGTGACCACGTTGCCGGGCTGGTAGCCGCCTAGGGACACGATGCGCGCGCCTGCGGCGGGCGGATAGGGACTGAAGGACTTGACGGTCGGGGGAGATGTCATGCGCCTTCCCTGGGCTGGACGCGGACAAGTGGCTGACCCTCGCTGACTGGATCCCCGTCCTCAACGAGCCATTCAATGATCTCCGTTGATCCCAGCGGCCACGGCGCGGCGACCGCGCGCTGCCCGCCGCGCGCCACGATGCTGCCGAGCAGCTGCTGATCCGGAGGGGAAGAATTACCTCGGGGAGACGAGCCTTCTCTCCCTGGGGGACCCATCCCCCCGGACCCCCCTGGAGACCCCCCTGGACCTCCCGGAGAATCCCCTGGGGGGCCCCCGGACCGGAACGTTCCTGACGTGGGCGCGACGACCAGACGCCACTCAGGCAGGTGGCCATGCCCGTGGCCATCCGGCTCGGACAGGTGCTCCTCGATCAGGTCCCGGGCCGCCTCCAGCTGATCCGGGGTCTTGATCGCGAGCTGGGCGATGCCGGGCAGGGCCCGCCTGGCCAGGCCCACCAGCGTGCCCGCCGGCGGCAACTCGATGATCGCGGTCGCGCCCATGTCCGACATCGTCCGCATGCACAGATCCCAGCGCACTGGCGCGGCGACCTGGGCGATGATGCGTTCCAGCCACTCCCTGCCAGTGGAAACCACGGCGCCATCCGCGTCGGACAGCAGCGTGATGGCCGGGTCCTTGACGACCATGCCGGCGGCGGCTTCGCGGAGCGCCGCGACGGCCGGCGCCATGTGCCTGGTGTGGAACGCGCCAGCGACCTGCAGCGGCCGCAGCCGCGCGCCGGGCGGCGGATCCGCCGCGAACGCTTCAAGGTCCGCTGTGGTTCCGGCGGCTACGATCTGCCCCGCGCCGTTGACGTTCGCTGGCGTCAGGCCATGCCCGTCGATGGCCGCGAGCACCGCGTCCTCGTCGCCGCCGAGAACGGCGGTCATCCCGGTCGGTTCCGCCGCCGACGCCGCCGCCATGGCTGCGCCCCGCACCCTGACCAGCCGCATGGCGTCATCCGCGCTGAGCACCCCGGCGAGGACCCCCGCGGCCAGTTCCCCGACACTGTGCCCGGCGGTCGCATCGGCCCGGATATCGCCCGGCTCGCCGCCCGCCAGCACGCCCGCCGCGGCCAGCGCGGCGGCCACGAGCAGCGGCTGCGCCACCGCGGTATCCCTGATCTCATCGGCGCTCGCGCTGGTGCCGAACCGGATCAGGTCGCAGCCCGCCAGCTCGGAAGCGACGCCGAGACGTTCCACGACACTGGGCACCTCCAGCCAGGGCGCGAGGAAACCCGGTGTTTGCGCGCCTTGTCCGGGGGCGGTGATGATCAGCATCCTCTTAGGGTGCCCTGTAGGAGTCCGCCACTTGCATGTCGAACAGTACGAAGTTGTCCGAAGAAAAATTGTAGGATTCATACTATTAGCATTCATCCGGATGTCATCATCGCGTTACCCGCCGCCGTGCCCGGCAGGTAAGCCAGATTCCGTGCGACGGCGTTGCCGGATCAGACGGCGTTACCGGATCAACCGTTCTTGGCGGCCAGGCGGCCCAGGGCGACCGCGACCCAGAGAGTGAAGCCGTCCCGCCCGGCCGAGGGCGTGTACTCGGTCAGCTCCGCGACGCGGCGCAACCGGTAACGGACAGTATTCGGGTGCACGAACAACAGCCGTGCGGTGGCCTCCAGGGACGAGCCCTGCTCCAGGTAGGTCGTGAGGGTGTCGAGCAGGGCATGACCGCCGCCCAGCAGCGGCTCGTAGACGTCGCTGATGAGCGTGGCCCTGGCATCAGGATCACCGTCCAGCGCGCGTTCGGGCAGCAGGTCATCCGCGCCGGCCGGCCGAGGCGCGTCCGGCCAGGCCGGCGCGGCCCGCAGCGCCGCCAGCGCCGCGTGCGCGGAGACCGACGCGGAGCGCAGGTCCCGCACCAGCGGCCCGGCGATCACCGGGCCCGGCCCGAACCGCCCGGCGAACCGCTCGGCGGCGGCAATGGGATCGTCGCTGCCGCCGACGACCAGGATGAGCCGGTTGCCCTGCACGCCGGCCAGCAGGTCGAGCCTGGCCCGCCTGGCCTGAGCCCGCAGTTCCTCGATGAGCGGCTCCGCCGCGCTGGTCGCATGCTCTCCCTGGCTATCTTCGTCGCCGATGGTGCCGACGACGACCGTGACGGGGGAGGACGACCAGTTCAGCGCCGAGGCCCAGGAGTGCAGTGAGTCCTCGGCCTCGCCGCGCACCAGGGAATCGACCACGAGCGCCTCCAGCCGGGCGTCCCACGCCCCGCGCGCCTCTGCCGTCCGCGCGTACACCTGCGCCGCGCTGAAGGCGATCTCCCTCGCGTAAGTCAGCACCGCCTCGCGCAACTCTGCCTCATCACCCGGTGCGGCCAGCTCGTCGACCTGCGCCTCCACTGCGTCGATGATGACCCGTACCATCTCCACCGCGTGCTGGAGGCTAACGGCCCGGGCGAGCTCGCGCGGCGCGGTGCCGAACACCTCGGTCACCGCAGGCCGGTTCCGTTCCGGGTGCCGGATCCAGTCGAGGAACGCGGCGATTCCGGCTTGGGCGACCAGTCCGAGCCACGACCGGTTCTCCGCCGACATATTGCGGAACCATGGCAGCCGCTCGTCCATGGCGGTGCTCGCGGCCGTGCCGAGCGCTCCCGTGGCCCGCTCGATCCGCCGCACGGTCTCCGCGCTGACCCGCGGCCCAGGCGGCCTGGGCCGCTGAGGTCCCTTGGACCCTCTGGCCTGTTGCTCCGCCGTCATCCCTAAAGCGTGCCACGCCCCGGGCGCGCTCCGTACGCCCCGAGTTCCCCACGAGCCCGGCGCCACATCACCTCTTATGCCAGCGCCTCGCTCACCGGGAGGTCCAGGCGGTACTTGGCGATCGCCTGAGCCGGGAACCCGCCGTCGACCGCGCCGCTGCGGGCCAGTTCCCACAGCACCGCGACGGTGATCGACTCGGCGTCGACGTGGAAGAAGCGCCGGGCCGCCGGGCGGGTATCGGAGAAGCCGAACCCGTCGGTGCCGAGCGAGGTGAACGTGCCGGGTACCCAGCGGGCGATCTGGTCCGGCACGGCCTTGATCCAGTCAGAGACCGCCACCACCGGGCCCGCGGCGTCGGCCAGCAAGGAGGTCACGTACGGCACCCGCGCCAGTTCATCGGGGTGCAGCATGTTCCACGACTCGCAGGCCAGCGCCTCCCGGCGCAGCTCAGTCCAGGACGGCGCCGACCATACGTCAGCGGACACGCCCCAGTCCCTGGCCAGCATCTCCTGCGCCGTCAGCGCCTGCCGCAAGGCCACGCCGGAGGCCAGGATCTGGGCCCGAGCAGCCCGAGCAGTCTCGGCGGCCTTAGCGGCTCCGGCGGCCTTAGCGGCTCCAGCGGCCCTAGCGGCTCCGGCGGCCTTAGCGGCTCCAGCAGCCCTAGCGGCCTTACCAGCCCCAGCAGCATCGGCAGCTCCATCAGTTTCGACAGATCGAGCCGCGCTGCCCGGCGCCGGCGAGTACAGGTACAGGCCGCGCAGGATGCCCTGCTCGAGCGCCTCGGGACCGCCCGGGAACGAAGCTGGCTCGGGCGGCTGCGGGTAGGGCTCGTTGTAGACCGTGAGGTAGTAGAAGATGTTCTCGCCGTCCGGGTGCTCCGGCGTGCCCTCGTACATCCGGCGCAGCGCGTCCCGCACCACGCAGGCCAGCTCGAACGCCCACGCGCAGTCGTAGGAGACGCACGCCTCGCTGACCGAGGCCAGCAGCACCGAGTGCCCGTCGTTGTGCTGCAGGCCCTCGCCGGTCAGGGTGGTCCGGCCGGCCGTCGCCCCCAGCAGGAAGCCCCGCCCGAGCTGGTCGCCGAACGCCCACATCAGGTCCCCGGTCCGCTGCCACCCGAACATCGAGTAGAACACGTACACCGGGATCATGTGCGTGCCGTGGGTGGCGTACGAGGTACCCGCCGCGATCACCGAGCCCATCGCCCCGGCCTCGCTGATGCCCTCGTGCAGGATCTGGCCCTTCTCCGACTCCTTGTAGGACAGCAGCAGGTTGCGGTCTACCGCCTCGTAGGTCTGGCCGTGCGGGGAGTAGATCTTCGCGGTCGGGAACAGCGAGTCCATCCCGAACGTCCGCGCCTCATCCGGAATCACCGGGACGAACCGCTCCCCGATGAGCTGGTCCTTCATCAGCTCCTTGAGCAGCCGGACGAACGCCATCGTGGTCGCGACCGCCTGCTTGCCCGAGCCCTTGCGGAGCTCGTCGTAGACCGAATCGCTGGGCAAGGCCAGCGATTTGGCCCGGACCACCCGCCGGGGCAGCACGCCGCCCAGGGCGGCCCGCCGCTCGCGCATGTACTGGATCTCGTCGGAGTCCTCGCCGGGGTGGTAATAGGGCGGGAGTTCGGCTTCCAGAGCCGCGTCGGGGATCGGCAGGTACAGCCGGTCCCTGAACTCCTTCAGCTCGGCCACGGTGAGTTTCTTCATCTGGTGCGTGGCGTTGCGGGCCTCGAAGTCCTTGCCGAGCGTCCAGCCCTTGATCGTGTGGGTGAGGATGACGGTGGGCTGGCCGACGTGCTGGGAGGCCGCCTTGAACGCCGCGTACACCTTGCGGTAGTCGTGCCCGCCGCGGGACAGGTTCCGCAGCTCGTCGTCGGACAGGTGCTCGACCATCGCGCGCAGCCGGGGATCGTCGCCGAAGAAGTGCTCCCTGATGTACGCGCCCGACTCCACGCTGTAGGTCTGGAACTGGCCGTCCGGCGTGGTGTTCATCTTGTTGACCAGCACGCCGTCGGTGTCCTGGGCCAGCAGCGGATCCCAGTCGCGGCCCCAGATGACCTTGATCACG
>Ga0187780_10003260_pt1 | contig 12262 bp, 8 predicted proteins | sample 1015_Q2_SP10_20__FD_132429 | JGI IMG/M metagenome (GOLD analysis project Ga0187780, IMG submission 132429) | Tropical peat soil microbial communities from peatlands in Department of Meta, Colombia - 1015_Q2_SP10_20_MG | ecosystem: Environmental > Terrestrial > Soil > Wetlands > Peat | place...
GCGCGGCGCGCGTCGGAGTCTTGCATCCCCACGCCAATCATCGCGCGTTCAATGCCGTACTTGTTCATCTCGTCGAGCGCGATGCCGACATAGTCTTCCGAAGGACGGGTCGTGGGGATCTGCTTGAACATGTACTGGGCGGGCATCTTGAATTGATGCCGGCTCTCTTGATCCATGAGAAGCGGCTTCATGAACTCGTACCAGGCGGTATTGTCGCCTGCCGGGATCTGAAGCATGAGATCGATCACGCCAATTCCGCTCGGCATCCCCATCGGATCCTCCAGGTTCGATTGCCGCGTGCGCGGCGAGGCTACCGCGCTAGCGGTCGGAGTGCCCGAGGTCGCGCTCGGGCGCTACACGATCGCGGACGAGCTGCTTCAGCTCCTTTGACTCCGGGAAGCGCCCCCTCTCTGCGCGCGAGAACAGCAGTTCCCCGTCGAGGCGCACATCGAAGACACCCCCTTCTCCGGGCACGAGCGCCACTTCGCCGAGTTCCGAATCGAACGTGCTGAGGAGCTCTTGCGCGATCCAAGAAGCGCGCAAGAGCCAGCGGCACTGCCGACAGTAAATCACTTCGAGCCGAGGGCTCGCCACCGGGGAAGGATGGCCCAATCACACCCGGGGCGCATCCAGTTTTGAGGCGCCTCCCGATCGCTGGCCTATTTGCGCCCGCGGCGTCGACGCGGGTTCGGAACAGGCCTCGTGTCTTCCTATCCGCGCTCGAGGGTCGCGCGGAGCATCCACGCCATCTTCTCGTGCTGTTCCATGAGCCCGGTCAGAAAGTCGTTCGTGCCGGCATCTCCCAGCTCGCCGGCCTTGCCGAGGTCGGAGCGCAGGTTCCGGATCAACGCCTCATGGGCCGCGAGGAGGCTCCCCACCATCCCCTGGGCGTCGCGGGGAAGGCCGCTCGATTCCTTGCTGCGGCTCAGCTCCAGGAACTCGCCCAGGGAACCGGCGGAATTGCCCCCCAGAGCCCGCACGCGCTCGGCGACCTGATCGATGAAGTCGTCGAGTTCTTCGTACTGGGCCTCGAAGAATTTGTGAAGATCGTGGAAGCGGGGCCCGACCACGTTCCAGTGGTAGTTCCGGGTCTGCGTATAGAGCAGATACTCGTCGGCGAGAAGCACGTTGAGAATCTTCACCAAACCTTGGCGTGCTTTGTCACTGAGCCCGATCTGGGTCTTTGTCATCACGGCTTCGCTCCTTTATTGATCCTCTAGGACCTTAGGGTTCGGGGCTTCCTCTTGCGTTGTGAGTGGGCGCTGCAATCTGCGCAAAGACCCGTGACGTGCAGCGACCAATCTTCCACTTTGAATCGATGGGCCGAGAGGCTCGGGAGCCCCATGGTGTCGAGCTCATGCGAGGTGAAGTCCTTGAGACCGCCGCACCCCGTGCAGTAGAGGTGATGGTGGCGTCCTCGGCGCAGCTCAAAGCGCGCCCCCCCGCCGGGATGCGAGATCCGGCTCGCCAGGCCGAGTTCGACTAGGGTCTCGAGCACACGGTACACCGTGGTTCGGGAGATCCCCGGCATGCTCCGGCTCACGAGCTCAAACAGGTCGTCCGCACTCGGGTGATCGCCGCGGGGCGCGAGGGCGCGAAGCACGGCGCGCCGCTGCACGGTCACCGGGAGGCCCCGCTCTCGGCACGCCCGCTCCAGTCGGGCGAGCGCATGGTCCACCTGGCGGGCGTCTAGAGAGCTCAGACGATAGTTCATCGCGGTTGCATACTATTACCAACTAGACTCCCTGTCAAGGCATGAAGGGCTACGAGGGGTCGAGGCGGGCAGTGAGAACGCGCGTGAGACGCGCAGGCTCGTGGCGCAGAATTACTTCGCGTCCACCCCGCACATGGACGAGCCCCGGTTTGGCGTGGCGGGGTTTCGTCACATCGCGAATCGGAGCCAGGTGAATCGCGGCGCGCGGAGCGCCGCGTTGCTTTGAGAAGTACAGCGCAAGCTCGCACGCCTCGAGCAGGGATTCCTGCGGAGCGTCCTTTCGACCTTCTGTCCGGAGAATGACGTGGCTCCCGGCACCCCCTTCGACGTGGAGGAAGAGGTCTCGGCCCTGCGCGAGGCGGGTCGTGAGATGGTCGTTCCCCTCATCACTACGACCGACCCAGATTTCGAGTCCGTCGGAGCTCTGGTACCGCCGGGGCCGCAGGCGCGCCGGAAGGACCTCGTGGCCCCTTGCCCCCCGCGGTCCAGCCGGGCGGCGCGCGGGGCCGGGGTGAGGCCGTCGGCGGTCTACGAGCGTGCGCGCGGCCGGCTGGGCCGCGAAACGAGCAACCGCCTCCGCGGCGGGATCGGCGAGTGCCGCGCGCAGGCCCTCTTGGAGGGCTGCGAGTTTCGCTTCGCGAAGGTCAAGGGCTGCGAGCTCCTCACGGAGCTTGGCTTGACGCCGCTTCGCCTTGCGATAGCGCGCGAAATACCTCTCCAAATTCTCCGTCGGTGAAAGCGCAGGATCGAGCTCGAGCGTGGCTTCTCCACCCGCCTCCGGATCGCGAACGATCACGCTCCCCGCGCCGGACGGCGTCCGGTGAAGTACGCCTTTCAGCAGTTCCCCCCGCCGCAGATGCGCCTCGGGATCACCGGCGGCCTCCATCTCCCTCACGAGCCGCTCGCGTTTTCGGGTGACGGCCGCAGTTTCCCGCGCCAAGGCGGTCTGGACCGCACGGGCCTCGCTCTCACGGGCTTGGTTGCGCTCCCGCTCCGCGTAAAGCTCCTCGACCTTAACGAGAAGCATCTCCTCAGGAACGGTCGCGAAGCGATCCGTCCCCTCGGTGGGCGGAGGTGCCTCGGGGCCCCGCCACGGATCGCCCCGCGCCAGCGCGCGCATCGTCTGCTCGAGGGGCCGCAAAAAGGCCTCGACGCAGCCCGTCGCGTCGAGGAGGTAGAGATTGCTGCGCCCGCCCAAGATCGAGAGCAGGAGCTCGCGCCGTCCGTCCCGCGTGTCGAGAGCAAGACCGAGCTGGCGGTCGTTGTCCACGATGCGCGCTCCGCCGAAGCGCGCGCCCTCGACATGGGCACGCAGGTACTGCGCGAAAGCGGGAGGTCGCGCGGGCGCAGCCAACGGCTCCGCGAGCTCCGACACTCGCGCAAATCCTGGGGCGCAGCAGAAGAGGATGTGGCGCCGGCCCCGACCTTCGGCCGCAGCGGCGGCGCGGCCGCGGAAGGAGAGCGCGATCCGATCATCGCCATGCTGGACGATTTTTTCGAGGCGTGTGCCCGCCAGCGTGTGCTCGAGGGCGCGTGCGGCGCGCCGCAGCTCCCCTAACGACAACATGCCCTGCCTCGGCCCCGAACCAAACGGAATTGTGGAGCTCGGAGATTCGTCCTGCCCTTTCGGGTCATCCCTTCCCTCAATCCTGATCCTTGATCAGTGCTGGCAGTGAGCACAGAAATGCGCGCTGCGCTGCCCGATCACCACCCGTCGCACGGGAGCCTTGCAGTGCCGGCAGGCCTCGCCCTCTCGCGCGTAGACCTGGCGCTCGTCTTGATACCCACCGTCGCTGCCGTCCGGCGCGAGATAGTCGCTGATGCTCGATCCTCCGGTCTCGATCGAGCGCTGCAACACCTGGTGGAGCGCTTCCACGATGCGCTCGCATTCCACGCGCGTGATGCGGCTCGCTGGCCGCCGGGGTCGGACGCCGGCCAGGAAGAGCGCCTCATCGGCGTAAATGTTCCCCACCCCGGCCATCACGCTCTGATCGAGTAGAACGTTCTTCACCGCCGTTCGCCGTCGCCGGAACAGCGGAAAGACGCCCTCGCCGGTCGCGCGGAGGGCATCGACGCCGAGCTTGGCGAGGCGCGGGTTCTCCTCGCCTACAGCGACCAAAAACACCTTTCCAAACTTGCGGACGTCCCGAAACAGGAGGTCCGGAACGCCATCGGAAAATCGCAGACGCAGGTGGGTGTGGGCGTCGGGCCGAAACGCCGGTTGGTCTTCAGGCGCGAGGGAGGCGCGCGCTGCGGCGGAGAGCAGACGCGGGCTCATGACTCCGTTGCTGAACAGCTGACCGGTCATGCCGAGGTGAAACACGAGGCGTGCCTGATTGTCGAGGGTCACAACCAGGTACTTGCCGTGTCGATCAAGGGCGAGAGGGGTGCGTCCAGGGAGTTCCCGCCGCAGCGTCCTCGGCTTCGTAAGGAAGAAGTAGCTGTCCCCTGTCGTCTCGACGGCTGCGATCCGACGACCCAGGAGCACTGGAGCCAGGCGCTGACGCGTGACCTCGACTTCGGGGAGCTCAGGCATAGAGCGCGCCGGTCACGAGCATCTCCTGCGGCTAGGGCCGAGCCTGCGCAGGCTCTTCCCCATTCCGCTGGAGAGAGATCACAATCGATTTGTAGGTGGGCGTCCTGCTCTTCTCCGCCACGCTGCCCACAGGGACCAATGTATTGGCCTCTGGGAAATAGGCCGCCGCGCAGCCCCGCGGCACGTCGTAGGCCACGACGCGAAATCCGTGCACCGTCCGCTTCTCGCCGTCAAAGTGACTGGTCACGTCCACCCGATCCCCATCCTGGAGCCCCCGCGCCGCCACGTCCTCGGGATGCAGGAATACCACACGGCGCCCCCCGCGGATGCCGCGGTATCGATCGTCCCCGCTGTAGATGGTCGTGTTGAATTGGTCGTGGCTGCGCACCGTCGTCAAAAGCAATTGTCCGGGCTCGAGCGCTAGGTCGGGGAGTCGATGGACCGTGAAACACGCTTTTCCCGAAGCCGTCGCAAAGATTCTGCGCTTTCCACTCGTAGGAAGGACCGGCAAAGCCATCCCCCCCCTTTCCCGCACCCGGCGGTTCATCTGCGCAAAGCCTGGAACCACTGTGCCGATGTGCTCGCGAATCCGGTCGTAGTCGCCCGCCAGGCGCTCCCACGGCACCGCGTTCGCCTCCCCGAGCACGGCGCGCGCGAGCCCGGCCACGATCGCGACTTCGCTGCGAAGATCGGGAGAGGCGGGAGTCCCGTCTCCCTGCGAACAGCGAACGATGGCCATCGAATCCTCGACCGTCACAGACTGCGGTATACCATCCACCACATCGCGTTCGCTGCGCGCGAGACAAGGAAGGATCACTGCTTCTTGACCCACCACGAGGTGCGACCGGTTCAAGGTGGTGGAAACATGGGCGGTAAGGCGACAGCGGCGCAAGGCCTGCTGCGTATAGCGGGCATCGGGAGACGCGACGGCGAAGTTGCCGCCGAGACCGAAGAAGAAGTGCGCGCGCTCTTCGTGCATCGCGCGAATCGCCGCCACGCTGTCGAAACCGTGAACGGACGGGGGTTCAAAGGCGAACTCCCGGCCGAGACGGCGCAAGAAGCCGGGGTCGGGACGTTCCCAAATGCCCATCGTGCGATTCCCTTGCACATTGCTGTGACCGCGCACGGGGCATGCGCCGGCTCCTGGACGACCTAGGTTGCCGCGCAGAAGAAGCAGATTCACAATCTCCTGTACGTTCGCCACTCCGTGACGATGCTGGGTAAGACCCATCGCCCAGCACACGATGACGCGCTCCGCCGCACAATAGATCTCCGCTGCCTGCCGCATGGCCTGCCGCGCAATTCCGCTCTGCTCCTCAAGGTCTTCCCAACGTTCCCCCTCCAGAGCATCGCGAAACTCGTCGAAGCCCAGCGTCGATTCGCGCAGAAAGTCCCAGTCGAGGACTCGACCCGGCGCACGGGCTTCGTGCGCGAGCACCTCCTTCATCACGCCCTTCAGCAGGGCCACGTCCCCACCCACGCGCACCTGGAGGAAGAGGTCGGCGATCGCGGTGCTCGTGAGTCCCAGCAATTCGAGCGGGTTCTGAGGATGTGCGAAGCGCACGAGGGCGCGCTCGCGGAGTGGGTTCACCGCAACAATCCGGCAGCCCCGACGCTTGGCCGCTTCGAGCGTTGTCATCATGCGCGGATGATTGGTTCCGGGATTTTGGCCCAGCAAGAAGATCGCATCCGCCTGGGCGAAGTCGGCGAGGCCCACCGTGCCCTTGCCCACGCCGATGACTTCGTGAAGCGCCGTGCCGCTGGATTCGTGACACAGGTTTGAACAATCGGGTAGGTTGTTCGTACCGAGCTGGCGGACGAAGAGCTGGTACAGGAAGGCGGCCTCGTTGCTGGTGCGGCCCGAGGAGTAAAAGACCGCTTGGTGGGGTGAATCGAGGCTGCGGATGACGTTCGCGATGCGCGAGAAGGCGTCCGGCCATCCGATCGGTTGGTAGTGGTCGGCACCCACCGGTTTCCAGAACGGACAGGTCAGTCTGCCTTGCGCTTCGAGCCACTGGTCCGGTTGTTCGAGCAACCGGGAAATCGACCACTCGGAGAAGAATTCAGGTCCCACGCGTCGGCGCGTCGCTTCGTGCGCCAGGTGTTTGGCCCCATTCTCGCAGAACTCAATTGCGCCGCGCGTTTCGGGATCGGGCCACGCGCAGCCCGGACAGTCAAACCCGCTCGCCTGATTCATTCGGCGGAGCGTCTTCGCTCCCCGGACAAGGCCGCTCTGGCGCGTCACCGCTCCGAGCGTCGAAAGCACAGAGGCGAAGCCACCGGCTGCGGGACCCGAATCCCTCTCGTTCAAACCCCGTCCTCCCAGACGCGCTCGCGGCGTCCATAGACGTTGAAGCCGGGTCCCCGCAAGAAGCCCACGAGCCCGAGGCCCGCCTGCTCCGCCAGGCGAACCGCCAGGGAGGTCGGAGCCGACACCGCCGCGACGAGCGGAATCCGTGCGGCTAGCGCCTTCTGAACGATTTCATAGGAGATGCGGCCCGAAACCAGCAGCGCATGACCCGCAAGAGGGATCCTTCCCTGACGCGCCGCCCAGCCCACCACCTTATCGACTGCGTTGTGCCGTCCCACGTCCTCGCGCACCACGAGCAGCGCGCCCTCCGGAGAAACCAGAGCCGCAGCGTGGATGCCCCCCGTGCGCTCGAAGGCCGACTGGGCCAAGCGCATGCGTTCCATGAGTCTCGCGAAGAAGGAGCGGGAGAATCGAGCCGAGTCGTCGAGCGGCTTCGCCCTGCGAAGTGCATTCTCGATCGTGGCCTTGCCGCAGATCCCACAACTCGAACTCGCATACAGGTTGCGGCGCAACGCCTCAAGGTCGACGCGCACCCCGGGGCGCAAGAGGGCGCGCATCACGTTGCCCTCGGCTTCCGGATCTGGAGCGACGCTGCAGTGCCGCAACGAGAGCAATTCATCCAACGATTCGATTACCCGCTCGGTGATCAAGAACCCCAGGGCCAGCTCATCGTCGTCACCTGGGGTGCGCATCACCACGGCAAGAGGAACTCCCGCAAGCTGGATCTCCAGGGGCTCCTCGCAGGCCACGGCATCCTGCGATTCGGCGGCGCTGCCGCGGTCAAAACGGACCACGGAGACCGCCCGGACAGCGTCTTCAAGCTCGACCGAAAGGCCCTCTTGCGCAGTGCGCTCTTTCATGACGACCATTATCTGCCGCATCCCAGGACATCACAATCGCTCCGCAGCACGTCGCTGCCCCGAGAGCGACCGAGCGAAAGCCAGGGAGCTCCCGAGAAGGTCCTCGGGAGCAACGACTCCACGCCCACGCTGCACAATGAGTGAGGGGAAACGCCGCGAACCGCGCGGCTTCAGACGCGCACGAGGCCCAAGACGAGCGGCCGACCGTCAATCTCAAGCTCGCGCAGCTCTCCAGGCTCCGCCAGTCGGACACCGACCGACACCTCGGTGGCCAGGGTCTCCCGGGCCAACGCCGCCCTGCGCGGCCGCACCACGGCGAGCAAGCCGGCATCTCCGTCGAGCCAGAGTCGAATGCGACCCGTGTACTCGAGTTCGAGCTCCTTGCGAAGGAGCTGCACGCGATTCAAGACCTCGCGGTAGAGCCCTTCTTCGACCAGCTCCTGGGTCAGGACCGTCCGAAGCACCACCACGCCCGGCGGTCCACTCGCCGCCGCAAATCCCGGCTTTGCCTCGAGGGCCACATGGATCTCTTCCGGACCCAGCCCGAACTGCTCGCCCTCCGCCTCGATCGTCACGCATCCGTGCGTCTCCAGCTCGCGGAGAAGCGCGGCGCCATCGGCCGCTGCCAGCGCCGCCTTGAGCGCCGGCATGTGTTTTCCCACCCGGGGACCCAGCGCACGAAAATTCGGCTTCACGAGGTAGCGCACGTACTCATCCGCTTTGGGCACGAAATGGACGACGTGCACGTTCAGCTCATCGCGCACCAGCTCCATGTGCTCCGCGAGCGCCGTGGTGAGCGTCGGGTCGGCCAGCACAATCTCCGCAGCCTCGAGCGGCTGGCGCACGCGCAGTTTCTGCGCGGTGCGGACCTGCATCCCGAGCGAAACCACCTCGCGCACCACCCGCATCGCCCGTGAGAGCGGCTCATCGATGGCGCTTCGATCGGGTTCAGGGTAGTCGCAAAGATGGACGCTATCGTCTTTCAGCTTCGCTCCAAAAGTCCGCACCATCAGGTTCTGCCAGATCTCCTCGCTCTGAAATGGCAGCAGGGGCGCCAGCAGTTTTGCCAGCGCGACAATCGCTTCGAAGAGCGTCCAGTGGGCATCGAGTTTGTCCTGCTCGAGGCCAGAGACCCAAAAGCGGCTGCGGCTACGACGCACATACCAGTTGGAGAGTCCATCCACGAGATCGGTAAGGACTCCCGTGGCCTCGTAGATGCGATACGCATCCATGTGTTCGATGACGCGGGCCGTAGCGAGTGAAAGTTCCGAGAGGATCCAACGGTCAAGTAGCGCGCGCTGTGCTGCGGGCCGGCGACCCTGCTTGCAGATGGGTTCCGTCGGATCGAAGCCATCGATATTCGCGTAGATTGTGAAGAATGCATAGACGTTGCGGAGCTTGAGCGGAAGCTCACGCTGGAGCGCCCGAACACCCCCCAGCGAGTGCCGGGTGTTGTTCCAGGGTGGATTCGCAGCGAAGAAAAACCAGCGGAAGGCGTCCGCCCCAGGAGCGGGCGAGGTCGGATCTTCGACGAAGACCCGGGCTCGGCTAGGAAGACGCGGTACCTCGGGGGGCAGCGTGTCCAGTCCGTGGGGCGCGCACGAGAGGTCAAGCGTGTGGCGGTCGCGCTCCGAAAGCAGAACGACGCGCCTGGGAATCTGGATCGGGCGCAACGCGAGTTCAAGCGCGTGGGCCTCGTCGTCCGCGCGGTAGATGCGCACCGTGGCGCTTTCCCCCTGCAAGTCGAGTCCCTCATAGTCTTCGCGTGCCACCCAGGCTTCGCCCGGGCCCGGTGCCCTTCCCGCATCGTCGACGGCTCCCACGGCGAACTCCAGGCGAACGCGCTCGAGAATGACCGACGGCGGGGTGTAGTTGCCCTTGCTTTTGGATTCCTTCTTTCCTTCACGGTCCCACACGTGACCCAGCACAATGCAGGTGCGGTAGGGGTGTGGCTTCTCGGCGTCCGGGAACAGCAGCGTCGAGACCCAGAGCAGCGAGTTGAACCAACCGCGGGTCTGGTCGACGGCCTCGCAGATGAAGTCGGCGGGAAAGTTCGCGCGGAAGGCCTCCTCCCCGCGGTGTGGCCAACCCCACTGGGCGAATGGCATGCACCCGGAATCAAACCAAACGTCGATCACATCGGGAACCCGACGCCACGTGCCCGCCACACCTGGCTTCGTCCAGGTGACGGCGTCGATCCAGGGTTTGTGGACACGCAGGTGCGGGGAAAGGGTAGGATCCTGCGCCCGCGCGGCCTCGAAGGCGTCGAAGGCCCTTGGGTTTCGCGCCAGAATTTCCGCGACGGAACCAGGGGCATCCATCTCCCCGGTCGTGTCGTTCACCCAGATGTTGAGGGGAGTCCCCCAAAAACGCTCTCGAGAGAGCGCCCAGTCGACGTTGTTGCGCAGAAAGTCACCAAAGCGCCCCTCGCGGATGTGTTCGGGAAGCCATTGAATGCGCGCGTTGGTGGCGAGGGCGTCTGCCACGCGGCTGGTGGTGCGCACGTACCACGCCGGCCGAGCATACTGAATGAGCGGATCCTGCTCTGAACGCTCACAGAAGGGATACTCGTGCCGGATCTGCTCCACATGCCACGCAAGACCGCGCGTTTTGAGTTCGCGAATGAGGTCACGATCGGCATCTTTCACCCAGCGGCCGGCGAACTCGGCTGGCGCGATTTGCGGATCGAAGCCGCCGTCGGGTCGTACCGCGCACAACAGGGGGAGATCGGGATCGCTTGTGCGCTCACGGCGCAGCAGGTCGAAGTCCACCTCGCCGAAAGCCGGCGCCACGTGCACGACGCCCGTTCCAGCATCGAGTTCGACAAAGGGGGCCTCGACAATGCGCCAGAGCCCCGGGTGGCCTCCCTGGCGTGCGAACCAGTCGAATGGGGGGAGGTATCTTTTGCCTGCCAACTCAGCGCCCCGAAGGGTCCGCTCTACAGGAAGTTCGCGCCCGACCTTTTCTGCGAGCGGTGCCACCAGAGCCGCCGCAACGATCAGTCTCCCAGAGCCATCGCGCACAATGGCGTAGTCCACGTCGCTCTTGACTGCGGCGAAGCTGTTGGAAGGCAGCGTCCAAGGCGTCGTGGTCCACACGAGGAGCGCCGTCTCGGCGTCCTCGGACAACGGAAAACGCAGGTACAGGGAAGGATCCTCTACCGTCCGATAGCCCTGACCCACTTCCGCGGCCGAGAGCGCGGTGCCCCCCTGCGCCCACCACCACACGACCTTGTGCCCCTGGTAGAGCAGCCTGCCCTTAAACAGCTCCGAGAGAGCCCACCATACGCTCTCCACGTAGCTCTCGTGATACGTGACGTAGGCGTGCTCAAGATCGAGCCAGCAGCCGAGTTCCTGAGTGAGCTGTGTCCATTCCTCGGTGTACCGAAAGACACTTTCGATGCAGCGGCGTACGAAAGGCTCGACTCCGTATCGAACGATCGCTTCCTTGCCCGAGATGCGAAGTTCCTTCTCCACTTCGATCTCTACCGGAAGGCCATGGGTGTCCCATCCCGCCTTTCGCGGAACGTGGTACCCCCGCATACTCCGGTACCGCGGGAACACGTCCTTGAAGACGCGGGTCAAGGCGCTGCCGTTGTGCGGGAGTCCGTTGGCCGTCGGCGGGCCATCGTAGAAGACGAATCGCTTGCCGGCCTGGCGCTTTTCCAGCGTCCGGGCAAACACGTTGCGCTCGCTCCACAGCTTGCGGATGTGCGACTCCAGCTCCGGAAAACGCACGATCGGTGCCACCCGCTCGAACCGCGATGTCATGTCCAGAAGCTAACATGATCCGAGAAGCTTGAGCCAAGGAGCCTTCCCCATGCGTGACTACTTCAACCGCAGCATGCGCCTGTACCTCGAAAAGCTGATCGACTGGGAACGCCTGCTCGGTCTGCTGCGCCAAGGCAAAGTGGACTGCGAGGCGGAGGTGGGTGCCTATCGGAGTGTTCTTGAGACCGTGGCGTCCCTGGCGTCGACCTTCGAGCGTCCGGCCCGAGAGGCGTGGAATGCAGAGGCCGAGCTCACGCCAGACGGAGGAGCGCGACCGCCCGCGCACATTCGCAGGGCCTACGAGGTGCTCCGGGAGAAGGGGCTCCTTGCCCTGCCGGTGGCGGAGGAATACGGCGGCGCGGGACTCCCGATCCTCGTAAACGGCATGGTTCTTCAGATGATCTCGCGCGCGGACACAAGCCTGATGACCATCATCGGATTGCAGTCCGGGGCGGCGGGGGACATTCAGAAATTCGGCAGCGAGGAACTCAAGCGTACGTGGCTCCCGCGATTCACCTCGGGCGAGGTCCAAGGCTGCATGGATCTGACGGAGCCCCAGGCGGGAAGCGATCTCGGGCAAATCGCGACCCGTGCCACCGAGCTGCCCGACGGCACGGTCCGGGTGGACGGCCAAAAGATCTTCATTACGAACGGTGGAGCCGAGGTCCACCTCGTCCTGGCACGGGACGCGGACACCTTCGAGTCCTCGCGTGGCACCACGAATGGACTGTCTCTGGTGCTCGTGGCTCGCCACCGGCCCGATGGCACGGCCAACGGGGTTCGCGTGCCCCGGCTCGAGCGAAAGCTCGGAATCCACGGGTCCCCGACCTGCGAGGTGGTGTTCGAAGGTGCGATCGGATGGCGCCTCGGCGAGAAGGGCAAGGGCTTCCGCGCGATGCTCGATCTCATGAACAACGCTCGGCTTGGTGTCGCAGCCCAAGCACTCGGTCTCGCCGAAGCGGCGTTCTGTGATGCCGTCGTCTACGCCAACCAGCGCGAGCAGTTCGGCAAACCGGTGGCTCAGCAGCCGCTTGTGCGGAGCATGCTCGCGAAGATGGCGGTGAACATCGA
>Ga0187780_10003261_pt1 | contig 12262 bp, 10 predicted proteins | sample 1015_Q2_SP10_20__FD_132429 | JGI IMG/M metagenome (GOLD analysis project Ga0187780, IMG submission 132429) | Tropical peat soil microbial communities from peatlands in Department of Meta, Colombia - 1015_Q2_SP10_20_MG | ecosystem: Environmental > Terrestrial > Soil > Wetlands > Peat | place...
CATTCTGGAGCTCGCGCACGTTTCCGGGCCAGGTGTAGGTTCTCAGACGTGTGCGCGCGTCCTTGGTAAGCTCGAGCGACGGTTTGTGGAACTCGCGCCTGAATCGCCCGAGGAAATGATCGGAGAGCAGCAGGACGTCGTCGCCGCGCTCGCGCAGAGGAGGTATCGTGATGGGCACGGCCGAAATGCGGAAATACAGATCTTCGCGAAAGTCCTTGGCCGCGACAGCGGCCTGCAGGTTTTTGTTGGTGGCCGTGACAATCCGAACATTCACTTCGATCGACTGTGTGCCGCCGACTCGCTCGAAGCGTCGCTCTTCGAGCACACGCAGCAGCTTGGTCTGCATTGCCAGGGGCAGCTCGCCGATCTCATCCAAGAAGAGTGTGCCCCGATGCGCGAGCTCGAGCTTACCCATCTTCCGCGCACCAGCGCCCGTGTAGGCCCCGCGCTCGTGGCCGAAGAGTTCATTTTCGATCAGCCCTTCAGGAATCGCGGCGCAGTTGAGTGCCACGAAGGCTTGATTCGCGCGCGGACTTAGGTGATGAATCGCTCGGGCAAAAAGCTCCTTTCCGGTTCCGCTTTCTCCGAGTAGCAGAACTGTCGCATCCGTTTGAGCCACCCGCTGCACCATCTGGGTCGCTTCTTTCATGGAAGGATGCTCGCCCACCATGCGCGGAAAGCCGTAGCGTTCTGCGTATTCTTCCCGCAGAAGTAGGTTTTCGCGCAACAACTCTTGCTGGCGCGCCGCGCGCTCTAGCAGCAGCTGTAAGTGATCGAGGTCGACAGGCTTTTGGATGAAATCGAACGCACCTTCTTTCATTGCGGTGACGGCCTCATCCACCGACCCATACGCTGTCATGATGATCACGGGAAGCGTCGGCTCGGCGCGCTTAGCCTCTCGCAACACTTCGATCCCGGAATTGCCAGGGAGCTTTAGATCGGACAGGACCAGCAGATAGCGACGGCGGCGAACCTTGTCGATGGCCGCACGCCCGTCCGGGGCCTCTTCGACGGAGTAATCGGAGCGCTCAAGCGCCTTGCGGAGCATGGCCCGCAACTCGACCTTGTCCTCGACCAGTAAGACCGGTTCCATCGGACACGGTTTCAGCGGGCCCAGCCGGGATCTCCACCCGACTTGCGGAGATCGTCTTCAGCGTCGGAAATCGCTTGCTGATCAGCTTCGATCTGACTCTTCATTTTGTCGATGTCGGCGACCTTGTTGTTGATATCGGTGCGCGTCAACTCCTGCTGCATGGTCTTGGTGGGGTCGCTGTAGAACTGCACATTGAGCTGACCGAGTTCGCGCTGCATCACATCGAGATGGGCCTGATCTTGTTCGAGCTTGTGCCGCAGGGAAGCGAATTTCGAGCGCCATGTCTTTTCATCGGTGGCCGTTTGACCCCCTGCGACCGTGGCTGTTGCTTCATTGGAAGGCGTGGCGGATTTGTCGCCTACCGTTGAAATGCCTCCCTCGGTCGGCAGATTATCGTTGGTGAAGGTCTTGGAGCTTTTGGGAGTCTCTTTTTTCTGCTCGCGAGCCTTGCGCGCCGCGTCCGCCAACGAGTCCTGAGCGGCGGGCCCCGCCTGCGCCTGGCCCTGCGCCGGGGTTTCGGGATCCTTCTGCTGGCTCCACATGCGGCTGGGCCATGCGAGCAACGCCGCCACTACGGTTAACCAAGCGATTTTGTTCATACGCAGGTCTCCCCAACACCTAGTAGTAGCCAGTTTAGATGCGGGCGGGCTGGGAAGGAAATAGCGACGGCGATCGCTCCTGCCGCAAAGGTAACCAGAGAAGAAACTCGGCTCCGCCGCCGGGCCGGTTACGAACCTCAATGCTGCCGCCATGCTGCAGCGCGCCTTTCTGGACCACGGCCAGTCCGAGGCCTGTGCCCTCAGACTTCGTCGTGTAGAAAGGCAGGAAGATCTTCGGTAGGTCCTGCTCGGGCACTCCGGGACCGTTGTCGGCGACAGAAATTCGCTGCCACTTCTTTCCGCCGAGCTCCTCGATCGTGCCGGAGATCACCACACGGGGCGTCTCGCGGGTCGCGGCTGCCGCTTCTGCCGCATTGCGCGTGAGGTTGACGAGCGCCTGCCGGAGTAATGCCTCGTCTCCAGGAACGTCGGGGAAGGTACCCTCACACGCTACCTCGCATCGAGGAAACGCCTCGCGTAGTTCTTCGGCCACGCGCTCGAGCAGGGCTTCGGTCGGCACCATCTCGTAGCTAATCTCCAGTGGTTTGGCGAACCGCAGGAACTCTGTCACAACGTGGGTCAAAGCTCGGGTCTGATCGAGAATGCGCTCCGCCGACTCGAGGATGTCGCCCGCCGGGGCTTCGCTCCGAATCATCTGTGCGTATCCAGAAATCGTGGCCAACGCGTTCTTGAATTCGTGTGCGATGCCGGCAGACATCTCTCCCAGGGCGGCCAGATTTTCTTTCCACCGCATCTGCTTTTGCAGGGCCGTCAATTCGGTCAGATCGCTCATCAGGCAGAGGGCGCCACTCACTCTGCCCACAGACCTCGAAGGATCCGACACGCGGGTACGCAGCGCGGGCCGCGGTGCTTGGAAAATGGGAGAAATCGTGACTCCCAATCGGCGAACGTCTCCTTCGGGAGTTACATGCTCCACTTCGTTGCGTTGGAAGGTCTCCCCATTCCGCAGGCACTCGCCTAGCATTTGGACGAGCCCGGAATCCTCACCCAGAATTTCCCGGTAGGACCGATACCGCAGGGGACGCATGCCGAGCGCCTCTTCCGCAGCGGGATTGGTCGAGCTGATCGTGCCCGTGGCGCTGACCAGCAGCAGACCCGTCGGCATGTTGCGCGTCACCTCTTCGGTCAGCCGCTCAGACTCTTGCGCCCTTTCCTGTGCCAGCATGTGCAGTCTAGCGAGCTCTTTCTCCTGCGCGCGGAGCTTTTCGATCACCCCTTGCATGGACGCCGCCATGAAAGCCGGGGCATTGTCTTGGTCGGTTTTCGGTTTGGTCCAGTCTTTCTGAAATTCGGATGACTGGCTGCGAATCATTTTTCTGGCCATGATCATGAGGATGACAACTCCCACTAGCAGGACCAGAAACGCAGTTCCCCAAAAGATCAAGGCGTTGGTTGGAATCGTCGGGTGATGAGGGGCCAGCAGTGGTGGATTCATCAACAGTCCTGTTGAGAGCCTCGGCATTTCTGGCGTCATCGCACTGCTAACAGCGATTCATACCAGCTCACCACCGGGCTCCCCCAAAACATCACAGCGATTCCGGCAATTCCCAAATAGCTCCCGAAAGGCAGCTGGTAGCGTCGCGCCAACATGAATTGCAAGCGCGCGACGGCGCCGAGACCCATGCGATGCCCTCGCATGGCCACCGGTTTCTTCCAGCCTCCCAGGTAGAGAAAGCCAATCACGAAAAACCCGAGCACGCTTCCCAGCAGGGACCCTATCAGAATCATCAGAAACGTCCGTTTGGGCCCCAGAAACGCTCCGGCCATGAGCATCATTTTGATGTCCCCCAATCCCATGCCTTCTCGGCCGCGAAAGCGAAAATAGAGAGCGGAAACGATCCATAACAGACCACCTCCGAGGGCCGCTCCGACGACTGCGTCGGCGACGGAGAGCACCGGCGCGGGGAGAAAATCGGAGAAGGTGTGTTGGGCCAGCCACGCAGACGTCCCGTCGGTCGGACGTAGCACGAGGCTCAGTCCGAGGGCGAGGGCCAATCCCGTGTAGTTCACCAGATCGGGTAAAATTCGGTCCCGCAGATCCGTAAATATGAGCACCATCAGAATTGCTGAAAAAGCGGCCCATTTCAGCGATTCGACGGTCAGACCAAAAACCCGGTAGCATCCCCAAAATAGCACGGCCGTCAGTAGCTCTACGATCGGGTACATGGGCGATATTCTTACTTTGCAGTTCCGGCAACGGCCGCCGAGAACGATCCAGCTCACCACGGGGATATTGTCGTACGGCCGAATCCTGACATTGCAGCGTGGACAAGCCGACGGGGGCAGCACGATCGACTTGTGCTTCGGTAAGCGGACGATGCAAACGTTTAAGAAACTGCCGATAATGAGTCCGAAGCAGACGACAACTAGGTCCATGACTGTCGGCGGGATCACCCTTCGAATCTGCCATATCGGGAAACAGCCCTCAAGACGCGGGGATAGCTTCGTGCTCGACTGCTAACGCGATGGGCGGGGAAGGCGGGCCGGCTTTGGCCCGGGCCAGCCCTGCCCTGTGATTGGGGAACGAGGCTATACTCGGGCCGCTGGCAAGCAAAGACTTTCTGAGGGACATCATGAAACGGGCCGAGCAGAGGGATCACCAGGCACTGCGGATTCGACGTGGCACGGCGCGCGATGTTCCCACGATCGCGCGTTTGATCCGCGAACTGGCGAAATACGAGCACCTATTGCGCGACCTGCGTCTCGATTTGAGACGTCTGCGTCGTGATGGCTTTGGCCGCCGCAGGTATTTCGAGGCCTTGATCTGTGAGCGGGCCGGACGCACGCTCGGCTATGCCCTCTACTATTTCGCCTATTCCAGCTTCACCTCTAGCCCGGTGCTGTTCATCGAAGACATATTTGTAATACCCGAAGCGCGGGGCCAAGGGGCGGGCAAGGCTCTCATGGTTGCCCTGGCGCGCGTCGCCGTCCGACGAAGGTGTGAGCAGATGGAATGGATCGTTCTCGACTGGAATAGGCCTTCGATCAAGTTCTACCGGGGCCTGGGAGGGCGCCTGGATAGATCTTGGGTCCTCACACGCCTTGTCGGTCGACGTCTTCGACAGCTAGCCCGACGACCTTGAGAGGGTGACGACGATCGACACCGCCCTTCGCCCGAATGGCGGCCATCGATTCCAGAGAGCGGCGAACCCTTGCGAGGTTTTACGCACCGCACTGCACCGCCCAAGGCAGATTGGTATATTGCTGTTTGGGCCCTATGTCCTCCTGGATTCAAAAGCAGGTTTATCGCTACGAGCGGATGCGTTTCGATCAGGAGCGGCGCCGTAGCAGGCTGCCATTTGCCTGGGGATTGGAACACATCGGCGGCAAAGACGATGGCGACGATCCCCGTGCGTTTCTTGTCCGTTATGTCGACAATGCAGTCTCGCTCAGCGACGAATGGTTTGCCGCGGCGACGGCGCGCGACTACGCGGTGACCAAGGATGTTCTCACCTTTACCAGTGCGATCGCCTCTCCCTGGGCCGAAAACAATCGTGTATACGGACAGCTGTTCCGCGCGAAGCGGAAAGGGCCCGCGGTAATCGTGCTGGCACAATGGAACGCGCGGTGGGAAGAGCAGCAAAATGTCTGCCGCTGGCTGCAGCGCCTAGGTATCACTGCCGTCAAGGTGAGTTTGCCGTACCACGATCGCCGTGCCATCCCGAACCACCCACGCGCCGATCACCTAGTGGGGCCGAATATTGGTCTGACCATGCAAGCTGCGCGGCAGGCCGTTGTGGATGTGCGGCGTACGCTGCGTTGGCTCGAGCAACAGGGGTACGAGCGGCTGGGCGTGCTCGGGACGAGCGTCGGCTCGGCGATCGGCTTCATCGCGATGTGTCACGAGCCGGCCCTACGTGCCGGGGCGTTCGTCCATGCTTCGACATACTTCGGCGAGGTGGTGGCGAGCGGACTGACAACGACAAACGTCTGGGAGCCGCTCGCAGCGGCCGGGATCGAGCCAGAAGAGTTGCGACGGTTTTGGTCGCCGATCAGCCCGTTTCCCTATATCTTCAAGTTGCGCGATGCGGGAAAGAAAATTCTACTGATTACCGGAAAATACGATCCGACCTTTTCACCGGGGCTGACGGCCGAGCTTTTGGCGAAACTCCGAGGCGAGCAGGTGGAATTCGACCATTTGTCATTGCCTTGCGGACACTATTCGATGGGGGTGTGGCCGTTCAGCAATATTGCGGGCTATCGCTTTGGAAAATTCTTGCAGCGGGCGCTCCGGCCGTGATGCTGTCGCTTCAGCCAAGAAGAGCGGCGAATTGGCCGTCGGCTATGGCGCGCCCAACGGCTTCGATATCCGGTGCGAGAGAGCGATCGACATCAACCCGCGCAGAAATCGATCGTACGATCTCATAGGCCTTGAGCATATCCGGTCCGCACCGCAGCGGCGCAAGAAAGTCGATCCCTTGGCATGCGGCCAGCAGCTCAATGGCGAGGATACTACGCAGGTTCGCCAGCATCGGCTCAAGCCGGCGCGCGGCTCCCATGCCCATCGAGACATAGTCTTCCTGATTTGCCGAAGTCGGAATGGAATCAACAGAGTGGGGCACGGCGAGCGCTTTCATCTCGCTTGCGAGCGCTGCCGCGGTGATCTGCAAAATCATGAAGCCAGAGTTGAGGCCTGCTTCGCGCACTAGAAACGCGGGGAGCTGGCTGGTCTGGGGGTTGGTCATCTGCTCGATGCGACGCTCGGAGATTCCGGCCAGCGTCGCGAGCGCGATGGCCATGTGGTCGGCGGCCATGGCGAGCGGCTGACCATGGAAATTACCGCCGCTGATCACTTCCCCCGACGTGCCCTTGGCGTCCGCAAAAACGAGTGGATTGTCAGTGGCGCTATTCAGCTCGACCGCCAGGGTGGCGCGGATGTGAGTGAGCGAGTCTCGGACCGCACCGTGCACCTGCGGAGCGCAGCGCAGACTGTAAGGGTCCTGCACGCGCGGATCGTTCAGGGGCGAGCGGTGCGACTCGCGGATTTCACTGCCACGATTGAGGCGTTCGATGTTGCGCGCGGTCGTAACTTGACCCGCATGCGGGCGGACGCTGGCGATGCGAGCATCAAAGGCCGCCGGGCTACCGCGTAGGGCGTCGAGCGAAAGCGCGGCCGCGACATCCGCCGTCTCGACGGCAATCTCGGCCTCGCGCAGCCCCAGCGCGAGCAGAGCAAGCATCGCCTGTGTGCCATTGAGCAGCGCCAGGCCCTCCTTCGCTTCCAGTACCAGCCGGGCAATTCCTGCTTCGCTGAGTGCTTCTGCGCTGGACCTCCGCCGCCCCTGAAAAATGGCCTCGCCTTCGCCAATCACGGTCTGCGCCAGGTGGGCCAGAGGCGCAAGATCGCCCGATGCACCGACGCTGCCCTGCGAGGGAATGACCGGATGCACACCCCGGTTCAGCATCATCAGGAGAGTTTCCGACACCAGGGGGCGCACGCCGGAGAAACCCTTGGCGATGGCGTTGGCCCGCAGAGCCAGCATCGCGCGTGTGGCAAATTCGTTGAGCGGCGGGCCGACGCCACAGGCGTGGCTGCGCACTAGATTGAGCTGCAGATGGCGGATCTCGTCGTGCGAAATGTGCGTCGAAGCCATCTTGCCAAAACCCGTGTTGACGCCGTACACGCTAGAGTCCGTTTTGATCAGGCGATCGATGACGGCCCGCGAGGCGTTCATGCGTTCGCGTGCGCTGTGTGCGAGATCCGCTTCGGCCCCTTCGAAGACGATGCGGTAGAGATCTTCCAGTGTCAAATGTTCACCATCGATCTGAATCCGATTCACGTTCGAATCCCGCTGCCGACGACGATTTCCAGAGGCATGGTGATCACGGAACCATCCGAGAGCTTTCTGAGCTCGGCGAAAATTTCCGCTTCAGCCCGAGCGCGCGTCTCACCCGTCAGTTTTGCAACCAGTGGACGAAACGGTGCTGCCACTTCGGTGAATTGCTGCCAGTATTCTTCAGGCGGTCCGAGCCACCGGCCGGAGATCCTCCGCACCTCTTCCTGCACCTGGGCGAACCCAGCAGCCTCCAGGCCGCTTTTCAGCAGGCCGCGCTCGCCAAACATAAACGCGTGCGGAGCCTCCGGGTCCGGTGGCGGGACCTCGACGTATTTTGACAGGATGCCGACGGTCGCGCCCAAGAACGGCTGTTCCCGTTTACCCCACACAACGAACGCCACCCGTCCCCCCTTCTTCAGAACCCTGCGGCATTCACGGAACGCTTTGGCTTGGTCCGGAAAGAACATCACGCCGAAGCGGCAGGTGACCACGTCAAAGAACTCATCCGGGAAGGGAAGCGATTCGACGTTGGCAACGCGAAACTCGATGTTGTGGAGGCCTCGCCCGCGGGCAAGTTCCTCAGCCAGGCTGATCATCCCGGGGCCGAGATCGGTAGCGATGACACGGCCCGACGGACCCACTGCTTCCGCGATGGAAAGCGCCGGGTCACCCACGCCGCTGGCGAGGTCGAGCACGCGCATGCCCGGGCGCAACTGAGCGGCTTCGAGGATGGCTTCGGTTGCCCCTCGCGTGAAAGCGGCGAGAGGAGCCTGCCATTTCCGCCACGCCGATACGGTGGCCTCCTCAATCCATTCCTCGCGAAGTTTTTCGCGGTATTTCTCAAGCTTGACAGGGTCAACGGCGCTCATTTGGGTGTCTCCATGTTTACTGTGGTTCGGCCACCGAGCGACTTCGATTCTGTAGGAGCGGCAGCGGAAAAATATCCCCGGTATTTGAGGGGCAGCGATTTCGGACGGCCCCGCCGGTCACAGATTACATGCAGCGTCTCTCCGGCTGCGATCAGCTCGCCAGATCCTTGGTGGAAGACCTCGTAGACAAACCGAATCGTGCGCCGCTGCCAATTGGCCACGCGTGTCCGAATGGTCAGCAGATCATCGAAGCGCGCTGGGCGTTTGTAGCGGCAGAATGCCTTCGCAACGACCAGGAGGCTATCGTCTTCGGCCTCCATTTTTGCGTACTCAAGTCCCAGCTGCCGGCACAGTTCGACCCGTCCTACCTCGAACCAGACGAAATAGTTGGAGTGATAGGCAACACCCATCTGGTCCGTCTCGGCGTAGCGTACGCGGATGGTCGTGTCAGCGTGATCGGCCATTGCCTTCCTTCGAGTGACTCTCCCCCCACTTCGGTGCTCGTTTTTCAAGAAAGGCGGCAAGGCCTTCGCGGAAATCAGGGGTGGAACGGATATCGGCATTGGCCTCGATGGCCGCTTCCAGTTCGGCGCGCACCGCGGCGCGATCGAAACCCAAAAGTAGCTTTTTGGTCTGTGTCACCGCCGTGGGGCTGGCCGCCAGCAAAAGGGCGGCCATCTCCCGGGCGCGGGCCATGAGATTTTCAGTGGGCACGACCTCAGTGATGAGTCCCATGCGAAATGCTTCGGAAGCATCAATCACGCGACCGGTGAGCAGCAGCTCGCGCAGATGCTTGTCGCTCAGGCGGCGGCGCAAGAAAACCGAGACGATTGCAGGGATGAACCCAAGCTTGACCTCTGTGTATCCGAACTTGGCTCCCGGGACGGCGATCGTTACATCCGCGAGCGTAGCAATGCCACAGCCCCCCGCGATCGCCGCTCCATTGACAGCCGCGATGACAGGTTTGGGGAAGCCGTACAAGCGGGAAAAGAGCTTCGTGACGCGGCGCGCATCCTCGAGATTCTTTTGCTGCGTCTGCCGAGCAATGCTTTGCAGTTCCTCAAGGTCCATCCCGGCACAAAAGGCTTTGCCGGAGCCCGTCAGAATGAGGACGCGGGAGGAACCGCTTTCCGTCTGGTCCAGAGCGGCGAGCAAATCGCCAATCATGCGGGACGAAATCGCGTTGCGCCTCTCCGGCACCGTGAGAGCGATGGTGACGATTCCGCTCTCGTCTTCTTGGTAGGTCAGTGTCCGGTAGCCCATCGTTTTCTGTCAGGAGCATCTAGCCGGGTTTTGTGGCCTCAACGGCATGTGCATATTTTTCTCGCAGTTGGCCCGTGAGCGCACAAGCAATGGCAACTGACTTCATGTCGATTCCCGTCGCTACTCCCCGCGCCGCGAGGGTCGCCAGGATCGTCTCAGTCGGAATATTGCCAACGAGTTGATCCCCAGCGAAAGGACAGCCGCCGAGGCCCGTGAGTGCACCGTCGAAGCGATTGCAACCGGCTTCGTAAGCGGCGAGAACTTTTTCCGCTGCTCCTTCCGGGCGGCTGTGCAAGTGCACGCCGACTTCGACACCGGCGACGCAGTTGTTGACCCTATCATAGACGCGGGCCACATCATCTGCCGAAGCTTTTCCTACCGTGTCGGCAAGCGAGACAGTGCGCACACCTGTGTCCTTGAGCCACACCAAAGTTTCCTCGACGATCTCTGGTCCCCACGGTTCGTCGTAGGGGTTGCCGAAGGCCATCGAAATATAAACGACCAAACGGAGCTTTGCAGTTCGCGTGGCGCGCTGGATTTTCTCGACGAGCTCTCGAGACTCGGCGCGAGACATGTTGGCATTGGCACGGCGGAAGTATGCAGAAATCGAATACGGATAGCCAACGGTCGTGACGCCGGGCGTGGCCAGAGCGCGGTCGAGGCCTTGCATGTTGACAACGATTCCGATGATTTCTGGCGTTTCGCCCGATGGCAGCCGGACTTTGCTCAGTTCCTGCATCACGGCTTCGCTATCCGCCATCTGCGGCACGTGTTTCGGCGAAACGAAGCTGACCGCGTCGATGTGGCGAAAACCGAGTGATACAAGCGCGGAGAGATATTTCACCTTTTCCTCGGTGGGGATGTTCTGAGGCAAGCCCTGCCAGGCATCCCGCGGACATTCCACAATGGTTACGGGTCGTGTCATAAGGAGAGTTTTAGGCAGAGGTCGTGAAATACGCCACGCGGGAAAATCCCGCTGGCCGCCGTGTGCCGGAAAGCAAGGCTAGCCAGGTTGGTTGAAGGATCATGTTTGTAAAACGCCGGTTTTGAATTCGCGGATCTCCGGATTCAGGGCGGCACTCTCGATCGCCTCAATCAGAGCCTCCCGGGTACGAGCCGGATCGATGATCGCGTCAACCCAGAGGCGCGCCGCTGCATAACGTGGGTCGGTTTGGTGGTCGTACGTCGCGCGGATCGATTCTTGCAGCCGTTTCCTATCTGCCGCGTTGAGCTTCTTACCCTCGCGCTCGAGCTGCCGAACTCTGAGCTCCACGAGCGTTCCAGCCGCCGAGTCGCCGCTCATGACCGCATAGCGGGCCGTCGGCCAGGCAAAGACGAATCGCGGGTCGTAGGCCTTTCCGCACATGGCGTAATGGCCGGCTCCGAAGCTGCCTCCGCAGATCACCACAATCTTCGGGACGACGCTATTGGCGACGGCATTTACCATTTTCGCGCCAGCTGCAATGATGCCGCTCCATTCGGCTTCCTTGCCAACCATGAAGCCGTTGACGTCGTGCATGAAAATCAACGGGACACGCGTCTGATTGCAGTCGAGAATGAAGCGCGCCGCCTTGTCCGCCGATTCGGTGTAAATAACGCTCCCGAATTCAATCCGCTTTTCCCCTGTGCCCGGCGCAGAAGTGATGACGTGCTTTTTCTGGTTGGCGACAATACCGACCGCCCATCCACCGACGCGGGCGAAGCCGCAGATGACCGTCTGCCCGAATTCCGCACGATATTCCTCGAATTCGCTCCCGTCGACAATGCGTGCAAGGATGTCCCGCATGTCATATTGCTTCGAGGCATCGGAGGAAAAAATGCCGTAGATTTCTTCGGCGGGATACGCGGGAGGTACGGACGGCTTGTGGTCGAAAGGCGCACCGGGCCCGTGGCCCATCTTGTCCACGAGAGACCGGATGCGGGCAATGCAGGCTTCGTCATTCGGCTCGCGAAAATCCACCGTACCGCTGATCTGCGCGTGCACGCGGGCGCCTCCAAGCTCCTCTGCCGACGCTTGCTGTCCGATGGCCGCTTGCACGAGCGCCGGGCCAGCCAGGAAAAGGCCGCTGCCCTCGGTCATTAGGATGTGATCACACATGACTGGCAGATAGGCACCGCCGGCCACGCACATTCCCATAATGGCGGTGATCTGCGGGATTCCCATGGCGCTCATGACCGCATTGTTGCGGAAGACGCGGCCAAAATCGTCGGTGTCGGGAAAAACGTCCTCTTGGAGGGGCAGAAAAACGCCGCCCGAATCGACTAGGTAGATTGTCGGAATCCGGTTCTCGATCGCAATATTCTGCGCGCGGATCACTTTCTTTGCGGTCATGGGGAAGAAAGCGCCAGCCTTGACCGTCGCGTCATTGGCAATAATCATCACGCGGCGCCCAGCGACACAGCCCAGCCCGGTCACGGCACTTGCCGCCGGTGCGCCGCCCCAGTCCTCGTACATTTCATAAGCGGCATAAAGGCCCAGCTCAAAAAACGTGGATTTTGGATCGACCAGCCGGGAGATGCGTTCGCGAGCGGTAAGACGACCCTTCTTGTGCTGTGCTTCGATAGCTTTCTCACCGCCCCCTTGTTTGATCGTTTCTTCCTCCCGCCGAATTTCCTCCAGGCGGCTCTCGATGTCGCGGC
>Ga0187780_10003262_pt1 | contig 12261 bp, 14 predicted proteins | sample 1015_Q2_SP10_20__FD_132429 | JGI IMG/M metagenome (GOLD analysis project Ga0187780, IMG submission 132429) | Tropical peat soil microbial communities from peatlands in Department of Meta, Colombia - 1015_Q2_SP10_20_MG | ecosystem: Environmental > Terrestrial > Soil > Wetlands > Peat | place...
AATGCTCGCCGAGGCGGTAGAACGAAGCCTAGCGTATACCGGCAAGAAGGAGATCCTACTAACTGGGGGCGTCGCAGCGAATAGAACATTGAGGGATAAACTGGAATGCGTGGCTAAGATCCATGACGCAATATGCCACGTCGTAGGTTCCGCATACACAGGTGATTGTGGGGCCCAAATAGCTTGGACCGCGATGCTTGCGCTTCAGGCCGGTTTAGCCACGTCCGTTGACGCGCTCGTTAAGCCAAAGTGGAGGTTGGAGGACGTTGACATCCCCTGGAGAAAAGAAGCCCGCTAAACTCATCTACAAAGGCGCCGAAGCCGAAATCTACCTCCAAGATTGGTATGGAGAACTAGCGATCAGAAAGAGCCGCGTACCTAAGCCCTACAGAGTTCCCGAACTCGACGAATCAATCCGCCGAACGCGAACGGCTCATGAAGCAACCATGATGCACGAAGTGAGGAAACTCGGCGTTCCCGTCCCAACAATTAAACACATAGACCCTGAATCTACCACCATAATCATGGATTACATCCCGGGCCCAACGCTCAAGGAAGAGCTGAACAAACTCTCAATATCAAAACGCCGCGAACGATGTAGCTCACTCGGCAACATTCTTGGACTAATGCATGAAGGTGGATTTGTTCATGGAGACATGACGATTTCGAACGTACTGTCCGAGGGCGGCAACTTGTTCATGATCGATTTCGGCTTAGGTGACTTCTCACGCGAGCTCGAGGGTAAGGGTGTAGATCTCCTTCTCCTTCACAGGGCGATGAAGAGCACTCATTACTCCTTCCATTCGGTTCTCTTCAACGCATTCTTGAAGGGGTACCGAAGGGCTGTTGGCGAAAAGCGAGCTAAGGAGACCTTGCTAAAGATGCGTGAAGTAGAAAAACGTGGGAGATACTTTGACAGGGCATAAACCAAAGGTCTACTTCGCTACAGGAAACAAGGAGAAATTCATAGAGGCTGCTGATGTCACCGCACGTTTCGGGATCACTCTAAAGTACCTGCGAACCGAGAAGCTAGAAATTCAATCAAACAACTTGGCAGAGATCGCTTCCTTCGCCGCTATCGACTCCGCGCGATCCAAGAAGCGCCCGGTAATTTCAGAGGATGCGGGTTTCTTCGTAAATGCGTTAGCAGGTTTCCCCGGGCCGTACTCGTCTTACGTGTTCAAAACCGTAGGGACAGGTGGCTTATTGAAGCTCATGGAGAAGCGCGGAGACAGAAAAGCTTTCTTCCAAGCCTCAGTTGCATTCTGCACCCCGACGTCGCGCCCGAAATGTTTCACCGGCTTTGTACACGGCAGCGTAAGTCGAAGACCAAGAGGAACTCATGGTTTCGGTTTCGATCCAATCTTTATACCGAAGGAAGGAGACGGCCGAACGTTCGCTCAAATGACAATTGACGAGAAGAATACTTTCTCACATCGCGCTTTGGCTTTCGCAAGGTTCTCCAAGTGGTTCGTCGACAAGCGAAATCGCACTATGCCTTAGACACGGTCATCAATTGCTCCACGAATGGCCGCATTTTGTGCAAACAAGTCTTTCCATGGTCCTCTCCTGTCGGACACCTGCGTGTTCGCCAGACACAAACCCAAGGCTGCGGAAAGCTTCGCTGTGCCCACAGTGTGGGCATGTCGCAGCTACTTTCATGTATTCGGAGCTAGGTGCGTCTACGATGTCCGTTGGTTTTTCAGTCGGTGTTATCTTCAAGATGTCAACCACCTCAGCTCTGAGCTGATAGCCGCATTTCGAACAAACATAACCCTCCTTGGTTGTCCTCATGTAACCTCCACATTTCTCGCAAAATTTCATTTCATCCGATACCTTCTTGGTGTGAGGGCGAATCCTCGGCTACATGACTATTGTTGAGACAAGTTAAATAATCGAGGGTAATCGACTAGGTTACAATTTCGGATTTGGAGTGTGCAAATTACGGCTAGGCTTTACACGAGTAAGCGGGGTAAGTCAGGGTCAACTCGGCCCATAAGCAAGAAAGCACCTGCCTGGTGCAAGTATACGCCCGAAGAGGTAGAAGCCCTAGTACTCAAACTGTCTAGGGAAGGCAACTCTCCGAGCACCATCGGGATGCTCATGCGGGATCGTTACGCCGTACCCCTAGTGAAGTCGCTCACGGGAAAGAATGTGCGGGAGCTCCTACAAACCGTAAACCAAGCGGGGGCACTTCCCGAGGACTTGAGCGCACTCCTGAAGAAGGCGGACCACCTTAGGCGGCACCTGGAGAAGAACAGAAAGGACTACGTTAACAAGCGTTCCTTGGCCATGATCGAGTCGAAAGTTCACCGGCTCGTTAAGTACTACCGCGCCAAAGGACAACTGCCACCGCAGTGGGAATACAAACACGTCGTGGCGTCAGTGTCCTAATGGCTTCAGAAGGTAACCGTGAGGCCTTCCTCGAACGCGCAAACGCAATTGCTAACGTAGTCAAAGACAACATCCAAAAAGACTCCTTCTTCGTGGCCGTTTCACATCACGATGCAGACGGGCTATCGTCTGCAGGAATAATAGGCTCAGGCCTAGCCCGTGCTAACGCCAGGTTCACTCTGAGAATAGTCGAAGAACTGCGGGAAGAGCTTGTAGACGAGATTTCAAAAACAAAACCTGACATTGCCATCTTCACGGACATTGGAAGCGGATATCTAGACTTGTTGAACTCACACCTCGAAGCGAAGGCCGCAATAGTACTGGATCATCATCCACCCAACGCCGAAGCACCCGGTCGAATTACACAACTGAACCCGCACGAGTTCGGAATAGACGGAGCGACGAAGCTTAGCGCGGCGGGCGTCACCTACCTTGTGGCTCGCGCAATGTCCCGGAACAACAAGGACTTGAGTGCGCTAGGAATCGTAGGCGCACTGGGCGACATGCAAGACAAGAACGAGAAAAGGGCGCTAATGGGTTTGAACGAGATCCTAGTCGAAGATGCCGTTTCGTCGGGCAACGTCAAAGTAGACACAGACCTCGTGGTCTATGGGAGGGAAACGCGGCCAATTCACAGGTCGTTAGCTTACACCACAACGCCCTACATGCCCAACCTGAGCGGCCGCGAAGACAACTGCTTAACCCTGCTCTCGAATGCTGGAATCAGGTTGAAGGACGAGGACAGGTTCCGAACAATAGCTGACCTAACGTAGGATGAAAAACAGAAACTACTCAACGCCATCATGAGCCACCTCAACTCCATAGGGTTTCAGTCCAGTGTCGTCCTCGACATGGTCGGGAGTGTGTACACACTGGTAAATGAGCCCCCAGGTGGCCCAACGAGAGACGCGAGAGAGTTCTCAGCGCTCTTGAACGCGTGCGGCCGCACGGGAAACCCCTCCATTGGCGTCAGCGTAGGTATGGGTGACAGAAAGACCGCCCTAGAAGAGGCCAACGAGGTAGTAACCACCTACAGGAAGACTCTTGCGACTTACATGGAATGGTTAACAAAATCCCCGGAGGCGATTCAGAAATTCAAAGTAATATGGGTCATTCGAGGCGAGAATGAAATTCAAGAGAGCATGACGGGAGCATTCTCCTCGATAATCTCCTCGGCAGGTAACCTCTCAGCCGATAATGCAATAATTGTCTTGACCAAAGCCAAGGACGGCGGGATCAAACTCTCGGCTCGGGCCCCACCTAAACTTCTGAAAATGGGTCTGAACCTGGGTTCCGCGCTGAGCACCACGGCGAAGAAATACTCCGGCTTTGGGGGAGGCCACAACGTCGCCGCCGGAGCCCACATAAAAGTCGACGAGCCCACGCAATTCCTACAAGAACTCGACCAAGCCCTTCTCGACCAGATGAAACAGAACCATGGAAGCTGAAATTTCACTTCAATATCCTTCCGCACTTTTCGCAAAGAGCGTCATGAAGGGCATATTACCCGAAAACAAACTACCCGATCGGCGTATGCAACTTCACGCCAACGTCCGCGGAAAAACGTTGAAAGTCACTGTGAAACGGTGCGAGAGGATTGAAACATTGCAAGCTACGGTCCAAGATATTTTCCGTTGCACACGCGCCGCCGAATCTTCCCTCATGAAACTCTCGCCTTCCCGGCGGTCTCATTGAAGACCGCGTGAATCCTACTCTGAACGCTTTAAATACTGCCCAAAGGGTAGGTTGCTGAATTCCGAGGTTACGGTGGAAAATCGTTGTCTAAAGCCACGAGAAAGGTTAGGGACAAGTGGAGGCTGAAGGAATGGTACGACGTTTACAGCCCCTCATACTTCGGAGAAAACCTTGTTGCTAGCATACCATGTGAAGTCCCGGCCGCAATAATAGGACGCGTTGTCGAAACCACACTCTACGACATAACGAACGATTTCGCCCACCAATCAATTAAGCTATATTTCCTTGTCGTGAACGCGCAAGACCACAGGGCAAACACGATTCTGAAATCGCATGAATATGCAACCGACTACCTGCGCAGCCTAGTCCGGCGCGGCAGCACTCGGATGGACGGAATCTTCAACGCGACTACGAGGGACCAGTTTTCCTCAAGAATTTCGATTGTGGCCTTCACCCGAGATAGAATAAAAGCGTCACAAGAGCACGGCGTTCGGCAGATTATGCGGCAGATTGTTGAAGACAAGGCCGCGAACCTAAACTACGACCAGCTAGCCCAAGAGGCTGTCCTCGGCAAGCTGGGCTCGGACATCTACAACCTTGCGAAGAAAATCGCACCCCTAAGGCATGTGGGCGTAAGAAAATCGAGACTGGTCTCGATTCCGGCAGGGGTTATTGCAACTGCCGCCCAAGTCACCGAGCAAGCCAAAACACCTAGTGCGGCTAGTCCGGCGGCACAACCTAACGCGTAGTCCTCTTGTACATTCGCTTAATCTCCTCCTGTATCTCGTCTAGGTCGCGTTGCAACTGATCCACTTTTATCTTCTGAAGGCTGTCAATGCTACCGCCCCTGACTGAATTCGAAAGCACACCGGTCAACTGATTAACCTTCTTCGTTGCCACGCGCAACTTTTCCTGAATGTCTGCGGTCCGTTCGAGCCCATGAAGGAAACCAGCCAAGCCTGCCGTCAAGGCGCCCGCAGCCACACCAGCTATGAAAGAAGTAACGTCAAAAACCATAATCGCCACACACCACCAACCCAATTCTTGCCATATATGCTAATTTAAAGCGCTAAGCCACCATAACCCAAATTGAAGCTAACGCTAACGAGTGGTAGGGTGGCGCAGTATGAAGGCAGTTGTTCTAGCTGCGGGAGAAGGGACCCGAATGTGGCCGCTCGCAGCAACAAAACCAAAACACCTACTCCCAGTCGCCGGCAAACCAATCATCTCATACATTCTCCAGGCACTTGCTCAGAACTCTGTAAGAGATATCCTAATGGTCGTCGGCTTCAAAGGCGACCAGATCGAATTAGCCCTGGGTGACGGCGCACGCTACGGCGTAAACATCGAATACCTAAACCAACCACGCTGGAGTGGAACGGCGTCCGCGCTCAAGGTTGCCCACGCTGCGGCGGGTGACGAACCATTCCTCGCGATATATGGGGACCTCTGGGTTAGCTCAGCAGCTGTCCAGGCAGTTGTTGAGAAATCTCAGGAATCCTCCAAGGTCATGGGAGTCGTTCGCGTAGAGAACCCGTCCCAATTTGGGGTTGTAACCCTTCGTCGCGAAAGGCTTGTTGCAATACGTGAAAAACCTTCAAAACCACGCCAAACTGAAGGTTGGGTAAATTCTGGCGTATACGTCCTAGACGAGGAAGTCTTCGAAGCGGTAGAGAGAACTTCCAAGTCCAAAAGGGCGGAGTACGAGCTGACCAGTTCCCTGCAACACTTGCTTGACGAAGGGAAGGAGGTTATGGGCGCAGTCATTGCACGGGAAGATTGGATGGATGTCGGCAGGCCCTGGGACCTCCTCGAAGCCAACGAGAGAATCCTAGCGAACTTACCACACCGAGTTAATGGAACTGTTGAACAAGGCGCGGTTCTGAAGGGCCCTATCTGGCTCGAGGAGAGCGCATCAATCAAATCGGGCAGTTACGTTGAAGGGCCCGTATACATAGGCAGAGAGAGCAGAGTCGGGCCCAACGCGAGAATTCGTCCCTCCACAAGCATTGAAGACAACGTTCTTGTGGGGACGTCCTGCGAAGTTAAGAATAGCATAATCATGGCCGGGACGAGGGTCCCACACCTCTCCTACATCGGCGACAGCATAATCGGCGAAGGGTGCAACCTAGCTGCCGGAACCATAACGGCAAACATACGCTTAGACCAGAGAGTTCTCAGTTTGAAGGTCAAGGGTCAATTACATAGTACTGGCAGGAAAAAGTTGGGGGTCATAATGGGTGATGAAGTTCAAACCGGCATAAACGCGAGTATCATGCCAGGCGTCCGAGTAGGGTCTGGTTCGCACATCGGCCCTGGCACGGTTATCTTCAAGGACGTCCCAGCAGGGCACGTCGTTTTCGTTGAGCAGTCGCTTATGCAGAAGCCTGCGAAGAAACGCTAAGATGAATATGAGTACAAAAAAACCAATGCGAAAGAGACTCTTCTTTTCGCGGCTCAAAGCTTTCAGCGAAAAAGTTATCGTCCAAAGTGCTCTCATTATCCATCCTCATTCGGGATGAGTAACATAGTTTACTCCTAAACATACGCCCCCCCTCCGCTAAATACTGAAACGCCTTTCAAACCGACGGGGTCAAGAGTAAAGATGTCTAGCATGCTATCCGCACAGATGGGGCGGGAATTGCTGAATCGTTCCCCAAACGACTTGCTCTGGGCGTTATCTCGCCAGGTCTCTTAGAAACCAGAGCAGTTCAAGAAAGCGTATTCTTTGGAGTCGGTGCCTCCAGAAAACTCTTCCGCTCTCGCGTCGGGTTACGCATGTCTCTTAGCGCTTACAATTGAAATTACGTCTCTGTCCTTTAGGACATATTCATCTGAAACTCGCATCTTCGACCTGACCTCAGTCGCGTACAGGAACCCTGCCGCGAGATCTGAATGGATCATTCCCGCGAACTGTTTCGCAGTTGTCCCGTAGGGCACGAGGTACGCGTCTGGGAGAACCCTACCTTTATGGTCGGTGAGCTTCTCCGGGTCCTCGACCGGGTACACGGTTACCATCTGGAGAAGTTTGAAGAAGGCCAAGTTCAACGCATCCTGAACTCCGGTCGAGCCTAATGTAATCAGGACTTTTTCCTTGATTCTCGTCAGCGCGTTCACCTGTTCGGGTGAGAGCTTGCTCTTATCGCTGATTCCGAAATTACCATCCCCTGGAACGTAGGAGATGATGCCCTTCTCAGCAGCCCGTCGAAGGGCAAGTTCGGCTTCGGCGCAACAGGGAACGACCATGTAGCCCATTGCTCGCAACGCTTCCAAGTTCTTCTCAGCCGGCTGGACATCCATTTTGTTGGCTGCGATTAGCAGGGGTTTCGAATCCTTGCGAAGCTCGGTGATAAGGCTGAGTAGGTTCTCGTCGGACCAGGCGCTAGGTTTCTCGAAGTTGAGTTTGGTTTTGGCCTTGGCCGAGAGCAAGTGGGCCTTGCGGATTCCAAGTCCGCTCAGTTTCTCTTCCAGGATTAGCAAGAGGTCGCCCTTGGCTCCTTCAACCTCCCTAACGGCGCGGGCCCACTCCTTCTTAATGATCTGTAGAAGCCACATGTCCAGTTCGTGTTCAAGAAAGCGCACATCTTCCTTGGGGTCGTGGGTTCCTGGGTCGCATGGTTTTCCTTCAGAATCGGTTCCACCCGAAGCGTCCACAACATGGATGAGTGCATCTGCTTGGCGAATCTCGTCTAGAAACTGGTTTCCTAGGCCTCGGCCCTGCCAAGCACCTGGAACCAGGCCGGCGCAGTCGACGATTTCGACTGGAACGAGGCGTATGGAATTAACGCAGGTGGAGTTGCCGGGCGAGTCGGTAACATTGAATTCAGAGTGTACGCAGGGCGTTCTGACGTACCCCATGCCGATGTTGGGCTTTATCGTTGTGAAGGGGTAATTGGCGATCGCGACATGCGCCAGAGTGGCGGCACTGAAGAATGTGCTTTTCCCTACGTTCGGTTTCCCAACGACACCGACGATTCGTGGCAAAAGCGAATTTCCTAAGGCGCCCTCTAGCTGCCTGGGGGGAGGCCGGTTATCCGTATTCCTGCATTCTTGACCTTATAACGAATATTGATTCCGATTAGGAGGGCGGTGATTTGTTCCACTATTCGTGAATTCTCCAAGCGGCCTCCGTCTATGGCCCTAACGCCGGGTATTTTCATCGCAAGGTCCATGGCAACCTTCCTGACCTCTTGAGAATCGCCGCATACTATTACATCCGAATCCACGTCACGGCTGATGTCCTGTAGGGACTCTGCGACTACGTTGTGGAATGCGGAAGCGATCTTCGTGTGTGGCGGGAGCAGCTTGGCGGCCTGTTGCGCCGCTGAGCCTTCCCAGACTCCAAGTGCTGTCGAGGCCCCCCCTCCCACAGCTGTTGAGAGTGGGACTACGACGTCTACGAAGACATCGTCTGGTTTGATGCTGTCATGAACTGACTTTATCATATCCACGTGGGCTGCGAAGGGGACTGACATGACAATTATGTCGGCTGCAGCTGCTGCCTTCGGGTTTTCCATACCTGAAACTGAACCTCTTCCTCCAAGGGCATCGCGAGCCCTCTTGGCAGCGTCCTCTGCTTTCTGCTGCTGCCTTGACCCAATGATGATTGTCTCCCCCGCTTTAGCCCAACGAAGGACCAGACCAAAACCTTGGTCGCCCGTTCCACCGATTACTGCTATGGTTCGGTTAGGCATTGTCTAAGGCACCGTGAAATTCTTGGCAGTAGAATACGGGATTAAAGGCTAGCTCCCTAAGTCCAGAATTGGAACGTTCCACTTCATCTCAGGTTGGAAACGCTTGAATGAACCCGCCCCTCATCATATAACGCGCTTGCTCGCGCGCGCGTTTGATGATCGACCTAGCGCCCGTGTACACTTCCTCATGACTACGCTTTAGTCTCGCAACTCCCTGCTCAATCGCCTTCTCTGCAACCGCGGTTGCCTCACGCGGAAATACTTCCCAATCATCCATAGTGGGAATGATGTTCTTCGCTGATAGCCCACGCTCCTCTGCTAGCTTGGCGAGTTCAAACGCCGCTGCTAAACACATTTCATCAGTGATCGTTCGTGCTCGGACGTCAATTGTTCCTCTGAATATGCCTGGGAAGCCGAGTGAGTTGTTGAGTTGGTTAGGGAAATCTGAACGGCCGGTAGCGACAACCCCGGCGCCTCCTTCCTCCGCCTCCCACGGCCAAATTTCTGGGATCGGGTTGGCGCACGCGAAGACGATGGCGTCTTTGCTCATCTTTGAAACCTGTTCTTTCTTCAGCACTCCCGGCCCTGGCGTGGATAGGGCGATGCAAGCATCAGTCCCCTTCATGGCTGCGTCGACGCCTCCTTCCTTTCCTTCCGAGTTGGTGATTTGGCAAAGTTTCCATTTCTTTGGCGAGGTATTTTCGAGGTCCTTTCTATTACGATGCAATATGCCCTTACTATCAACGAGTATGAGGTTGCCCGCTTTTGCTCCAGCCAAGACCATAAGACGGGCGAGAGCAACGTTTGCAGCTCCTGCCCCGATCATTGATACCCTAACCTCGGGCATCTTCTTTCCCACAACTTTGAGAGCATTAACGAAACCCGCCAGTACTACGGTGGCTGTTCCTTGTTGGTCGTCGTGCCAGACAGGAATATCGAGTTGGCCTTGAAGGGCATCGAGCACTTCAAAACACTTGGGTTGAGCGATGTCCTCTAGGTTGATTCCGCCAAACGAGGGCTGTATCCATTTAACAGCCGAAACGATTTCCTCAACCTTCTTGGTTCCGAGGCAGATCGGAAAGGCATCGATGCCGCCGAGGTACTTGTACAATAAGGCTTTTCCCTCCATTACGGGGAGTCCCGCCTCCGGCCCAATGTCGCCCAGGCCCAGAATTCTTGAACCATCAGTCACAATAGCTATTGTATTCCACTTGTTCGTGTTCTCGTAGACCGCTTCTGGCCTAGACTTGATTGCCTCGCAAGCTTCGGCAACGCCGGGTGTGTACCAAATTGCAAAGTCGTCGAAGGAGCGGATTGGGCACTTCGGAACAATCTCAATTTTTCCGCGGTAAAACGGGTGGTACTTCAGCGCGAGTTGTGCGGGTAGGTATGCCTTCCTTAATGATTCGTCGATTGCTTTCATACTTCAACTTCCTGGCATTGTCTACAAGCCACTTAAATAGCAGCGTTACTCTCAAACTGCCGGAAGCTCAAAGAAAACATCTTTCGTCTTAAAGCTTCACAAAAATTGGTTGCGGTCGAAATATCCCATGGGCACGTACAAGTACTTGGCTCAAACTTGGAACCAACGAGAGAAAAATGAACTACAGTTGTACCTTCGACAACTCGCCATAAAGTGGAGAAGGGAGCCCACAGTCCACAGAGTTGAACACCCAACAAGGCCTGACCGAGCCAGGGCTGTTGGCTACAAGGCCAAGCAGGGGTACGTTGTGGTTCGCGTGCGCATAAGAAAAGGAGGCGCCCGAAAGCCGCGCCCAAGATCAGGTCGTAGGCAGAAAGCCATGGGCGTAACAAGGTACACCAGAGCTATGAGCCTGAGGAACATTGCAGAAGAAAAAGCGAAGAAAAAGTACCCAAACCTTCGAGTCATGAACTCGTATTACGTTTGGGAAGACGGGAGGCATCACTGGTTTGAAACCATTCTCCGTGACCCGCACAATCCTTCCTCAGCAATAGCGTAAGAAAGTTAAATGGACCCTCACTCGAGAGTTAGGTTCACTCGTCCACCGTAGAGAGGCGCGGCCACATTGCATAAGCCGCTAATCGTCATAAAACTAGGGGGCTCCGCCCTCACCGACAAGACAAGAATCTACACACCGCGAATACCCATAATTCACAGCGCCGCCAGCCAGGTCGCGAAAATTCGTAAGGATTGCTCAGTAATCCTCATACACGGGGCTGGAAGCTACGGCCACATCCCAGTTAGAAAATACGGGCTCCAATGGGGTTGGAAGAGCCCCAAGCAACTCAGAGGCTTGAGCTCAACAAAGTGCAAGCTCCTAGAGTGGGAAAACTTGCTCGATAAAATACTCTTAGAACATGGGGTGCCCGTGATGCCTTTTCTTGCCTCCGATTTCTTCGTCACAGAGAAAGGAAGAATCGTTTCAGCGTGGTTAAAACCATTAGCGAGTTGGCTGCGTTTAGGTTGCGTTCCCATCACGGGGGGCGACATAGTACCCGACAGTAGGAACGGCTTCTCAATACTCTCCGGCGACCAAATCGCGGCGTTCATTGCGCTCAGGCTGAAGGCGACAAGATTGATCTACGCTGTCGACGTCGATGGAATATTCGACGCCAACCCAACGCTTGACTCTAACGCGCAACTTGTGGAAACTCTTACCGCATCCTCCGCCGCCCGCCTTGTTTCTAGAGCGATTTCGGGGACTACGCCCGACGTTACTGGTGGAATGGCGGGAAAAATAACCGAATCTCTATCCGCAACCCGTCATCACATACCTGTTTACTTCGTGAACTTAACTAAGAGCGGGAGGCTACGCAAGGCTGCGTTAGGGCAACAGGTCAAAAGTTCTAGGCTCATACCGCGCTGAGTGTTAGAGCAGGGGAAGTTCGCCAGTTATCTTGTCGACCAGCTCTGTTGGTGCCGGGCCTATACCCACGCATGTAGCAGTGCCGGGTTCCACTTGGGTCCGGCCGCTATCGTGGATTATGGCCGAAGCCAAACCTAACTCCTCAGCGCTCCTTCGTAGGTCGATTAATTTGCTTTCAGAATTCACCTTGACTACAACCTTAGCCTGCCCCTCATGGAACCATTCCCTCCACCAGTCGGGGTGATGCTTGCGGGTCTCCTCGGCAACCGTGACCGCAGCATGCCCGACCTGTACAGCAATCTTCCCCTTGCCCATCTCCAAGTCGCGCCTCACAGCAACCACGAGTTTATACTTAAAATCCGGCGTAGCCGAAACCCCGCCTTTAATTCAGCCATGTGGCAAATAAGTGCAAACAAGGGGCGCCAGGTGCCGAAAATTGAGTGTACATGCCGTTCAGTCCGTTGAGATTAGCGCTATCGCCCACGCGACGGACAATCTTGAGAAGATTCAGGCTGCGCTTACAACGATCATGCCTGAATCTTTGAAGGGCCGACAACTGTTCACAAGAAGGTATCTGGAAGGGCATTACAGAAATCCTATCACAACTTTTGAGGCAAGGCTCACCAAAC
>Ga0187780_10003263_pt1 | contig 12258 bp, 10 predicted proteins | sample 1015_Q2_SP10_20__FD_132429 | JGI IMG/M metagenome (GOLD analysis project Ga0187780, IMG submission 132429) | Tropical peat soil microbial communities from peatlands in Department of Meta, Colombia - 1015_Q2_SP10_20_MG | ecosystem: Environmental > Terrestrial > Soil > Wetlands > Peat | place...
CCGGTCCCATGCCGCAATCGGGCACAATGCACACGCCTGCGCGCGAGGCCTCGCGATCCAGGGCGTGCTGTTGCCGGACAATGTCTGTGTTGCCACCGAGGTCGCAGAAGGACACGCCGCACGCAATCGCTGCCTTGGTGAGCGGCAGATTATAGAAGTAAGGAACGGCGCTGAGCACCACGTCGTAATGCTTCAAGGTGCGCCGTACAGCATTTTCGTTGCGCACGTCCAGCATCAGGGCATCGGCGACCCGGTCATGAACCAGTTCATTGACGCGATCGGCCGCGGCGCGGGCCAGCTCACCATTCACATCCGCCAGGGTGACGCGCGAAGCCTTTCCGTAAAGAATGAGATCGTAGGCAGAAGCGATTCCCTGACGTCCTGCTCCCAGAACGATATATGAAAACGCCATAACATCCTCCTTCGTGGTTCCAACCTCGCAGTTTGTGTGCGACATGCTTATTCTCCTATTCCGGCTTTTTTCAGACCGTGATACAGGTCACGCTTGTCGGTGTCTTGCCTTCGGCATGGGGTGAACCCAGGAGTTGATTTTCTTTCCATGCTGGACTAACGTTGTGCGCATGATTTCCAAACTTGGTTTTGCCGGTGCGCTGCTCGGGGTTATGCTGGCTGTGCCTCTGTCAAGTGCGGCCAAAACAATCAAAGTCGAGCTGAAAAACGCCCAGGGCGCGAGCGTCGGTTCGGCCAATATCAAGCCGGCGGGGTCCGGTGTTGAGATCGACCTCAAGGCGCAGAATCTTCCACCCGGCGAGCATGCCATTCACATTCATCAGAATGCCAAATGCGATCCGCCGGACTTCAAGTCGGCTGGTCCGCATTTCAATCCCGATGGCAAGAAACACGGTTTGGAGAATCCCGATGGTCACCATGCCGGCGACATGGCGAACTTCACCGTCGGCGCCAACGGGAAGGCCAAGGTCCGCATCACCAACAGCGATGTGAACCTCGGGGAAGGCAGTCATTCGCTCTTCAGCAATGGCGGGACCGCGTTGGTGATCCATGCCAAGGCCGATGACCTGAAAACCGATCCTGCGGGAAACGCCGGCGATCGGATCGCGTGTGGGGTGATCACTAGATAGGCGCGCTAGGAAGAAGCGATCAGGGTATTTTTCTGCGCGGTTGGTTCCGAGCGTCTTTCGTCCAGGTAGTTCTGCAGGGCATCCTGCCAGGCTGGCATGGCGATACCGTATTTTTCCAGGCTACGCGGAGAAAGTACGGAGTATTTCGGCCGTTCTGCTGGCCGGACAGACTTCTCGCTGGTAGTCGGTTTCACTTTCGTACCCAGCCCGGCACGGCTTACGATCGCCTGAGCGAACTCAAACCACGTGCACTCACCCCGGTTCGTCGCGTGCGCAATCCCACTCGCATTGCGATGACAGAGTTGAATGATCGCGCGCGCCAAATCCGGGGCGTGCGTGGGAGAGCCGCGCTGGTCATCTACCACCTCGATCTCTGCCCGGCTGGCAGCGAGTTCAAGGATCGTGTCGGGGAAGCATTTGCCGCCCGTGCCAAACAGCCAGGCTGTGCGAACGATGCAACAAGCGGGAAGAATCTGGCTGATTTGTATTTCTGCCTCCGCTTTGGACTGCCCATAGACGCTGCGGGGCGCGCGTGGATGATCGGTCTCGTACGGGGTTTTGCTGCGACCATCGAATACATAATCCGTGCTGAGAAAAAGCAGACGTGCGTTATGTGTCTTGGCGGCGCGTGCCACGTTGGCTGCTCCCGCGCAATTTACGGCGAAAGCCAGTTCGCGATTCCTCTCGCAGCCGTCCACGTTGGTGTAGGCAGCCGCCAGCACGATCCATTCCGGGCGAGTGCGCGCTACTGCGGCGGAGGTCTGTTGGGGATCACGGATGTCTGCATCCCTGGAGCCGAGTCCAATGACCTCGTCCTGCTTCCACTCCCTCACCAGCGCTTTGCCGAGCAATCCGGTGGCGCCAAAGATGGTCACACGCATAGTCGAAGTTCTTCCCGCGAAGTCTCACCGGCGCAGCCGGTCAACTCCTATGCGCTGATAGTATCAGGAGGCGGGGAAAATTATTCCGGTAGGCCGTTGTCTACTGCGGAGCCGGCAACAGGCTGCCGACACTGTTCAGGAGCTTCTCAGCTGCCTCGCCGGGGTCCTGGGTGGCGAAGTCCTCTTCCAAAACAAGCAGAGAAACGGTGGGATCAATCTCTTGCAGCACTCCGCGCGTCGGCCGGCCATGCACGGATTGCATACGGCCCGGGATTACCACCAATTTTGCCTTGGTGGCTTTGAGCAGGATTCGGGCATCGTCGATTGTCGCCGTAGTGATGGCGTTGTATCCGGCACTGCAAAGCACCTCTCGCAGGAAGGTGCGGACATCGGTTGAGTCGTAAACACAAAGCATGCGTGGCCTTGCGTCTCCGGTCTTTCCGCGCGAATAGCGCGAGCCCAGGTAGGCAGCGGTGATCGCCTCCTCGACCGATTCGTAGGTTTCAAACTGCGAGAGAAGACTGGTCATCTGCAGGGTCTTGCGGATTCTGGGAGGTAAGCCGCTTAGTTTGAGATCCCCGCCTTTGGATCGTGCGGCCTGCATGAGACGCACCAGGGCGCCCAGGCCACTGCTGTCCACAAACTCCACTTGATCGAACTGCAGCACGACATCGCCATACTTGGCGAAGGAGTCTCCGACGAAAGCGTGCAGAGTAAACACCTCTTTCCCGCCGACGATTCTTCCCACACATTGAATGACCAGAACATCGCCAACCGGGCGGCTCTCCAGGCGCAGCTGCATGCAGCCTCCTCCGATGCGCGTGGCTTGCACGGGCCTTCCCGCGCATCGACGAAGCATTAGATCACCCGCAACCGGAGAGGTCAATCGGAGAACGTCGAGCGGCTCGTCTAAGCGACGAGGTTGGATTCGGCGGTTTCGGGCTCGGAGACTGTAGGAGGCTCACGGCGGACGGGCTTTCGTCCGGCAAGTGTGTCGTACACATCCGCGATTTCGGCCGCAATCTGAGGCCAGAGATATCTTTCTTGAACTCGTTTTCTTGCGCTCTTGCCCGCGACAGTGCGAATTTCGGGATGCGAAAGCAATAGTGTCAACATGCGAGCCAAGTCCTCAACATCTCCGACGCGGAATGTGAAGCCGACACCGTCCACGACTTCACAATTCTCCGGGATGTCACTGGTCAAAACGCAGACGCCTGCTCCCATCGCTTCCAGCAGGGCCAGCGAAAGCCCTTCCATGTCGGATGGCAAGACGAACAGGCCGGCATGGGTCAGCAGCTCGTGCAAAGCTTCGCCAGAAACCCAATGCAAGAAACGGACATATTCGCTCGCATTGCGCTGCAGATTCTCCGTGTAAGTATTCGTATGACTGGAGCCGCCGGCAAGAACGAGCGTCGCCGGCGTTCGCGCCCGGTGGTAGGCGTCGATCAATAGGTGGCAGTTTTTCTCGGGAGAGAACCTGCCCAGAAACAAGATGTAATCGTCGGGTACGAGGCCCCACTCTGGAAGCCGGTACAGGCCATTCCTCTCGCGGATTGCTGCCCCGTTGGGGATGTAGATGGTTTCAATGCCGTAGCGCTCGCGGTAGTGTTTCTGCAGGGTGCGCGAGACCACCATAGTGACATCGGGAAAGTGAGCAGATGCGGATTCACCAGCCCGAAGAGTGAAAGCCGCGAACCGTCCCCATTTCTTGCGCTGCCAATCCAGGCCCTGAACCGTTACGATCGTTTTCTTCCCGACCAGGCGGGGCAGGAACGCGAAGAGAGCCGGGCCCAGGGCGTGATAGTGCACGATATCGCAATCGCTAAAGATTACGTGCAGTGTGCTGAGCCCGGTGTGAATCAACGTATCCAGGTGCTTGGAACGGATCGTCGGCAGCCGGACCAGGCGCATGCCGTTATGCAGGGGAACCGCCGGAGTGAAATATGGGCGGCAATAAACGGTGACTTGGTAACCCATCTCGGCCAGAGATTTACCCACCTCTTCGTAATAGGCTTCGATTCCGCTGTATTTTGAGACCACTCCTCGACCGCCTATGAATGCGACTCGCACCGGCTTGGTTGCCCTGTGGAGCGCAGACGAAGAAGTCATCTGTTCATACAAGTGCAGCAATCGACGGTAATGCCGGTCGGGAGAGTGATGGGTCTCCACCCAATTTCGTCCTGCCTCGCCCATGTCATGCGTCAGCTGCGGATGCTGTACGAGGTACGAAATCGCGTTCGTAAGCTCGTCTACATTTCCCGGCTCAAACAGCAGTCCGGTTTCACCTGCATGAACGAGTTCCCGCCGCGAGCCCAGATCGGAAGCCACCACCGGGCGGCTGCAGGCATAGGATTCGAGAATGCTTTTGCCCAGGGTCTCGTAAGCCCGCGACGGAAGAACAGTGAATCGCGAGGCGGCGATCGTCCGCTGTAAAGCCTCGCCTTGCAGGTGTCCCGTGAACTCGACGTTGGCAATCCCCAAGTCTCTTGCCAACTCCTCCAGCGAGCAGCGATCCGGGCCTGCACCCGCAATCTGCAATCGGACCCGCGGTAGCGGTTTCACGGCGTGGAGAAGATCAGCTACGCCCTTTTCCGGCGACAAGCGGCCAAAATAGAGCACCGGCGATTCCGGCTGAGGCTCCGGTACCGCAGTGTTAAGCCTCTGAAAATGCGGCAAGACAGTGATTTGGTCAGCCTGGAAACCGTTCTTTACGAGAAGGTCTTTGGCAAACTGGCTGGGCACGAGAAAATGATCAACACACTTCTTGTAGGTTCCCAACCAGTGGTGAAAATATGCTTCGGCTACCAGTACCATCGACTCGCCGCACGTGCCGGCATAACAGCCTTCGGTGAGAACCTTCCAGTACTTCCCGGTGCACGGGCTGTGGCAGGCGCGCCCGTTCGCCACCAGGTTGTATGCGGGACAGAGAAGCTTGAAGTCATTGAGGTGATACAGAACCGGGATGCCGTGAGCCTTCAACTCCCAAAGAATGGATGGCGACAGATGGTGATAGATATTGCGGACATGGGCAACGTCCGGTCGAAATTCTCGAAGAAGTTGCCGCAGCTTGCGCTGGGCGTCGGTAGAAAATATCGCGTGGGCAGCCAGCCTGGCCCGCTTTACCGGGTTTAGTGTCGAATCTCGAAAGTCGATGTGCGGCAAGAAGTGTTGGCCATAGGGCATCGGTTCGGCGCGTGAATCCGCCATGGAAAACAGCGCGACCTCGTGTCCCCGGGAGCGCAGCAGATCCATGAGTTCAAACAGATAAACCTCGGTCCCACTGAACGGAAAGCTGTACTTATTGCAGAAGAGAATTTTCATCGTGATATCTCTCTAGAAGTGCGTGGTTGCGTGAGTGGAGGAAGTTATCAAGCGGGAAACAAGAAAATCGCAGTATGCTCGCAGGTTCTTCTCTTGATCGAAATGATCGAGCACGTGTTGGCGGGCTGCGCGGCACAAAGGGGCGAGCGCAGATCTCAGTCCACTGATTAACTCGATCTTGGTCACGAAATCGTCCAGCGAGCCTGGCTGATAGAGAAACCCGGTCTTACCGTCCATGATCAGCTCCGGTATTCCCGTGATGGATGGCGCCAGTACTGGTCTGCCGCGGGCCATGGCTTCCATGAGTGCCAACGGGATTCCCTCGCTGCGGCTGGTGAGTACTACGAGGTCGGCGTTTCGGTAGTGGACCCCGAGTTGGCAGTGCGACCGGTGGCCGAGAAGCGTGACCTCGTGACCAAGGTCCAGATCATCTATCAACTGTTTCAGAAACTGCCGTTCTGGACCTTCTCCGGCAATCAGGCACACGAACCGGAAGCCTCGATCCTTAAGCAAGCAGCAGGCGCGAACGAGGAATGCGTGATTCTTGACAGGGTGCAATCGTCCGACTGTAAGAATCGCGAACGGCGACTCCTTGGAAGCAGAGGGCATTGCAGGATTGATGGAGCGACCGTTTACACCCATCCGCTGCACGATGATCTTCTCTGCTTCCGCTTCGGGATAGTGTTCCAGGATGTGATTCCGGTTGAATTCCGAGATAGTCACGCAGAAACTACATTGCTTCAGTTTCAGGTCCAGATAGGCCGCATGAAGCAGAAGATCGGACCCGTGCAACGTCATGCTGAACGGGATGTCCAGAAGTCGAGCAGCCACCATCGCCACCCATGAGCCGAAATACCCGTGGTGGACGTGGATATGGACAACGTGGTGTCCTTCAAGCAATAGCGCGTAATATGCCCCCAGACCGGTGTGCAGGAGAGCGAGTAGCCTGCGCTTGAGGGGTTCCGACCGACCAACAAGAATGCGTAACAAGAACTCACGCAACAATGTGAACTTGCGCACGCATAACCACGCCGCTCTTATCAGGAGCATTGGCTGCAGCGGCTGCAGGTACTGAGTTTCTGCGGCGATGGATTTGAACTCGCTGCTGACCTCAGTGCCGCGGCGCACGCTGCAGGGGAGCACGTTGATCCCTCGCTTGCGCAGTTCGTGAATCTCGTCGACCACGTACGACTCGAGTGGAGAGGGGAAGAGGTTGGTGAGGTAGGCGATGGTGGGCACCGTAATGGGGAAATCCGCTGGATCGGAGGCTAACGAACTATCCAGTTGTGAATGGTTGGAACGAGGAACGTGGGAAACAAGAAAATGCCTGCCAGAAACGCGCCTGCCCAAGGCCCGATCCTGCGATAAGAAACCGGAGCAACCTTGGCGATGCCGGCATGAATGGCAAAATACGCCGCGCACGCTGCCAGTTCCGCCCAGCCATAGCCGATCAGGCCCAGGCGAGGCAGCAGAAGTGCGGTACCCGCAGCCAGCAGGCCCACATGCATTGCATACGACTGCATCACCGTCCATTGCCGACCTACAACAAATAAGGCCGATGCCTGCAGGTTGTAGACAGAGTTGATGAGAACGCCGGCCGCGACGAATGGATAAACGATCAGACTGGGTTTCCAGCGCGCACCCATCATCGGGGGAAGCATCAGTGGCCCAAGCAGAGCGAACCCACATAGCAATGGTCCCAGCGTGACAACTTGCAGGTGCAATGCCCGCTCCAGTGCGCAGCGGAGATTCTCGCGCCTGCTTTGCAAGCGGGCCAGCGCCGCAATCGCCATGCGCCCGGCGGCCAGTCGGAGAGTGCCGAGGGCCTCTGCGATGCGGATGGCTAACGCCACAAACGCCACGGCTTCGGCTCCGGCGAAGCGCCCGACCAACAGAGGATTTACCAGGTTCCGCAACTGCCAGGTCCGCATCGATGCCGTAAGAACCAACCCGTAGGAAAGCATTTTGCGCGCCTGACAGATTTCAAAGCGCAGATGCCAACCAACAGATGAACAAACCTGCGCCGCAACCAGCGTGAACGCTTGCCATGCAATCTGGCCGGCCACCGGTGCCCATACACCCGCCCGCGACCACGCTAGTAAGGCCGAAACCAGTAGTCCCGCGGACTGCCCTCCCAATTCGATGCCCGCAATGCTGCGAAAATCCAGCCCCCGCTCCAGCTTCGCCATCGGAACCCCAGTAAGGCCGCTGACAGGGATGGTCAGGAGAAGCACCAGGTACGGGGCGACAAATTCACGACTTCCGTACCAGCGGACGAACAACGGCACTGCCGCGGCCGCTGCCAAGCCTAATCCCAGTGAAGCGCTCAGGATCAATGTCGTCGCAGTGGCATAGGCTTGAGCATCGGGCGGCGTTTCGCTCTTCACCAGATAGGTGTCAACTCCGGCACGAGCAATCGTAGCCAGAAAAGCGACTATACCGATCGCGGTGACGAACAAGCCGTAGGCATGGGGCCCGATCCACCAGGTCATCATCATCATGTTGCCTAAACCGACGATGACTCCAAGTCCATAACGAATCGCGAGAAAAATGCCACCCCGGACGGTTGCAGAAGAAAAAACGGCTTGAACGTCTGTGGCGGCCGCACGAGCAACGACACCATCGGCAAGTACAGGAGCAGGCAGGAGTTCAGTTGCGGGGAGCATCTACTTCTTGGGCGTAGAGGCGGTTCTGGGCCACCAGCATGCCGGCCAGTGTGAACAAAAACCCATTCACGAACTGGTAGTTCATCACCACAAAACTGCCGTTGATCAGGTAGACGATAACCATCACCGGCCACAACAGCCGAAATTGTTCGTCCAGAAAGGTATTGGCCGCTGCGAAGTTGGGCCGCCACTTTCGGCCGAGGCGGAATAGATCGATCACCATCCAGAGGTATAGCCCCAATCCGATCACACCGTATTGAACCAGTATTTCCAGGTAGGTGTTGTGAAAGTAATACCGTTCCTGGTGAAAATCGCTGATGCGGCTTGAGAGCTCGGCTTGCATGGCTCTGCCGCCCCATCCCGTAAGCGGCTTCATCAAGAACATCTCCCATCCCGCCTCGTAGACCGCCATGCGAAACTTTACCGGCCCGCTTTCCTCCAAGCGCTCATTCAAAGAGCGGTGGTGATCGGCGAGTACAAGTAGCATAGCCAGTCCGAGGGCGCCAGCGACAACTATGGCAATACACGCTCGCCTCAATCGACGGGCCGGAAAGAAAAACAACAGGATCAGGATCGACCCGGCAAAGGACACCCAAACCGCCCGCGTCCTGGTTGCAAGAATTGCCAGCGGCAATGCGCTCAAGAGAAGGAATGCAGGCACTCCTTTTAGTCGTTTTCGACGGTATGCGTTCAACGCTAGCAACCCCAACAAATTCAAAGTGACGCCGTTGGCCACGGCCTGAAGAAACGGTCCTCGAGCGCGGTCCGCGTGAATGCCCAGGTTCTCGTCCAGGATGTAGCGGGGGAAGACAAACGCCTTGAGGTCGACCATGAAGAGAATGGCGATCAGGCAGAGATATGCCAAAATAAACAGGCTGAATGTTTCGAACTGTCGAAGAGATTGGTCATTGTCAAAGATATTCACCGCAAGCTCATAGAGCACGAAGGGGACGAGCCACTTGGCGGCAAACATACTCCAGGTTTCGGCTTGGTAAGGCTGCGCGAGCACGTCGTATAGGGCAAGCAGTAGCAGCCCTGACATCGGCCAGGTGACCCGACCGGACAGCTTCAATGGTTTGCGCAGGATACACGCCCGCAGCATTCCCACCAGCGCCAGCAGGCCGAAGAACCAGCGATCGTAAGGAGGAAAGGGCGAGTCCGGCGAGTGGAACAGCATCAGGGCCATGGTTATGAGGAAGAGAAGTGCTGGAGCGGCGATCAACCCCTGCAGTGGAGACAGCACAACTCCGAGCCCCCATGCGGGTATGGCCCCTCGCGAGGCCCGGGGCAGGGTCTGTGCTGCTGTATACATTTCTTAGACGCCCTCACCCCGCAAAATCGTCCTGACGGTTTTGCACAAGATGCGGAGGTCCATGCGCAGCGACCAGTTCCCGATATACTCCCGATCGAGCGCCACGCTGCGCTGGAACGATGGGTCTCCGCGCGCCGTGACCTGCCACAGGCCAGTCAGGCCCGGTGTTACTTCCAGGCGCTGAAAGTCGTCCAGACCATAGCGGGCAGCATCATCCAGGGGATGAGGCCGTGGCCCTACCAGACTCATCTCCCCGCGCACTACGTTCCACAGTTGGGGGAGTTCATCGAGGCTGTAACGGCGCAAAATTCGTCCGACGCGGGTGACGCGGGGATCACCGGCGATCTTGAAGATTGCTCCTTCTCGCTCGTTGTGCGCGCGTAGTTTCTCCTTGAGTTGGTCGGCATCGGTCCGCATGGTGCGAAACTTGTAGCAGAGGAACCGCCGGCCCTTGAAACCCAGACGCGGCGCGCAATACAGCACCGGACCAGCGGAGTCCAGTTTGATTGCCAGGGCAATGGCTGCCAGCAGCGGCGCCGCGAGGGTCAGGCCCATTGCCGCGAGCATGAAGTCCGCAACGCGCTTAAGCAGCAACTCGAAACCTGGAATGGGCTCTTCGAAGAGAGTGAGAACCGGGACGCCACCCAGATTTTCCATAACGACACCGGCGGGATCAAATCCGAGCAGATCCGGAACCAGTCTGATGTCGAGGCGATTGCGACGAGCCTCCCAGATCGCTTTCTGTGCGGCTTCACTGTAAGCCGGCACGGCGAGAATAATTTCATCGATAAACTCGCTGCGCGCCACCCGAGCCATATCTTCTACTCGCCCACGGATGTCGCCGCCGACAGGCTCGTGTTCATCCAGAAAGCCGCGTACGACACAGCTTCTTATGGTGCCTTGCTCAAGGCGTGAAGCCAGTCTGCGTCCGAGTCTGCCTGCTCCGATGATCAGAACATTTCTGGCGTCACGGTGGGTACGATTGCGCGGGGCCGATACACGGCGGGAGTGGCCTCTCCACTTAAGCATGAGGACGGCGCCCAAGGCAGCACCGGCGACAAGCGTGACCGCAGAAATTGTGTGAATCCCCGATACGGAGAAGCAAATGCCTGTCAACAGAGTTGACCAGAAGACAGCTTTCAGCAGGATGAATCGTTCGGATTGAGGATCGCGAACGGTTTCGGGATGGTAAAGGCGTTCGGAGTAACCCAGCAGGGTAAACAGAACTCCATAGAGTCCCCATAGCCCGATCGCGGAGCGGGAAAGCAGGAGCGAGGCGAACGACCAGATAGGCTCATGACGGACGGCGGAGTAAGACAAGGCTCGCAGACCATCAACGATGCCAATGGCAAGCGCGATGAGAAGGATATCCCCCGAAACTCGCATAGCCAGCCTGGTACGCTGGTTGGGAGTGGCTGGTTCAGGCAAAGCTCGAACCAGGAATGATTCCCACTCTCTTCGACCCGGGGCCTGGAGGCGCTGCGCCCCCGGTTCTTTCCATGGTTGATCCTCTGGGAGGAAGGGCTGGAACCTCTTCCTGGGAGCGGCAGCAGAAGCCCAGCCTGGTGTCAGGCGTGCAGGCAAAGCAACACGCGACCGGGAAGGTGCTGGCGAGACAGAAGCGGGAGAAGCCACGTCAGATCAGCTCCAGTTCATAACCTTCAATCGTGATGGCGACTGCCCGCTGGATGGAATCGATGGAGATGACCAGGTTCCTATCTCCGCATTGCTCCAGGATTCCCTCGAGTCCGTTAAGGCTGCCACCCCGAATCCGGACCCGTTGTCCGACCTTCAGGAAAGCATGAAGAGCGCATGGAACCTTCTGCGAGAGAAGCATCTGCAGATCGTCGATCTGCTTGGCGGGAACCGGAGCGGGCTTCCCCGCGAACGTTATCAGCCCGATTATGCCCTCGGTGTTGAGAAGATTTCTTGGGAGACAAGGGAGATCAAAGCGGACAAATGTGTAGCCGGAGAAAAGTGGAATATCGACGCGCTTGCGCCGATCGCTCCAGGAATGGGTTTCCTCAAGCATGGGCAGGAATGTCTCCAGCCCTCTGCTTTGCAGTTGAGCGGTCACCTTTCTTTCGAAACGGTACCGGGTCTGAACCGCGAACCACTGGGTGCCGGGCAGTCCGGGGAAATCGGTTGAAGCGGTCACGCTGCTACCCTGGCAGGACAAAGCTCCGCTGGGTGAGTCACAAAGCATTCTGGAACCAGTTGTTCACAACTTCACAGTTACAACCGCTGGTAGATCGACGCTGGGATCGGGAAGGTGCGTTCGCTAAGCACCACACCCAACAAACGTGAGTTGGCGCAGGACAACGTTTCTTTTGCTTTTTGCGCTGCTAGGCGGCGAGTTGAGTTTGCCGCCAGCACCAGGACCAGGCCATCACACAGCCCTCCAAGCATCGCAGCTGCGGTGTCCCCGCTGACCACCGGTCCCTGGAACACTGTGTAGTCGAATTCGAGACGCAGTTCTGCCAGCCGCGCCCGCAGCCACAACGCCGACATCGGACCGTGATGGCCTTGCTGAAATACCTCGCCGGACATAAACCAGAGATTGCTCGATAACTGTTCGGCGGAGTCCCGCAAGGTGCCAAATTGTTTCTGGATCGAGTGAGCGGAGCACCCTTCTGCAAGAATCTGCTCCTGTTGCACCGGACAGGTTTCCGCAACGCAACACGACCCAGCTGCCTGCTCCGCCAATGCGTCTCCCACGCGTATACAAATCGACAGTACGTCGGTTCCCGAATCGACCGGGCTGAATACCACCTGACGCAAGGGCTTCGGCCAGCCGGGCAAGAATAACTGCCGTACCAGGTTATGAATCTGTTCTCTGGCAAAATCCTCGTTCCAACTCTGCTCGGTCCTGCCAGCCTCCACGCCTACCGTCGACTCGCTCGAGTAGTCGACGACTTCGTCCTGGAGTGGGCGCGGGAACAGCTCGATCGATGTGCTCATAGACCTCCTCGTGTGCG